>ERZ773252.2211-NODE-2211-length-17265-cov-6.689250_pt1 | contig 17265 bp, 14 predicted proteins | sample MGYA00580517_ERZ773252 | MGnify/ENA primary metagenome ERZ773252 (study PRJEB29015, sample SAMEA2737766) | human gut metagenome | biome: human gut; feature: human-associated habitat; material: faeces | place: China | collected 2012 ...
GCGGTGTTTGCGGTCTCGATTGCAACCTCAGCCAGCTTCTGGCTGCCCTTCAGGGTTACGTTGCCTTCCTTATCGACAGAGTCCGGATAGTCGATGTTGATTGCGCAGTCGCCCATCGCCAGCTTCTCCTCGACGCCGTCCTTCTCGCGGACGAGAATGAAGCAGGAGCTTACGAGGTGTGCGCCCGGCTTGGTCTTGATGAGCTGGAGCGCCGGACGAACGGTATCAGCGGTGGAGTAGGTAGCGCCGCCGAGCAGAGCGTCAGCCTTGCCCATCTTGACGAGCATGGTGCCGAAGTAGTTGCCCTTTGCCAGAGCAGCCTTGCAGTCCTCTGCGCTCATCTTGCCCTTGCGCAGCTCGACCATCTTCGCGACCATCGCGTCCATCTCGGAATAGGTTGCCGGGTCGATGATCTCCATGCCCTCGATATCAAAGCCGCCCTTTGCAGCAGCAGCCTTGACAGCCTCTACGTTGCCGACCAGGATGGAGTCCATCAGGCCGTCCTTCTTCAGGCGGGAAGCAGCCTCAAGAATACGGGCATCCTCGCCCTCGGTAAATACGATGGTACGCTTTTCAGCCTTCAGAGCCGAAATCAGGTTCTCAAACATATTTCATTCTCCTTCGTTATCTCGTCCGTGCAGGCATACCTCGCCCGCAGACAAATGTTTTCTATATACATTATACACCTGTGCAGGCGTGCTCACAAGACAAAATTTAGCCTTGGCTGTCGGAAAGGCTGAAAACCCGGCTCTCACAGGGTTGCAGCGGGCCGTTTCGGGGGAAACTTCCGATGCAGGGCAATGTTCCCCTGCGGAAAGGAGCTCTTCCATGCAGATCATCCGCTATCTGAACGGCATCCCGCTCTCCGGCGCGATGCCGCCGCTCGTTCTGTCCTTCCCCCTGCCGCGCCAGCATGTTCCATTGCCGTGCCCCGCGCGCTCTGCTATACTGAAGGCGGAGGAACGCAGTCCCGGAAAGGGAAAACCATGAAACACACTGCTTTATACCTGCGCGTTTCGACCGAAGCGCAGGCCGACGAGGGCTATTCGCTCGCCGCACAGGCCGAAAAGCTCGAAGCCTACTGCCGCATGAAGGGCATCGACCGCTTCACGCAGTACGTGGACGGCGGCTTTTCCGGCTCGAACCTGTCGCGTCCGGCCGTGACGCAGCTCATCGACTGCATCCGCCGCGGCGAGGTCGAGCGCGTGGTCGTCTACAAGCTCGACCGCCTGAGCCGCAGCCAGAAGGACACGCTTTATCTGATTGAGGACGTTTTCGCGCCGCACGGCGTGGATTTCGTCTCGATTAACGAAAACATCGACACCGGCACGCCCTACGGCCGCGCCATGATCGGCATTCTGTCCGCCTTTGCACAGCTCGAGCGCGAGAACATCTTCCTGCGCACGCGCATGGGCATGGTCGAGCGCGTCCGGCAGGGCTACTGGCCGGGCGGCGGAAAGATCCCCTTCGGCTACGATTACGACGCCGCGAAGGGCATCCTCGTGCCCAACCGCGACGCGGACACCGTGCGCGAGATCTACGCGCGGTATCTCGCCGGCGAGTCCGCCGGGAGCATCGCCCGGGCGCTCGGTCTGCGCTACGAGCATCTCGTGCGGCAGATCCTCGACCGTGAGAGCAACACCGGCATTATCCTGTACAAAGGCGAGCGCTATCCCGGACGCCACGAGCCGCTCATCGACCGCGAGACATGGCTGCGCGCGCAGCGCCGTCTGCACCGCCCCAACCGGCCGCGCGCCGCCGACGGCGGAAAGCTGCTGACCGGGCTGCTCGTGTGCGGCCACTGCGGCGCAAAAATGCGCTATCAGAAATGGGGCCGCGCCGGAGACCGGCTGGTCTGTTACTCGCGCGACAAGTCCAAGCCGCACCTCGTCCACGACGAAAACTGCCCGAACCGCGGCATCATGGCGCAGGAGGTCGAGCGCATCGTGACCGCAGACCTTGCCCGGCTTGCCGCGCAGCCAAGTCCGCCGTCCGCCCCGGCCGAGGACGAGCAGAGCTGTCGGAAGGCGCTCGCCCGTGCGGAGCGAAAGCTGCGGCGGCTGTACGAGCTGTATGCCGAGGACGAGGACAACACGCTCCGCGATACGATCGCGCGCGCGAAGCACGACAGAGACCGCGCCTCAGAGGCGCTTCTCGCGGCGCAGCAGCGTGCCGGACAGGACGCAGAGAAAGAGGACGCGCTCGGCGCACTGCGCACGGTCGGCGCGCAGTGGGACAGTCTGGACGCGAGAGAGAAACAGTCGCTTGTCCGCGCCTGCGTAGACAGGATCGTGCTCCGAAATGACCGCATCGAAATATTTTACGCCATCGAGGGCGCGGAACGCTCGGAGGTCCGCGCCGGATAGCTGTTTTTCCCCTTTGAACGTTCATGCCGATGATCATTGGGGAAATCCGCCGCTACCTGCGCGACAACAGCACGCTGCGCGTCTCGCGAAGTCTGCGCGACACGGCATACCGTGCTCTTCAGGCCAAGGAGGCCTTCGTGCGCGAGCACCAGCGCGAGCCGGATATTGTCGAGCTTGCCCGGGCGATGAACGTGCCCAAGGAGGAGGTCGTTTTCGCGCTCGACGCCATTCTCGACCCGGTCTCGCTGTTCGAGCCGGTTTTTCATGACGGCACCGATACGGTCTGCGTCATGGATCAGGTCGGCGACACGCGCAATACGGACGACCACTGGCTCGCCGCCATCGCCCTGCGCGAGGCCATCGACGGTCTGGATGAGCGCGAAAAGCGCATCATCCGCCTGCGCTTTTTCGAGGGCCGCACCCAGATGGAGGTCGCTCGTGAGATACACCTTTCGCCAAACAAAAGGAAACAAGAAAAAGGGCAAAAAGCGGGGAAAACAGCCGCCGTCACGGCTTGAACCGCCCGGATTTCCATGGTATATTATAGATAAGGATGTGACGTTATGTCCGACCTGGATTTCGAGCGCAAGCACGCCGAGGATTTGCAGCGGCTGCGCGGTTTTCGTCTGCTGGATGATGATTTTATGAACAAGGTGTTTGAGGACAAGGCTTGTGCCGAGTTCCTGCTCCAGATCATCTTACAGCGTACCGATCTGCGCGTACAGCGCGTACATGGTCAGCACGATATTAAGAATCTGCAGGGACGCTCTGTGCGGCTGGATATTCTGGCCGTCGATGAAGCAGGCCGCGTTTACAATATCGAGGTGCAGCGCAGCGATAAAGGCGCCGGCGTCAAGCGTGCCCGGTATAACAGCAGCCTGATCGACGCCAATGTAACCGAGCCCGGCGATGAATATGAGAAGCTGAACGAAACCTATGTCATTTTCATCACGGAGCATGATGTACTGGACGGCAGCCACCCAATCTATCACATTGACCGAATGGTCAGAGAAACCGGCGCATTGTTCGGGGACGAATCGCATATTCTGTATGTGAACGCTCAGATCAAAGACGATACGGCTCTGGGGCAGCTCATGCACGACTTTTCCTGCACCAGCGCCGAGGAGATGCACTATCAAATTCTGGCGGACAGAGTTCGCTATTTCAAAGAAGATACGGAAGGAGTTGCGACTATGTGCAAGGCTATGGAAGATATGAGAAATGAAGCGGCGCGTGAAGCCGATAAAGCCAGAATGGTCAGGATTGCGCGGCGTATGTTAAACTCCGGCAAATATACCTATGAAGATATTGCCGATGCGCTGGAAATCAGTGTTGACGAAGTCAAGACTCTGACTGAGAGCAGGCCAGCTTAATCTCTCCCACTAAAAATTGCAGCTGAATAACAGCAAAAAATCCCTCCGGCTCCACCCTGTTCGAGTGGTTCCGGAGGGATTTTCGGTTTTATCAGATGATTCGGTGTGTCCCTGTCATTCTGTTTCACTGCATACAGCATCGCCATACCAGCTGTCGATCTGATTTCCATATTGTTCCTTCATCATCTGTGCGAGCGCCATGATACATTTTTTGTTTGTCGGTCTGCTGTGAAATCTCAGAATCGTATTTTGCGGATCGCCCTTCACCCGGCGCAGGCCGCCGCCATTCCATGCCGACGTGATTGCGTGCCGCACCGAACGCTCCACCGCGTGCACCGTTGTGCCGTACATGGCGGCAACGCTCGGATATACACATTTTGTCACTCCGACCTGTGCCGCAGGCTCGAGCAGCAGCTCAATCACTGCATCGCGCAGATAACCGTACCCCGAAACGTGCGGCGGAATGCCGAGATTATAGATATATGGCGTTAAGCGTAGTTCAATTTCTCTCGCAGCAATCGTGCGCAGATTTTCCGCATACAGCCCAGTTCCCCGCTCAATTCTATTCTTCATCTTATACACGACCTTCCTTTTGATTCTGTATTTCCAGCTTACCTCCTGCCTATACAAAAGTTATATCATAAGATTTCAAAGGAATAAAGTATGATTTTTTCGTGTAATATCCATTATTTCCCTATCGCGTCGAAATTCCGTATTCCAGACAGCATTTTATACAAATAATTTCCCGAATTTTGCATCTCCGTGTTAAGATGTCGTTAAGGAAATCGTCCGAACACGGCCGGCACTATTTTGTCATATTTTTCCTATTCCAAAAAAGCGTTTGCTGGTTTTTCGCCTTGGTGACAGATTTCCGCGCGTCCATTCCCTCCATCCCCTGAAAATCTGCTGATTTTTCACATCAGAATTTTCACCAGAGTGTTTCGAAAATTTCATGAAAATTAACAAAGCCGGAGTAAACCGACATATCCCCAGTAGATAAGACATTATCATACAATCAACTATATAAATATTCATTATTTTTTTCGCAAGGTTCTCTACAGAACTGTGCTCGAACGACTACGCAGAGTGCGAGCACGGCTTGCGTATCGTGAAGCCGCAGGCCGTCATGAAGCGTCTCGGCAGACGCACTGTGAGGCATTTTTGCTGTGCATTTTTCTGCACAAAAGCGCATTGACCGCTCGGGTGGACTCCGAAACGGTCAATGACTACTTTAAGTTTTGATCAATTAGGGGCTGACTGCGGTAACAGCGTCCCTCTCTATTTTTTATTATAACGTATCAATACGACACGGCCAGAACTTTTTACATTGATAGCGTCTCGATCAAAGCTTATATCCGAGCTTGCGGTACTGCTCCAGACGCTTATGCGCCCGGACGCACTGTTTCTTTCTCTTGCGGTCCTTCGCGCCGCCTGCGATGCAGCACAGCACCAGAACGGCGGTAATCAGCAGCGCAATCGGGAAAAACATCGTCACGACAAGGCCGATAACGGCGATCAATACCGTTCCCATCGCGAGTTTGGAGACCTCTTCTTTTGCCGCAGGCAGGTCTGCCTCCAGTGCCAGTTCGTCGTGCAACCGCTTGCTCATCAGCCGGTCCAGCTCGGATACCATGACCGCCTTGTCCTGGTCGGAGTAAGTTCCATCAAGTACGTGCTGACGCAGGCCCATGTATTCCTGTTCGGTCGAGCAGAGCGTATACATCGCTTCAATTTGGCTGATCGCGCTGCTCTGCGCATCCTGCGTAATCTTGATGGAGGGCGCTGCTGTCGGAGTTGGAGTCGAAGCTGAGATTGGTGCTGCCGCAGGCTCCGGCTTATCCGTTTCTGCCTGAACAGCAGACGCTTTAGGCACTTTAGCGCTGAAATACTCTGCCGTATCGATCTTATGTCCGCAGAAGCTACAAAAGCCGAACGGTTTCTCATCATTCAGCTTGATCGACTTTCCGCAGACCGGACAGGTTGCATCTTTGATTGCCATTGTAATTCTCCTCTGTTTACATCATTTTCTCGCCGCATTCCATACAGAACATGGCGCTTATATCGTTTTCCGCACCACACGAAGCGCAGTACCGGAAGAGCGGCTCACCGCAGCTGCCGCAGAACCGTGCACCCTCTTCTACTGCCTCGCCGCAGGACGGACAAAACCGAACCGACGATGCAGGCAGCGCAGGCTCTTCCTGCGGAGGCTCGCAGGGCGCTTCCGCAATCACGCCGCCAAGCAGCACATGCACGATATTGCTGACCAGCTGTGCGAACTCGCCGAGATGATGCGGACCGATCTCTTCCGCCGGAAGAACGACCGTACTGCTCAGCTGAAGATACGGTTCAGCTAACGTGGCATGCACTGTCATTTCCGTAATCTCATTCAGCGCAAGCCGTTCACACGCATCGCCGTCCAGCCGGTACACCGCCCGGTCGGTAAAGAAAGCCGTGAGTTTCTGTGCGCCCTCTGGCGCGTCCCGATAAAGCACCGTCGGGATTTCAGGCGGCTCCTGCTGTTCCGCAATGCTGCGCATCCTCTGCCAGACATCTTCTCCGATCTGCCACCGAGACATCGGATTAGGGAGCACCTGCTGTACCTGCCCCGGGAATGGGTTGCTGCACAGCACGGCATCCTTCAGCAGCTGCATCCGCTCCGCAATCCGGTCTCGGCATTCGGTATCGATCTGCGGCAGTTCTGCCGCGAACCGGCTGAGCAGACGTTTGCAGCTGAGTGCACCCGAAAACGGCGGCAGTCTGCAAATCGATGCTTCCCGGAGAAATACTTGCAGCTTTTCCTTGAATTGCGGCACGTTTTCGAGGTCTTCCAGTGAAAACTGTGCTCTCTGCGTGCGCGTATGCAGCTCCATCATGGTACTGGACGGAAATTCGATCTCAATTCTGTCTCCGTACAGCGGGAAATGGACAAAATGCGCCTGCTCGTTCTCGAATGTGGCGATGTGCAGCATGGTGTCAGTCAGACACAGCACCTGCCTTGTCATGCTGTACAGCAGCATTCTTTCGACCGTCATATCGCAGATTATATTGATAAATTTTTCGCTCTCCGGGTCAAGCTCGGCATTCGAGTCCTCATCGTACTCGCTGTCGATATTGACGAGGGATTCCCCAAGTTCTGCACTGCCGAAAATCTTCCGGTACTGCCGCGTCATCTCCTCCTGGAACGAACCCTGCTTCGCCTGTAAAATGACCACCTGGTCTTCTACCCGCTCGACCTGTTCGCGCACCAGAGGATGCGTGACCGAAATTTCCTTCAGCGCTTCGACGCACTTTCGTGCCGCACCAATGTCTGACAGGTACGGATAGTCATCCAGAACAGCAGATACCTGCCTCCATTCCATGCGAACAAGGTCCGCTTCCTCTTTCGTCGGCAGAAGAACGCCCAGTGCGGTGCGCTCCTGTTCATCCTTCAGCCGGAGCAGCTCTTGCAGCTTCGCCTGGGCCTTGTTTTTTTCGCTCAGCCAGTCGTTATCATCCGCTGCGTGATAGCGTTCCGCCAGCTCGTCAAGCGCCTGTATTTTCTTCTGTACTGCGATGATCGTATCGCTCGGCATGTCCGCAATATAGGAAAGCCGTGCTCCAATGACCGCCGCCCTCTGCTTCAGATATTCTTCCCGCAAATGCAGATATTCGGACAGCGACTGTAGTTCCTTATCGTCCTCCGGATGCAGTCGATACAGTTCTCCATATATGCTGGGCTTGTACGGATAAAGCTGCACACATTTTATCAGATAGTCGAAATACTGTTCGTCCGAAAGCTGTCCCTTCCGGTGCTGCGCCGCCGCATTTTTGAACGTCGCGTTTGCTTTCTCCTCGTCATAATCCGGCATTTCAACATGCAGTTCATATCCGACGGTTTCTAAAACCTCATAAAAGATGCGCTGGCAGCGGAGATAAAACGCCTTCTTCAGCATTCCGCTCTTCTGCACATGCTGAAAGACCTGACGTTTCGCGCCTGCGATCTGAGCCCAGTCTCCTGCCGCGGCAAATGAGTCGCCGACACCATGAATCAGTCCGCTGCCTGCGTTCAGCATACCGGCCATCACGGCGCCTTTGATCGCACCCGAAAAACCAAATCCGCCGCCCTGCCAGTGTCTCCGGCTTGCCTTTTGCGCGGCACGGTACTGCTCCTGCTGCTCACGAGCCTGTTCAATCTGCTCCCGTGCCTCGTACAGCTCCTTCATGCAGGGTTCGTAAATCAGGTCGTTTTCGTACTCCCCGTAAAAGCTCACCGGCGTATAGGACAGAACACCAGCACTCGGCAGAATGCCCACGGACGATATCACAAGGTTCCGTATGCGGCTGTCCGCTCCCTCAGGCAGGTATCGAAAGATGTCTTCGAACGAAGAAATATTAGACGAATAAAACCGGTCGAAATCTTTCACCGTCTCGTTATATCGCGGCCAGAATTGCTGTTCGATTGCATTATAGATATCCTGCGCATGTGAAAAACGGATTTCCCTTCCGTGTACCGTAAACGCATGCTCCTTGTACTCCATCGGCAGTCCCCCCTCAGTTGTCTTTATTATACACCCAAAGTTCTCTTATTTCCACCCTAATAGTTTATTCTTTGCAGGAACTATCCGGGGTACACTAAATGAAAAGACTTGACGGAGGAACAGAATGGACTGGGTAGCGATTGGCGGACGAATCCGCAAGCAGCGCGAGTATTTAGGTCTGACGCGCGAGCAGTTTGCTGAAAAACTGGATATTACGCCGAAATTCTGTTCAGATATCGAGCTCGGCATTAAGGGTATGTCTGTCCCGACGCTGTGCCGTATTGCCTCGACGCTCAGCCTGTCCACCGACTATATCCTGTTCGGAAAGCAGGAAAAGAAGGATAAATCCTGGGCATTCAAGGCGCTTTCTCCGATGATCGAGAGCGTAACACCGAGTCAGCTTCCTTATCTGGAAAACGTGCTGAAAACGGTTATCAGCGCCATGAATCATAAAGACGATTAATAAAAAGGCAAACGGGAAGGACCATACTCGATGAGTATGATCCTTCCCGTTTCAGCTTTTTATATGTGTAGTCATCCTGCTGTACATTTTCTGTATAAAAGCGCGATGACCGCTCGGATTAGACCCCGAACGGTCATCGACTAAAAATCGATACTTAACAAGGGTTCTGACCGCGGTAGCAGCGTCCCTCTCTATTTTTATTATAACGTGCGCTCCGGCTTTGTCAAGGCGACAGAGCTGGAGCTTTTTTGCTCGATGTATGTAACCGTCAACCCACGTCTCCCCCCGCATGAGATAATAGAAGCAGCAGGAAGTTTCGGAACGAGCCGAAACGATCCGGCGCAGTTTCGTGAGGGATGGCAATGACATCAACAGAATTATGACGCCTGCTCTTATATGGCAGACGAGGACTTTCAGGATGCAATCGCGGATGCCGTGGATGAATTTTTAGGCATCAGACCAGAAGCCGACATATTCTGATTTGTGCACCGGATACCCTGATGGTATCCGGTGCTTTGCTTTTTGGTGGGAGATTTGACGGTTACGAAAAAGCGGCCGCAGAACGATTTCTCATTCCGCGGCCGCTCAGCCGTATTATTTTCCTTTATCCGGAACTTATTTTGCAACCTTCTCGCAGTAGCGCATCAGCATTGCTGCGACTTCCGCACGGGTAGCGTTATTCTGCGGATTCAGCTTACCATTGAAGCCATTTACGATGCCAGCACCACCCGCCCACTGCATAGCCGGGATTGCATATGCAGAAACGCTCTGCGCATCGGCATAACTGAGGATATTGGTATCCTCGCCGACAGAAACATCGTACTTCTTGTACTGCGCGTAGCGATACAGGATCGCCGCGAGCTGCTCGCGGGTTACAATATCGTTCGGACCGAACTTGCCATTGCCGTAGCCGGTAACGATGCCGTTCGCATTCGCCCACGCGACTGCGTCCGTGTAGTACTGGCCAGAAACGACGTCAGTGAACGATGCAGCAGCAGCGCTCGGCTCGTTCTCCAGGCGGTACAGAACGGTTACGATCATACCGCGCGTGGTGCTGTCGTTCGGGCCGAAGGTGGTCTTGCTCGTGCCGTTCATCATGCCCTTGTCAGCAACATACTTAACAGCGTCAGCGAACCAGTCCTTGTCGGCAACATCGTTGAAGCCGGTGGTCGGCTCTACAACCGCTGCGTCATCCTTGACATAAGCAACCTTTACGGTAACTGCGGATGCCGGCATGGTGAACGTGTAGGAGGTATCGCTCTTCTTTGTAGTCGCGATTTCCTTGCCGGAAGCATCGGTTACCGTGATCTTATCGAGCTTGTAGCCCTTGTCCGGGGACAGGGTTACGGTTACGGTCGCGTCCTTAGCAGCCGTAGATGCGGAAGCCTTGGCGGAACCATTGGAAACCGTTGCAACAGTTACCTTGCAGGTAGAGGAACTGGACGAACCGCCGCCGGAGGAACCGGAGGAGGAACCATTGTCAAATCCGCTCGGCTTCGTCAGTGTGAAGGTGAACGGGCTGAAACCATTGGTTTCGAAAGTAATCATGCCATTCTTATCAGCATTTACAGTGTACAGTTCCTTGTTGTCGTGATTGATGTATACAAGCTTGTTTGCGAATACGCTGGGCAGAGTTACAGTAACTTTGGTCTTTGCAGTAACCTTCATAAGATTACCCTCAGAGAACGTTACGGAATTCCTTTCAGTCTGATTGTCCTTGTCAGTAGTGGCAATCAGATTGCACTTAGGCGTAATATCCATGGAAATCTTATAGGTGTCCTCAGTTGTACCGAGCGTATACTCTTCAACCTTAACGTCCAGATAAGTTTCCTTTACAATAGTAACCGTCTTGTCAACAATCGTACCATCGGGATTAAGCGTAATCATACTTGCATTTTTCAATGCAGTAATAGCATTCTCTTCAGTTGTTACGTCAATTGGGTTGTCATCTTTAATAGCTTCAGTCGGAGCTACAGTCTTACCAGTTGCCGTTGCAGCATCTTTATCTGTAATACTATCATTTACAGCAGCCTGCGTATCGCCCTTCTTGTCAGCTTTGGCAACAACAACATTCTCGTTCTTTTTCAGCTCTCCAACAACAAATGTACCATTGTTCTGCTTCAGAGCCGTTTTGCCATCAACACAGTACTTAGAAACGTCAGTACTGAATGTACCACCGGAGATCGACAGTTTATCAGCAGCATTCTTATAAATTGTACCGTTGAACGTACCGCCAGTGATATTAACATCACTGTTGCCACCTACAACAGCAAGCTGACCGTTGAACGTGCCGTCAGAGATGTCCAGCTTTCCCAGATCATGCTCTGGATCACAGCCACAGTTATAAATGGAATATACAGAACTTGCTTCGAACTTACCACCCGTGACCGTAGCAGAACCATGGTTCTGGAATGCTGCCTGCGTATAGTTGATGAATTCACCGCCTGCAATGTTCAGAATTGCATCATCATCATTTTTGATGGTGTTTAAGCCGCCATTAAATTTGCCGCCCTCAATCGTCAGAGTAGGATTATCAATACCGTCTTTCGACTTCCAAGAATAATACCCATTATCAAATAAACTAGAATAACCACCTTTATTATTAACGGTAACATCCTCTTGAACAGTCATAACGCCATGGTTCAGCAACGTATAGTAGCTGTTGCCACCATTATCCTTGGCATCCTTACCCGCTTCCTGGGATCGTTCAAACACGCCATTTTTCAGTGTAGCGGTACCCCTATTATAAATAGCTGCTTTACCGTGCGAAATATTATCTACCGTACCTGTACCCGTAATAGTCAATGTAGCGTTCTTTGCAACGGTGATGGTATCTTTACCCTCTGTATTGGTCAGCTTATGACCATTCAAATCCAAGACAATACTTGTATCCTTCGGAATTGAAACGGCACTCGTGATATCGGTATCCAGTGCAATCGTATAATCATCGCCCTTAGCGCCAGCGATTGCAACACTCAAGGCATCAGCCGAATCGATAGCGAAATTAGGTTTGTTGCTAGTTTCGCCGTCTGCTGGCTCATTACCCTCATCATACGCCAACGCCGCCGGCATCATTGTTGCAACCATAGCGAGAGAGAGCAAACTTGCCAATAGTCTTTTTTTCATTTCACTCAACCTCCATTTTACTGAAGTCACTGTTTTTGCCGCTATTTCAGAGCGACATCCTCGAGTTTCGCCTTCCTCACGATCTAGTCTGACAGTATCGGTGCATAAATTTGTCACAAATAGATAAATGCCCATGCTTATAGTCATCCAAAGGACAAAGCAGGGCACTTTAATAAAATTTAGAGTACGACTCCAAATTGCAACCGGCTGCCTTAGCCGCCCGAAGGCGCCCTTAGACCCATATGGCTTTGCGTCCCTGCTTTTCAACAGGTTTGCCAAACTTTTAAATTTTGCAGCAGGGTGCATTTCTGTGCATCAACACAAATTTTTGCACCTCGTTTTATATCCTTAGTATAGCATCTCTTCCTGTATTTAGCAATCATTTTTAAATATATTATACACAAATATCGATTGCTATTCCCTGTGCGAATTTGTGCATTTTTTCATATATGCAATCCTGTCATTACGGCCTGATGCTTACCGCCTCGATTTTCTGTATCTGTATATATCCTCGATGCAGTAGCGTGTTTCCGAAATATGAACAATCTAGAATATATATTATGATGTAGAAGCTCCCAGAAATATTCCGGTGGCTTTAATTCTGCCCGAAAGACTAACTATTAGATGTCAAGCCTGAACTGCTTTGTATTTCTCTGTGACCGGCTTCAGCTTGTCTCTGTTGATCATGCTGCCCCTCCTTCGCCTTCCCGTGCAGCGGCCGCGCCGCCGTGACTTGATAGATTTATTATAGGCGGTTTTGGCAGGGACGGCAAGGGGCCGTGTAGAGAGAAAAGCCCGACTGCGGTAGACAATCGCTTATTTGATTTCACTCGGCAATCTGCTAATTCGCTAAAGTATTATGTTCTTGTGCCAATTTAACCCTTAGCGACAATTACACCGCCAGTCTTCCAAATTCTGTTCTCCGGCATAACGCCGCGCACGCAGGACACCGGATATACATTACTGTTGCGACCGATAATCGTACCCGGATTGAGTACGCTATTGCAGCCTACCTCCACGTAATCGCCAAGAATTGCACCGATTTTCTTACGTCCAGTCTCAATGCGTTCCTCTCCGTTGCGAATGACTACAAGCGATTTGTCTGACTTGACGTTAGACGTGATCGAGCCTGCACCCATGTGGCTCTTATAGCCAAGAATGGAGTCACCTACGTAGTTGTAATGCGGCACCTGCACATTGTCGAACAGAATGACGTTCTTCAGCTCCACCGAATTACCGACAACGCAGTTTGCGCCTACGAGTGCGGAACCTCGTATAAAAGCACAGTGACGAACCTCCGTCTCCGGGCCGATGATACATGGTGCACCGAGATACGCGCTCGGGAATACCTTCGCCGTCTTATGCACCCAGACGCCCTCTGCGCGCTGTTCGTACTCATCGACAGGTAATTTCTCGCCGAGGTCTAAAATCATCTGCTTGATGCCTTCTAAGGCTTCCCACGGGTAGCGAAAAGTCGAGAGGTAGTCGGCGGCTTGTGTGTGAGAAAGGTCAAATAACGCTTTTATCTCAATCATCAATTTACCTCCTCATTCTTTTTCTTGAATGCGAAAAATCGCTGACCGCAGTAGTTAAACGCCGTGAACAGGCACATGCCTACGAGCATCGAAATATTATCACGCACCGAAGCTGCTGCACCGCTCAACAAATAGAGACACAACGGTTTTGCGATACCATATGCTAGCAGATAGCATACTGCAATATTCACCGCAAATCGCACAACCTGCCCCATGCTCTTTTCCTTGTTCTGAAAAGTGAAGAATTTGTTCAGGAAAAAGCTCAAAATACTTGTCAGAATATAATTCGATGCTGAGGATACCCAATATGTACAGTGTGCCAAATTATACAGACCGAACATGATCGCTGTACCAACGACAGTATTGATTACGCCTACGATCACAAATCGAATAAGTGTAGCATCTAAAAACTTTTTCATCTGCAAGCCTCTTCCGTTTCCTGCACAATGTAAATTGGCCGCTGCTTAGTCTCCAAATACGTTTTTGCTAAATATTGTCCAATGATACCCAAGGACAACTGTATCGAACCACCGATTAGCAGCAACAGACACGCTAATGTTGGGAAGCCTGCAACCGGATCACCGAAGATAAGTGTCTTCAGAATAATACCTACCATCCACAAAAGTGCAATTATACAAAAAGCAATGCCCATCACAGATGCAATAGATAACGGTATCGTGGTAAACGCTACAAATCCCTCTAAGGAATACAACAGCAAATTCCAGAAAGACCAGGTTGTCTCTCCTGCTACTCGCTCCACATTCTCATAGGGTATCCATTTGGTTTTAAACCCAATCCAGCCGAAAATACCTTTGGAAAATCGATTATATTCCTTCATTTCTAATAAAGCATTGATGGATTGTCTATTTAACATTCGGAAATCCGATGCACCATCTACAAATTCCGCTTTCGAAATCTTATTGATGATTTTATAAAAGCACCGAGCAAAAAAGCTTCTGATGGCTGGCTCGCCCTTGCGGTCAACACGCCGAGCAGCTGCAATATCATAGTGTTCTTCCGTTAGCGCACGGTACATATCCGCCAGCATGGCCGGTGGATGCTGAAGATCAGCGTCCATAACCACGGCATAGTCACCTGTACAATTCTGGAAACCAGCGTACATCGCAGCCTCTTTACCGAAGTTGCGGGCAAAGGATATGTAACGGATACGCTTGTCCTCCTGCGCCGCCTGACGCAGGATCTGTAAAGTTTTGTCACGCGAACCGTCGTTTATAAAAAGGATCTCAAAGTCCAATTGGAAGGTGGTGGACATGTTGTCCGCCACCTTCCGTATCTCCTGCAGGAAATACGGCAACGCCGCTTCTTCGTTGTAGCAGGGGATGATGCAGGAAAGTTTTTGCATTCGTTCTTCACCTCTCTACTGTCCCTGAATATCCATCAATAATACACTCAATCGTCTTTTATCTTCTCCATCTCCTTGATAATCTTCATCCATTGATATATAGATATCTAGCAATTCGTTCGGATTCACTTTAAAATTAAGCTTTGTATGTTCTCCATCTAGCGATAAATTATAACTAGTTCCGTTTATTTCTATCCTTCCCTGCATTGTCTGATATTCTTCCTTTGGTTCGTACAACTCAATATTTAGAATACCACTATTTCCAGAACTAATATAAATATGGCTGTCTTTCTCTAGCCACCCATCTTCACTATGTCCAGATGCAAAAAAACATGTATCCATTGTATTGCCAACTTCTTGTTCTGGCGAAATATCTAAATATCTCAACTCGACTTCTGAGGGTAAATCATAATAGTTTCTTATCCACGGCACCATGATCTCGAATCCTGAAATATATGGCATATCACAGCAATATAAAATATCGGATACTTTTTGCAATCTAATCTCAGAAATTCTTTCACCATCCTTTATCTTTTGAGATGCATCCCTCAGCATATGATCGTTGGACGTATGAATACTTTTATTGAGAGAATATCCAAGATAAATATTATGACCATTCTTCCATGCAACTAAACACATGACTATACATATAGATATTAATGAAACACGTCGATTTACTCCCATAAATCGAATGATTTCAAACCCATCTACTACTAACACGAATAGCAAGAATGTTGGAAAGATCATCAATCTCATAGGCAATTCAGACACAACAACCAGACAGGCAATAGCTATAATTGCTGTATAGAATATAATCAAATGACCATATTCTTTTCTACTTGCATAAAATCGAGATACTTGTATAATAATTCCCACTATCAATATACCAAAGCCTATTATTATAGTTGCTACAGGTTGTTGAAAAGCATTCGAAATTAGATTGGTATGCATATAGACTCCAACTAATCCCAAGCATACTGCAGCAAATGTGCAATCCAATGCTTTCCACACTTTTGATATCTCTTGCTTCTGCATAAATAGACTTATTAGAGTACACGAAATAAATAACGCAATCAAGAACAAACGATTACTTGGATTAAAAAAAAGAGTAATAAGAGCCTTAATATTGCAGGCAATTTGTTGTATAAAAGGTAATTCCGTCATTGCCTTTTGAGCTCCCCTTTGTTGTATTCCTGGGCTCATCAATACAATAGAACTACCTATCATTGCTGCAAGTATATAGCCAATGTTCCAACGATTAAAATTCTTTTTTACATATTCCCATATTCCAATCATCAAAGTGAATCCTACAACTGCTACTCCAATCTGCTCTTGAGAGAATGCCGCCGTAAAAATCAATAGAGTCAGAAATAATTGGATTGCGATTGATTTCTGTTGTATATACTTTTGGAAATATAATAGACAAAACAACAAAAACGGTAATAACGGTAATACGTAATTCCAAAATGCAGCAAACCAGTATGTTCCTTGCCGATGCATAGTTATTCCAATTAGCCAGTAGCAATCACATATTAAAAACATAGCGCTTATTGGTTCAGCTCGATGATTTGAGATTATAATCTTCCATATCAAGAAAATTATTCCTGATACACTTAAGGCTGCAGCAAATTGAACTAATTTTAATTTCCCGAATTCATACAGGAGCAGCCATATGAAAAAATATAAAATACGTCCATTCACATGCATATAATGGTTTTTTAAAAATGATATCAATTCGCTTAACGAGTAAATATCTCCCCTATGACCAACTGCCCCATAAGTAAGGGAATAGTATCCATAATCATCATAGTAAATCATTACTGTAGAAAACTGTTTCCATAAGCACCAAGCCATTACTAATAAAATTACTGCAGATATCCAATAATACGCTTTTTTCATAATCCTACATCCCTGTTTTTCCTTTTAAACACCACTTTTATCTGGAAGTATTATCCCGAAGACATCACACTTCTCCCCTGCTTCCACATCCCATGGCTTATCGCCGAACAGGATGCACTGTGCCGGATCAAGATCAAACTCTCGAATCGCGTCCTCGATCATGCCTGGCTCCGGCTTGCGGCAATGACACGGTCCTGTAATCTCCGGATGGTGTGGACAATAGTAAAACGCATCGATATGCGCTCCATACTCCGTCAGTCTTTCATTCATATAGCGGTGAAGTGCTCGCATTTCTTTTTCGCCATAATATCCGCGTGCAATACCAGCCTGATTGGTCACTACGATGACCTTATATCCCCAGTCATTCCATTTACGGATAAACTCAGGCATACCAGCAATAAACTGCAAATCTTCCGGTCGATGCAGATAATGAATATCTACATTGATCGTACCATCTCTATCGAAGAAAGCCGCTTTATTGATTGGAGCACGTTTTTTCATCGTTTCCTGCGCTGCGGCGTAATCCTCCGGAATACCGATGTCGATGAAATATCCTTCGCTTTCCACGGCAGCCATCTCTATTTCTGCTGTTTTTGTTTCCAGAATCTCATTCTCAAACGAAA
>ERZ773252.2215-NODE-2215-length-17215-cov-3.648893_pt1 | contig 17215 bp, 13 predicted proteins | sample MGYA00580517_ERZ773252 | MGnify/ENA primary metagenome ERZ773252 (study PRJEB29015, sample SAMEA2737766) | human gut metagenome | biome: human gut; feature: human-associated habitat; material: faeces | place: China | collected 2012 ...
CCCTGGGCACCCCGGCGCGCCGTTTGCGCTCGGAGCTCGCCCACTTCAAGCGCCAGTGGTGCGCGCTTGCCCCCGAAGAGGACTGGGCCGTGGGCGAGGAGAAGGACGCGCTGGATCTGGCCCATCGCCTGCTTGGCGCCACGAACGCCATGCTGGAGGACGAGGTGGCCTACCTCTGCGGCCTCTACCTGCAAAGCGATGCCGGCACCGGCGCCCGTCAGCAGTTCGCCCTCGTGCTGGCCGACGACTTCCAGAACCTCTCCGCGGCCCAGCAGACGTGTCTGTGCCTGCTCGCCCGCGACCAGCTCATCGTCGCCGGCAATCCGGACGAGACCGTGGGCGCCGCCACGAGCTGCCCCAGCCCCGAGGGCTTCGCCACCTTCGACACCCTGCGCCGCAACGTGGCGACCTTCACACTGGATACCGCCTTCGGCAACCCCAACGTCACCGCGTTCTGCGACGCCGTGGCCCGGGCGGGCAACGGCGAGGCCCTGGCGGCCGACCGCCGCGAGGGCACGATCCGCGACATCGCCACGGTGAAGTGGAACGCGCCGGAGGAGGAGTTCAACGGCCTGACGCGCTACCTGTTCGCCGAGAACACCGCCGACCCCGAGACGGTGGAGGCCGACCTCTGCGTCGTAGTCCCCAACAAGCAGTGGGCCGTCGCCTTCGAGCGGATGCTCGCCAAGCGCGGCTTCACGGTGTCCTCCCTCGGCTTCGAGCGCCTGGCCGGCGACCCGCGCGATATGAGCCGCGCCCGAGCACTTGTGGCCTACACGTCCCTGAACCTGCTGGCCGACCCCAAAGACCTGTTCGCCTGGCGCGCCTGGGTGGGCTTCGGCAACTACCTCACCTACTCCGACGGCTGGCATTTCCTGCTGGAGTGGTGCGACGAGCACGGCGCCGGCGTCCTGGAGGCCTTGGAAGCGGCCGCGGCCGCCCGGGCAGCCGGCGATGACGAACCCTTCCCCCGGGCCGAGCGCCTGTCCGAGCGCTACGAGGCCGGCCGCGAGATGATCGCCGCCCACGCAGGGCGCCGCGGCCACAACCTGCTGGCGGCCCTCGGCGCCGACAAGCTGCCGGACTTCGCCGCCCTGGCCGATGCCCTCGCCGGCGACGAGGACGCGGCGACCCTGTACGCCATGATGCGCAAAACCCAGTTCTTCCCCACCCATAGGGCCAACGTCCGCGCCGTGCGCGTGAGCTCCTACGAGCAGCTGTGCGGCTGTGGCTACCGCGCCCTGTACGTCGCGGGCTGCGTCGACGGCTTCATGCCGGCCCGCGACGCCTTCGAGGTGGTCTCCACCGATGCCGACCGCGCCCGGGTACGCGAGCGCGACCGCCGCGCCTTTGCCGCCGGCGCAGCCAAGGCCGAGGACACCCTGCTGTTCTCCACCTTCAGCCGGGCCCCTCTGGAGCTGGCCGAGCGCACGAAGATGCAGGTGGCCCGCGTGCGCATGGAAGACGGCGAGCGCATCGCCCAGGTGCGCCCCACCTGCTTTCTGGAAGAGGCCGGCGCCGCCGCCCCCATCACCCTCGGCGGCCAGGCCCTCTTGGCCGACTTGGGCATCGACTAGCTCTTCCCCTGAAACCCTCCTATGAGAAAAGCCCCGATCGGGGCTTTTCTTTTGCGCTCGCCTCCTTGCCCGAAAAACGGGTCGGCCCCGCCGAGGAGGGGCGGGGCCGACAAAGGGAGGGGAAAGAAGGAAGGGATTGGTGAGGGTTAATCCTCCACGGAGTCCAGAAGCTCGCGCAGGACGGCTTCGTCCTCCTGGAGGGTGCCGAGGGTAAGCTGCCCCAGGCCCTGGTAGAACAGGGTGCGGGCGTGCATGCGCATATCGGTGACCAGCATGGGAACCCAGTTCAGCAGATGGTTCTCGAGGAAGTCGTAGGAGGTGCGCAGGTAGGCCACGGCCTCGTCCTCGGCGTTGTCGGCCAGGGCCTCGGCGGCGCGCAGGGCCATGCGCTGCATGAACTCCAGTTCCAGCGCGATGTGGTCCTCGGCCTCGTTCCAATCGCCGCGCTTCAGCTCGTTCTCGCGCAGGGTGGCCAGCACCTCGGTCCGGGCCTCCTGCATGAGCAGGCGGCGCTCGGAGGTGTACACCGACTCGTAGGGGTAGGCGGCGGAGTAGCCGTTCACGCCATGGCCGATGAAAGTGCTCACGTAGTCGATGGCCAGCTCCGTCACCGAGTCGTCCCAGGCGCGCTTCAGGTAGTCGTACAGCTGGTGGTAGCCCTCGTCCACGGCGGCGTTGCCCGTGGCCTGGGGAAAGCGCATCTTCTGCAGCTCGCGCAGAGTCGCCAGGTCAATTTCCTCGCGGAACAGCCGCGCCAGCATGCCGTAGGAGCGGGCCCGGGTGTTCATCAGCTCGACGAGGTCCACGTCCGCAGAAACGGTCACTTCTTCCATAACAGCCATGACCTTAGGCCTCCTTTGCGCTCTTCAGCTCGGCGAGCATGGCCCGCCCCAGATCGGTCAAATTCCACGCGCCGTCGCCCCAGATGACGCAGTCGCAGGTCTCCAGCACGTCGATGAAGTGCTGGCCGAAGCGGCGGGGCGACTTGGTGATGTCCATGGTGTCGGTGAGGCTCTCGATGTCGGCCAGCTTGCGGGGCACCTCGGCCAGGGCCTCCATGACCGCCTCGTACACCTCGGCGTAGCGGATCTCGTCGGTGCCCAGCACGACGGCGCGGAAGCTCTTGCCGCTCAAGTACTCCTCGCGCAGGGCGAGCGCTTCTGCCGTCGAGCGCCACACCGGGTCCACCGTCTCGTGAATCTCCAGGTAGCTCACGCCCTCTTCGGCGCTCTCGTGCTCGTCGGCGGTCTCGGGCATCTCCAGCACCAGCCCGCCGGCGCGCTCCAGCATGCGACAGAGCGTCATGGGGGCGTACACCGACCAGTTGTCGCGCTGCCATTCCTCGACGCGCTCGGAGATGACGCTCGAGGCGCAGCCGCCCTCGCACAGGCCAATGATGTTCAGCAGCACGGGCCGACGGTTGGGGTTGCGGATGATGAGCGCCTGCAGCGCCTCGGTGACGCCGCCCTGGCGGGCCGGGGAGTACACCGGGTCGTGGTGCACCGTCTCGGGCATGTTGCGCATGGTGGGATAGTCGATGGTGTCGTAGGGGTTCTCGTCGTCCATCCACTCCTGGTCGATTTCCGAGTCGTCCACCGCCAAGGGGTCGAACTCGTCGTCGAAGGCGAGCAGGGCCAAGGTATCCTCGGCACCTGTGCCAGAACCCTGTCGGTAAGCCATAGGGCTCCTCTCTCGTTGCGTTTCGCGGCACCTTCCCGAGATCCTTCCGTTTCGCGTTTCGCACCCGCATCATCTTGAGCGAGCGAAGGTTTCGCGTTTCTCACCCGTGTCAGCTTGAGCGAGCGAAGCGAGTCGAAAGATCTCAATCGGTGCCGCTTCCTATCCTCTTCGCCCTTTATTCTAGGAAGCGAGGCGGCGCACGGCTCATACGAGCAGGCCCATCTTTGGGAACGCGGGCGTGGCGCGGCATCATCCTCTCGTGATGATTTCACCTTTTTGAGAGGATGATTGTACGCTGCACCTGGGGTTTTGCCCTTGACCTTTCCCGTGCGCGCGCCATAATGGGGACTGCGTTGCGAAACTGCGGGGCGACCACGATTAAGGGAGCACTTATGACCAACGCAGCATTCGGCAAGAAGGTTCTTGCCATCGCGGTTCTGGCCTGCCTGTGCGCAGCCCTGATCGCTGTTCCGGCGTACGGCTTCTACTACGTGCACGACGACAGCGTGTCGGATTCGTCTGACGGTCTGGGAAGCTACGAGGTCTTCATGGTGGTCGACGAGACTGCCGTGGGAGGCGACGTGCATTCCGACCTGATGTTCGTTCCGGCGGGCAGCACGGCCGATGTTGTCCTTACCGAGGGCATCATCTCCAGCGAGAACCAAAACGGACTGGACGCCATTCACAACTACGACGTCCAGTCGGTGGCCGACTACCTCGCCGCCAACGGCTACAACGCTGAGATCAGCGTGTATCCTACCGGCGAAGTTCAGGCCCACAAGGACGCGGAGGGCGCCTACGCCGCCACGTCCCAGAACGTGAGCGAGTCCTACACGGCCCAGGCCAAGGGCGACGGCTCGACCGTTCTCGATCGCTACGACAACGTGGTGATCACGGTAACCAAGTAGGTTGCCAGCACACGGCGGGGCCGTCGTCGACCAGCGGCGCCCCGCCCCACCGGCGAAGGTGGCAAAGGGGTAGAATTGACGAGGAGCCGACGGGCGCTCGCGCCCCGTCGGCGCAAGAGCAAGAGGGCGAAAGATCCGATGCCGGGCTGGGCATCGGCCGGGAGGGGAACGATGGGCTTTCAGGTTCCGCGCGTCACCATCAACATCGACTTCAAGGAAGGCACGTCCTTCGGCGAGCTGAGCATCATCTCCCTCGGCTACGGCCTGCACCAGGCCTGGATCTACAGTTCCATGTTCGACAAGGGCGGCATCTTCGGCACGGGCGGCCTTCAGACCGGCCCCTTCAACGACCAACTGTCCTTGGCCTATTTCGTCTCCATTCTCGTCTACGGACTGCTGCTGCTCATCGCCAGCATCCTGGACACGCGCCTCGTGCGCTTTCTGCACGCCACCCCCACGCTCGTCGTCTCCGCCCTGCTGGGCGCTGCGGGCACGCTGCTTCTGCTCGTGCCCGGCGGCTCGTTTCTCGATGCGGAAGTGCTGCAGCTCGCCTCCGGCGTGCTGACCGGCGCCGGATCCTCGGCGCTGCTGCTGGCCTGGGGCATCGCCTTCTCGCGGCGCGACTCGGCCTCCATCATCATCAACGGGGCGCTCTCCATCGCCATCGGCTTCAGCGTCTACGGCCTGGTGCTGCACCAGATCCCCTTCCCCTGGGGAGGAGCGGCCTCGGCGCTCATTCCCTTCGCAGAGGTGGCGCTTCTGCTCGTGCTGCGCCGCCACGTGAGCCTGGATTTCGACAACCGCCAGCTCATCTTCCAGCCGCTGCCCATCAACCACGCGCGCTTCGTGCTGCGCTTCGGGCTGCCGGTGTTCTTCCTCGGCGTGGCCTTGGGGATCATGCGCCAGACCTCCATCGAGACCATCCTGCCCGGCAGCGCCTTCGACGACCAGGCCCTGCTGTTCGTCACGGCCTGCGCCGCCACGGCGCTCATCATGGTGACGCTTCTGGCGCTCGGCGGCGACGAGCGCTGGCACACCTTCTTCCGCCCGCTCATTCCGTTCATCGCCGTGACCGCCGTGTTCATCCCCTTCACGGCCGGGGGCGCGTCGTTTTGGGGCACGTCGGTGGTGCTCGTGGGGTACATGTCCTTCGAGGCGCTCATGTGGATCTTCTTTGCGGAGCTCTCCCAGCGCTTCCGCCTGTCGCCCATCTTCGTGTTCGGCCTCGGCCGCGGCACCATGGCGCTGGCGGCCCTCGGCGGCTCCACGCTGCCGCTGTTCACGGGCGCTTTGGGAACGCCCACGGGCCTTGGCGAGATGGGCACCGTGCTCATGGTGCTCGTGACCATGATGGTCGCCTACGCGCTTCTGCCCGACGAGCGCGAGATGGCCTCCATCGTCACCGTGGACCCGAAAGTGGCCGCCGCCGTGCAGAGCCTTCCCCGCACCCCGCTCATCGTTGTGAACGAGAACAGGCCGGACAGCACCCGCGCCGAGGACAGTGCGTCCGATACCCAACCGGTCGCTTCCGAAGAGCCGGCGGACGAGCACGACGAAGACGAAGGCGTCGACGAGAAACCAGCGACCCTGGAACCCCCCCCCCCCCCCCCCCCCCCCCCCCCCCCCCCCTCCGCTGCTCCCACCGCCTCCCCCGCTCGCCAGGCCATGGACTTCTCGCGCTCCATCTTCGCCGACGAGGCCGGCGCCATGCCGCCGGCCGAGGACACTCCCGCCGCCCGGGGCCGCTTCCGTCAGCGCTGCGAGATCGTCGCCAACACCTACCTGCTGTCGCGCCGCGAGAGCGAGGTCATGTACTACCTGGCCCGCGGCTACAAGTCCTCCCACATCCAGCAGCAGCTCTACATCTCCGAGGGCACGGCGAAAACCCACATCCGCCACATCTACCGCAAGCTGAACATCCACAGCCAGCAAGACCTCATCCACCTCATCGACGGCGTGGAGTTGTAAGGCGCGAATCCTATCGTCGTCTAATTCGACAAGATTCCGGTGAAAGCTCAAATTGTCGCCGGACGATCCGACGCAGCGACCATGCGATGCTATGATAGCCACCGAAAGACGGGAGGCTCTCTGTGAACACCAATCAGCTGGAATGGTTCTGCCTGGCCTACGAGACACGTTCGTTCGCGAAGGCCGCCGAGAACGCCTTTGTGTCGCGCCAAGCGCTTGGGAAGGCGCTCCGCTCTCTCGAGGGCGAGCTGGGCGCGCAGCTTTTCGAACGGAGCGAAACCGGGGTGGTGCCCACAGCGGCAGCCGAGGCCGCCTATCCCATCGCCTCCCGCATGGTTGCCGACGAACATGCCCTGCATCGTGCCTGCAGTGAGGCGATTCGCAGCAGGCGCCCCGCCGTTCGCGTCGCTATCGCCAACGGTGTTTTGCGCTCACTTGCGCCAGGTACTCTCCCCCGTCTAGAGGAATCGTACCCCGATATAGACTTCTTCATCGAGAAGCACTACTACCTGGAATGCTTTGAGCGCCTTGAGCACGGCGAAGTAAACTTCGCGCTGTGTCCCGCGCCCCCAGAAGGCCCGTACCGTCGTTGGCTCGTGGCAGAGGAGGAGGTGTTCGTGGCCGCCGCGCCCGAACTCATCGACTTCGCCCCCTCTGCCTGCAGCCTGGCCGACCTGGAGCGCCTCGTATTTTTCCTACCAGGCGACAAGGGCCCGAACGACCTGGGGCTCGGCCGCGTTATGGCGCAGCAGGGACTCGTGCGCCAGACCAACACTCAGTATACCGACTATGATCTCATAACCGAGAAAGTCATCGCCGGGCAGGGTGCCGTCCTTGCGCCACGCAGCGCTGTCGAGCCCTTTGAGCGCGCGAACTTGCGCGTCTTCCCCGTTCCAGATCCCAGTGTGCGGTGGCGTGTGGAGCTGCTTTCCCAAGACCGCGATCTCACGCGAGTCGAGCAGAGCGTGGTTGACTTCTTCGCACAAGCTTCCTGAGTCACGCCGAGCGTCGCCCCGTCCGCTTCATGGCCCGTGGGCTCTCTGTCGTGCAGAGCGGCCGCGCTTCAAAACGACTCGTCTCGCGAAACCCTCCCAAAAAAAATCCTTGAGAAGAAACGCTTGGTTGCACCCCGTCGCATCTTCGGTTCTTCCCAGCTCGCCGCAAGACATGATTGAATGACCTCGTTGGACCGACCGCCAGAAGGGGCGGTCTTGCCGAAGGAGGAGCAAACCATGACTCAGCCAAACGTATCCCGTCGTTCCTTTTTGCGCGGAGCAGGACTGGCTGCTGTCGGCGCAGGACTGGCCGGAGCGAGCCTGACAGGCTGCGCGCCCCAGCCCACAACCGCCGCAACTGGCAATGAGCTCGCCAGCACGGGAGGCGCTAGCGACAGCGACGTGATCTACCAAGCGCTCGTCAATCCGCAAGACTACGACTACCGCCAGGACACCACGGATTTCGCCACTCTCTTCTCGCCGTGGAAGCTCGGCACGCTGGAGATCAAAAACCGTATGGTGAAAAGTGCTGCCGGAAGCGCTACATATCTAGCGGGCTACACCGACGAGCTGCGGCAGTATTACGTGAACTTCGCCCAAGGAGGCGTGGGCATGATCTGGGTGGAAGGCGAGGCCTTCGCCATGCCCGCCGATGGCAGCGCCGTGCCGAACGAGACCGTCGAGTTCTTCACCAGCCTCACTGACGAGCTGAAATCCTACGGTGCTCACGTCGGCTTCCAGTGGGCCCCCTTCGGCATTGCCCCCTCCGAGTTGACCGTCGAGGCCATCAAAGGCATCGAAGCTGCAGGCGCCGCCCTGGCCGCGCAGCTTCAGGCCATGGGCTTCGAGGCCATGGAGATCAACGCCGCCGGCTTCAACCAGGGCGAGCAGTTCCTCTCGCGCTTCCACAATGACCGCGACGACGAGTACGGCGCTGGCAGCATCGAGAATCGCGCCCGCTTCGTCGTGGAGTGCATCCAGGAGATCAAGAAGGCCTGCGGCAACGATTTCGTCGTGCAGGTGCTGATCGACTTGGCCGAGGAGAGCGACAACCTCACCAACAATCCCACGCTCATGGACATGGACTGCGACCTGACCAAGCCCTACAGCAAGACCACCACCGTGGACGAGGGCATCGCGCTCGCCCAGCAGTTCGAGGCCGCCGGCGCCGATTCCATGCACCTGCGCCTGGGTCCCTTGAGCAACCACCCCTGTCAGTTCGGCAGCGATCTGTACTTCATCGTGAACGGCATCGAGGGCGCCACGGGCTTCGGCACGCAGTTCGACTTCAGCCGTCACTTCGGCGGCGAGCTCATCGGCAACCACAGCGGCGCGGGCATGACGTTGAACATGGTGGCCCGCTATAAAGAAGCCCTCTCCATTCCCTGCGGCGCCGTCACCTACATGGATCCGGCCCACGCGCCCGACTTCTTCGAGGAGGCTCTGGCCTCGGGCATGGTCGACTTTTACATGATGACGCGCCCCTTGACCGTTGACCCCGAGTACGTGAACAAGCTCGCTGAGGGCCGCGCCGACGAGATCATGCCCTGCACACGTTGTTTCCACTGCCACATCGGCAGCAACGAGATGAACGCCGCCATGGGCTACTGCCGTGTGAACCCCCTCACCCAGCGCGTCATGCGTGAGGGCGGCCCGACCAGCTACGAGCTCGAGCCCGCCGCCACGCCGAAGAAGGTGCTCGTGGCCGGCGGCGGTCCGGCCGGCATGGAGGCGGCGCGCATCGCGGCCCTGCGCGGACATACGGTAACCCTCTGCGAGAAGAAGGGTTCCCTCGGCGGCCTTCTGTCCTTCGCCTCCCAGATCAAGGGTCCGCACGAGAACCTGGACGACTACCGCGAGTACCTGATTCGCCAGTGCGAGCTGGCCGGTGTTGAAGTACGCTGCGATACCGAGGTGACCGCCGACCTGGTGGCGAGCGAGGCTCCCGACACCCTGGTGCTCGCCTGCGGCGGCCTGCGCGGCGCCCTGGAAGTTTCCGGCGCGAATGTCGTGCCCATCGAGAATTACATGAACGTGGAAGGCGACAACCTCATCGTGTGGGGATCCAACGCCCAGGCCTTCGACATGGCGCTCTGGATGACGGTGCACAAGAAGAACGTGACCATTGTCACCCCCAACGGCGTCGACGAGCTGGACATGCAGCAGTCGCAGCACGCCCAGCGCTTCATGACCACGAGCCTCTATGCTTTGGGCGTGCGCCCCTACACCCATGCCTCCATCACGACGGTAGCCGACGGTTTTGCCACGGTGCACTCTGACGACATGGACTGCGACGTGCGCATTCCCTGCGACGCCATCATTGACGCCGCCGACATGCTGCCCAACGACGAGCTGCTGTCCCAGATTTCGGTGGCCGAGACCTATGCCATAGGCGACTGCGCGAACCCCTTCAACATCGCCATGGCCGTGCGCGCCGGCAACGACGCGGGCCGCGCGATCTAGGCATCGCAAATCGCGCCAAGCCCTCCCTTTCGCCGGGGCAGCTCGCCCCTCCGAGCTGCCCCGGTTTTTTGCGCGCCCTTCCCGAAGAAGGCATCGCAGCATCCGCCGCCCCTGCCGCAAGCTGAACAACTCCACAGCCAGCAAGACCTCATCCACCTCATCGACGGCGTGGAATTGTAGGAGGCGAAGGAGCTAGCGTCTGTTGCTCGCCATAAGTCGGCGGATGCCGGCGATGCTTGATATGTCATCGAGGAGGTCCACCGCATCGGGGGCTTGATAGAAATCGCCGCGTTGCGCCCTCTTGAGCGGTCGCAGGATCTCATAAGAGCACGCGCGGTTGATGAGATCGGTCGCCGCGCGACGGGTCACGTCAAGCCGCTGGGCGACATAGGCCGAATCGACGACGGGCTGCTCCCACAGCAAAGCCGGCAGCTCGTGAATCTTGGCGCCCGCGCGTTCGGTGATTCTCTCCCTCCATGCTTCGTCGATCTCCGCAAAGCGCGCAGACGTCAGAGTGGCTATCACAATGGCGGAGTCGAGCGCGTCGGCAAGCTGGTCGATAATAGGTTCGGGATTCCCCTGCTGATAGCTGCTAAGCGCCTGCATGTAGCGGTCAATATCGTGCAGCAGACCCGCCGAGACCGGCACCGTTCCATGGGCGAGCACACCGTCAATCTTGAGCATCCGGTGAAGCAGCGTCCGACCCGTTCTCCCATTGCCATCAGTCTCGAACTGCGCATGGACGACGGCGGCCTTCGCGATGGGATCGGCGGAATCGAGCCGCGCGAATTGGCACAAATCGTCAAGGCACCGCGGAACGCGCTCGGCGACCGGAGGGACGAAAAGCGCCTCATGGGGACTATAGGGAGTGCCGCCAACCCAAACCTGCTCCTCCCGCAAACACCCTGCATAGGATGCATCGGTCCGCTCAAGAAGAGCCTGGTGAATACCGCAGATGCCCTCCGGCGTCAGATCTCCGGGCAGATCGAGTGCCCGCCGCATCGCATCGATGTTCGCAGCTATGATCTGCGCGTTCTTCGGAGCCGATTCCGACAGTCCGGCAAGGGCGATATTGCGAGCGCTGGAAGTAAGGTTCTCGATCTGCGAGGACGCTGCCGACTCGCTTCTCAACAGCAGGCTCGGCACATTGAAGGGGAGGCGCGCCTGCTGCTCGTCGAAGCGGGCGAGGCGCGTGCGGATATCGGCGAGACGTTCCGCCCGCTCCGAAGCAAGCGGAACGGAACGGCCTGCCAGTGAGGCAGGAATGGCCGCACGGTACGTCGACGCGATCTTGCGACGCTTTGCCCTCGGCACGAGCAAAAGCTCTTCATCGTCTCGATTCCAGGGAACCTCTTCGCTGCCGATAGCTGGCCACACCGTCATGGCGCTCTCCTTTACCACGTTTTCGCTTCTGCAATTTAACCACAGCGGAAGTGAACGGTGATTCACTTCCGCTAACCAAAGCTAAGAGAAGCGAATCGGGAAAGATCCTCCCCTATAATAGGGACGCGCCGTCATCTGTCACGGCAGCTCGAAACATGCTAGGAGGCCACCATGCGCACATCTCAGCTTGAGTACTTCATCGCAGTAGCAGAGACGCTCAGCTTCACCCGGGCCTCCGAGCTGTGTCATGTGGCCCAACCGGCCATTAGCCAGCAAATTCAGTCCCTCGAGAAGGAGTTGGGATTCTCGCTTTTCGTGCGAAGCACTAAAGGCGTGGAGCTCACTCCCGCGGGACGCCAGTACTACCAGGACGTCTCAAGCGTACTCGCTGCCCTGCAACGCGCCGATCAGCATGCTGCAGCTATCGCTCATGGCCAAGCCGGCACGTTGGATATCGGCATGGCCAGTTCGGGTCAATCGGGCATCTTCCGCATCATCAGCCGCTTTCACGGCCTTTATCCCGAAATCAGCATCGGCCTTCACCGAGCGATCTCGCGCACTCAGGGCGACCAGTTGCGCGGGGGCGCTTACGATATAGCTTTGGCGCCCTTGTGCGCCTTCGGAGGAAGCGATGGGCTGGCTCAGGCATGCCCCAAAAAGGAAGCGCTTCGCATCATTATGAGCGCCGCCCACCCCCTCGCCTCTCGGCGCTCTCTCTCCATCGACGACCTCCTTCCCTACCCTCACATCATCGCCGATGCCCCTGGTGACGAGCTCATCCATGCAACTTACCCCTACATCGCCGAACATCCCGGCGTTACCTTGTTGCGAGCCGAGGATCAGGACATCGCCTGGATGATGATGATCCTCGGTTTCGGAATCGAGGCCGTTCCGGAAACGGTCATCGCCTCCCTGGAGCGCGGCTATGTCATGCGCGAAGTGCGAGGCTACCAGGCGGCTCTCGAAATCGGCTGGATCCATTTAGCCAACAACGAGAATCCCGCCCTTGCCACCTTCCTTGAATTCTTGAATCATCAGGATTTATAAGTCGTTTATATAAGTATCGAGCAAAGGGATATTTCACAAGCCGATCTTCCCAAACCTACACTGAGGGCGCATCGAAAGGTAGGGAAAAGGAGGATCCCATGAGCAACATTTCACAGCCTACTCTGTCGCGCCGCAATTTCCTGGCAGGAGCCGCCGCCGGCCTCGTTGGCCTGGCCGGGGCCGCCAGCCTTGCCGGCTGCTCGCCGGCCGCCACGGGCGCCGAGCCGACCCTCAAAGAGCCCACCGAGACGCGCGAAGCTGACATCGTCATTGTCGGTTCTGGCGCCGCGGGCTGCTTCGCCGCTTACGAGGCCGCCAAATCGGGCGTAGGCAACATCCTTGTCGTCACCAAGAGCGGCAACGCAACCGATTCCAACTTCAACGAGATCACCGGCACGGCCTCGGTGGAAACGGCGGCTTTGAAGGAGGCAGGCGAAACCTTCACCGTGGAGGACATGTACCAGCGCATGATCAACTACGCCCACTGGACGGTGAACGCCCGTCTTCTGCATGAGTGCGTCAAACTGTTGCCCAGCAACATCGACATTTACGATGAGATGGGTGTAGAGACTATGGTGCTCGGCGACCGCTACAACTTCGGCTTCCTGAACGTCCACGGTTTCACGGAGAAGAACAAGGGCGTGAACTTCGAGGAGGGCCTGCAAGCCCTGGGCGTGGAATTCCTCTATGACGCCCCGGCAACCGCCGTTCTCATGGAGGACGGCGTGGCGACGGGCGTGCAGTGCGAGAGCGGCAAAGACGTCATCAACGTGAACGCCAAGGCCGTGCTCGTATGCACGGGTGGCTACCTCGCCAACGAAGAGAAGGTTGCGGCCGAATACGGCGGCTGCAAGGTGGTGAACATGGGCTCGCTCAACAACACCGGCGATGGCGAGCGCATCGTGCTGGCGGCCGGCGGAGTAGCCGAGCGCATCCGCGGCATGGGCATGAACGACATCTACGGCATGAACGAGAAGAGCACCATCTCTGTCTTCGATGCCAACCCCTTCATGCAACTGGCTTTTTACGGCGGTCTGCTCACTGATCCGTCCGGACGACGGTTCATGAACGAGTACATGCTGGCCCAGGAGCCCATGAACGGCGGCGGCGAGGCCACGCTGCACGAGAAGCGCTACTACGCCATCTTCAGCGAGAACGCGGTAAATGCCATGAAGGATTCCCCTTACTACCAGAACATCGGCGCACCGGCCGTATGGACCTCCGCCGCCACCATGTTCAACGCTCCCTTGGCCGACTTCGATGCGAACCTGGCCTCGGCCCAGGAGGAGGGATGGTGCTTCAAGGCGTCCTCTATCGCCGAACTGGCCGAGGCGACAGGGCTCTCGGCGCTTCCCGAAACCGTGACCGAATACGACTCCTACGTGGCCGCTGGCGCCGACCCCGACTTCTTCAAAGACCCGGCGTTCCTCCAGTCTATCGAAGATGGCTCGGCTGCCTACTACGCCTTCGAGTACAATCCGAGCGCCTTCAACACCTTCGGCGGACCGCGTACCGATGAACAGTGCCGAGCCCTGGATGCCAACTCCGATCCTATCCCCGGCCTCTATGTCGCCGGCGTGGAGAACGGCAGCCTGTTCTGCTCGCCCTACTACGCCGTGGGCGGCTCCTGCTCGGGCCTGTCCCAGTCCTCGGGCCGTGTCGCCGCTAAGGCAATGATCGAGTATATTGCCGGTGCTTAGGCATTCCCTTCTCGGAAAAACGACCTGTACCCGCGCGCGAACTAAACGGAGCCCTCCCCTCGGAAAGGCCGTCCCTGGACGGCCTTTCCGTCACGCAGAACTCGGACAGCTTCACAGGACACGCCAGCGTCCTGCCTTGCTGGATCCCTCTCGTCTTAATCTTCCCTCTTGCTTGAGCGCCTCAACATCGCGATTGACCGTGGCGACACTCACGCCAAGACGTTTACTCGCATGGGGAATAGAGCTGGATGGCTCTTCCTCGAACATACGCAGCAGCAGCACGCGCCGCTCGTCGGCGCTTATCCTTTTGCAGACAGGAGCTCCTCCATCCCTCGTTGTCGACAATCCGCCCTCGTCCCCATAGCCCGAAGAAGTCGCATCACCTTCGCGCGCAAAATTCCTCAAGGAGCCCTCGGACTGTTCCTCTTCGCCTTGACGGGCGAAAATAGTCACCAAAAAGTAAAGCCGCCCCTCATCTGTCTCGAAAATAGGATCGGGGGAGCCGTTATTCCTCAGCGCGGCGAGCATTTTCCTTATGCCGGTATTGCGGCCCTCGGTGAGACCCAGCTCTTTCAGGTACTCGCCCACCCGTCGGTTTCGGTATCGTCGGCTCACCGCTCGGAACTGCCTTAAGCCCTCGGCGCTGATCGAACGGTCGGCCCCGGGAAAGCTGAGCAGTTCGATGCGATCGGGCAGAACACGCACCTCAATGGGCTCGCGCACATCATATCCCTTGTGGTAGACGGCGTTCGCCAGCGCCTCCTCGATCGCGTCGTAGGGATAGTTGAAATAGCGGTCGGACTCGGCTCTGTCAGGGTGTTTCAAAACATGCTCTTCGATGACGTTGTTTCTCAAGTAACGTAAGGCGTCCTGCATCTGATGGTGGAGGGGACCCGTGAAAAGATGCTCTTCAAGCCGACTGCCTCCTTCCCCTTCGGGCAACTCGACAATATCGATGCGCGCATAGGGAAAGAAGCGTTCCGGCTCCGGCGAGAAGAACAAGAGTCCGACGTTTTTCGGCTTCAGATACTCCTTGGGACCTTGAACGATATCCATACGCTGGCACAACTCAACGAAATCCATCGCATCAGCCTCCGCATACAAGGAACTTCCCACCTCGCGAAGGTATCCCTTGATGAGCGTGATGCTCAGATCGTCGATTTCCGCCCCGTGGTTCACGCGATCGTCGAAAGGGACGTTGTTGGCGAGACTGTACAGGTCCCGCCTTTCAGCCTCAGAAGGCGCCAAAGTGCTCGCCATCTTGCGAATCCAGCAAACCCGTTCGCTTTTTCTCCCCATACTTTTAGGGGAAGAATACGGACGCACGCTTCCGCCGGGTGCCCATACGACGATAAGGGTTTTGCCCTCGTACTCCGCGACGTCCACAATGGGCATGTAGTCCGGCTGGATAAGCTTGCATTTGTTGACCATGTCTTTAAGCCATGGATCAATTTTATCCGCCGGCACGCCCGTAGGAATGCGACGTCCTGCTGCATCCTCCCGAACGCCGAGGACGAGATACCCTCCGCCCCAATTATCAATATCATTGGCGAACGCGCAAATAGTTTTAAGGGATGCCTGCGGATCCCACGTCTCTTTGAATTCAATGCGGGCGCTTTCCACAATAGTCCCCTTGATCAGGGTTTCTATGCTTGTCGGAAGTCCCATAACGTCTCCTTATCACTATCATGTCGACATGAGATGATAGTATAAATGATAGCGATGATGCAGTAAATGAGAGGATAAATGAGATCGATGATACTGAAAATGATAGCGATGGCGATGGGCGGCGCCGGTCGTGGGGCATTTGTGGCGATGGCGAGTTCAATCTTGATCGATTTGGTCATGAAAAGTATTATTAGATTCTATTAATACTTTCTGGAACCGAAGAGAAAGGAGAAGTATGGCCTGTTCATTCCGCTATTTCCTACTTAAACGCTGCCAAGGTTTGACCGGTTTAAACACAACGAGCACGAAGAAGTTCTTCGCGGCCGCCGAGGATGCGCATCCCGAGGCGTTCGAGCCGCTTCTTCTTCTGGCTATCTGCGACGGACGGGAGGAATACCTGCTCCGACGCGCAGAGGGCACGAAGGCGGCGAAGATTTTCTCCGGGTTCCTTGAAAGTTGGCAAGCATCGAAACGTCCGCTGGAGGTGTATCTGGGCATGCTGCCCGACGACGATCCGTTCAAAACCGTTCTCGTCGAGTGGCGCACCGATTCCTCGCGCCTGGAAGTCGACCGAAAGATCCTGAAGTACGTCTCAACCGCCTTCAGCGATCTTTTGGCCGACAAGAACATGACGCGCGCCGAGGCCTGCCGCGTCACCCGGCTGAACAAGGGCAACTTCTACGCCTTCCTCAAGGGGGACACGTCGAAGATAAGCCGCAAGACGGCCATGAACGCCTATCGCGAGATCGCCGCGCTCTAGCTCGCTCGGGTTCTCCCCTATCGCTCGTCTCCGGGAACGGGCGGAAAGGTCAGGGTCAGGGCAAGCTCGTCGCCTTCCAAGGAGGCTCGCACTTCTATGTTCTGGGCGACCGCGAGGTTGGCCACGACGGCGAGGCCCAAGCCCGCACCTCCCTGAGCCCGGGCGGCGTCGGCCCGATAGAAGCGCTCGAAAAGGCGGTCGACGTCGATGGTCGCCGGATCGTGCACCCGGTTGGAAAACGTCAGCGCGCGGCCTCGCTGGACAATGGCGGGCGCGCCGGCGCCATAGCGCAGGGCGTTGCTCACCAGGTTCTCGAACATGCGAGCCAGCGCATCGCCGTCGGCTTCCGCCATGAGGGACTCGTCGGGAAAATCGACGACCGGTTCCCAGCCGCGCTCGTCAAAGGCCGGGAACTGGCCAGTCAGCACCTCGGCGAGCACCGGCAGCACGGGCGTGGGGCGCAGGTCCACATCGGAAGCGGCGTCGGCGGCGCGGGCATAGGCGAACAGCGCGTCCAGCAGTCCTTCCATATCGGCGAGGCGCGTCTCGGCGGCCTGCAGGTAGTGGGCGCGCCGGGTGCTGTCGGGCTCTTCGGCGGCCAGGGACACGTAGCCTTTCGCGCCCATGAGCGGCGTGCGGATATCGTGGGACAGGCTCGCCAAGTCGCGCTGAAACTGGCGCTGCTCGGCCGCCGTCTCGCGGCGCTCGACCTCGGCGGCGTCCAGCGTCTCGTTCACGGCCCGCGCCAGAGCGGTGAAGCCCGGGCCGGGCATTTCGGTGGTCAGGCGGCCGTTGGAGCGCGGGTCGCGGGCGTGCAGGAAACGGGCCATGCGGCGCAACTCGTGGCCGTAGAGCAGCACCGTTGCGAACCCGCAGAGCGCCAGTCCTCCCAGGCAGATGGCAAGCGTCACGGCAGTCCTTTCTCGTTTCGGTTGTTACCTGGTACCTGTTGTGGGAAGGGGCGACCAAGGTCGCCCCCTACGGGGGTTGGGCCGACACCTAACACCTGTTGCGGGAAGGGGCGACCAAGGTCGCCCCCTACGGGGGTTGGGCCGACACCTGGTAC
>ERZ773252.2220-NODE-2220-length-17192-cov-6.052051_pt1 | contig 17192 bp, 15 predicted proteins | sample MGYA00580517_ERZ773252 | MGnify/ENA primary metagenome ERZ773252 (study PRJEB29015, sample SAMEA2737766) | human gut metagenome | biome: human gut; feature: human-associated habitat; material: faeces | place: China | collected 2012 ...
AAAGGATGCCTTGCACTTTTCTCCCTCCGGGACATTTCCCCACACTGTGGGGAATCATCCCCCTCGCCGAGCTGAGCCAGCTCGACCGCAGTTCGCCTGCGGCGGAAATTAATTGCTTTCTTCTGCAGCTTTTCGCAGCAGTGCAATTTCTGCTGCATATCCAGCATCATCATTCGGTGTTTCCAGAATGAACGGCAACTGTTTCAAAACTGGATGCCGAACAACGGCTTTCAAAGCTTCCAATCCAATATAACCTTGTCCAATTTTCTGATGACGGTCTTTGTGTGCTCCCAATGGGTTCATACTGTCGTTTAAGTGTACTGCATACAGACGATGCAAGCCGATTGTCTTGTCGAACTCTTCCAACACCGCTTCCAGATTTCCGGCAATATCATAACCGCCATCCCAGATATGGCAGGTATCCAGACACACGCCCATTTTCTTTTGCAAGTGTACGCTGTCTAAAATTGCCCGCAGTTCTGAAAAGTTTCTGCCGACTTCACTGCCCTTTCCTGCCATTGTTTCCAGCAAAACGGTCGTGGTCTGCTCCGGAAATAGCACTTCGTTCAGCGTTTCTGCAATCTGTGCAATTCCCACTTCTGCACCCTGTTTCACATGGCTGCCGGGATGAAAATTATAATACTGGTTTGGCGTGTATTCCATCCGCTGCAAGTCATCTGCCAGCATATCTTTCCCAAACTGCCGAATGCTGGGGTCAGCGGAACACAAATTCATGGTATACGGTGCGTGTGCAACGAGATGTTGCAGGTCATGTTCTGCTGCATACGCTAAAAATGCAGCAACGTCTTCTTTCTGGATCGGCTTTGCTTTTCCGCCCCGTGGATTTCGTGTAAAGAAAGCAAATGTCGTTGCTCCCAAAGCAACTGCATGTTTTCCCATCTCCAGATAGCCCCTTGAAGAGGGCAAGTGGCATCCAATTCGCAGCATATTTATTCCCCCTGTTCAGTTGTTTGTTCTGTGGTTTCCGGTGTTTCAGATACGGGCTTGTCTGCTGGCGGTTCAGTGTTGTCCAAGTCCGTCATAATCTCTTCCAGCACCTTTTTCGCATACACATAGTATTCCTGCATCACGGCTTCACTCTTGTAACCCTCTGTTGGTTTCCGCAGGCTCAAACACAAATCCCGATCCAGTCGCCCTTCCGAGTAGCCGATTTTCTGTGCAAAATCTGTATACCGCAGATAATACCCATATTCTCGCACATGAGAATCCTCCGGATACAGCTGCTCTAAATTCACCAGCGTATCTTCTGCGGAAATATAGTCATTTGCCTTTGCATCCGTCAGGAGCATGACACCTTCCGGCATCTGCATTTGTGTCGAAAGTTTGGTGGCGTTGGCAGTATAATAGTCCATATCGTCAATGTCATCCGACACAGGAATACAATAAATGCTAACAGTGACTTTTCTGTCTCCGTTTTCATCATCTACGAACTGCTCTAGATAGGTTTGCAGTTCTGCGGATTTCTTTTGCAATTCCTCGTTATCGGTCAAGACCATTAAAACGAAATCCGGCTTGACTTTGGTCAGCTGGTCATATGCCAGATAGCCAAAAAGCAATACCAATACAATGGTAATCCCCAGCCACCATTTATTATGGTAAAAAAAGTTGGAAATTCGCTTGCCGAGCGGCATTTTTTTCTTTTCAGGATGTTCTTCTGCAATCCGATCGCTTTCGGTAATCACACCCTGTTTCAGGCGAATCAGTTCAATGCGGTCTTGCTGAATTTTTTTCTCATAGGCTTCTTTTTCTCGTTTTTCCTGCTCTGCAAGCTGTGCCTGCATCGCAGCTTCACGGGCTTCTTCCTGCTGCTGTTCTTTCGCATCAATCTCCCGCATGGTTTCGAGAAAACTTTTGCCTTTTTCTTTTTTCTTCTTTCCGGTAGGAGCAGTGGTTTCCTGCTCTGGCGTTGTTTGCTTCGGGGTTTCTTCTGCCATAAAAGACTCCTTTTTCCTGTAATGATTCATTCTCATCTCATATAAGCACAAAGGGGTGTCCCGTTTTCCGATGACACCCCTTTTGTTTTTCTGCATCTTTCTTTTTTTGCAGCTTATGCTTCGGTCGTTTCCGCTACTTCGTCTGCATCTTCTTCCGATTCCTGTCCATTCTTCGGCAGTGGCCGCATGGTCGGGAACAGCAGAACGTCCCGAATGGAAGCACTGTCGGTCAACAGCATTACCAGACGGTCTAACCCTAAGCCCAGACCACCCGTTGGCGGCAGACCATATTCCAATGCATTTACGAAATCTTCGTCTACTTCCCCAGTCGTATCGCCCAGTTCCCGTCTTGCAGCAACCTGTGCTTCAAACCGCTGCTTCTGGTCAATCGGGTCATTCAATTCAGAGAATGCATTGCCCATTTCTCTTGCATAGATGAAGTATTCAAACCGTTCTGTAAATGCCGGTTCGCTTGGCTTCCGCTTTGCCAGCGGTGAATTTTCAACCGGATAATCATAAATAATAGTCGGCTGAATCAGGTTTTCTTCTACGAATGCATCAAAGAATGCAATCAAGACATGACCCTTGGTAGCGTGTTCGCCTTCTTCGACTTCCACGCCCTTTTCCTTGGCACAAGCTCTTGCAGCTTCGTCGCTATCCCATTCGTAGTAATCGACGCCAGCATACTTCTTGACTGCTTCAACCATGGTCAACCGTTCCCACGGTTCGCCCAGTGCGATTTCAACGCCCTGATACAGAATGTGGTCGCTGCCGCAAATGGTCTTTGCCAGTGTCCGGTACATATCTTCGATCAAGTCCATCATACCCTTATAATCGGTATATGCCTGATACATTTCAATGGATGTAAATTCCGGATTGTGGGATGGATCCATGCCCTCGTTCCGGAAGATTCTGCCGACTTCATAAACCCGTTCAAATCCGCCAACAATCAGCTTCTTCAAGTTCAGTTCGGTTTCAATCCGCAGGAACATATCCATATCCAGTGTATTGTGATGGGTCACAAACGGTCTTGCTGCAGCGGCAATTTGCAACGGCAGCAGAACTGGTGTTTCTACTTCTACATAGCCGATACCATCCAAATAATTCCGGATTTCCCGCAGAATCTTGCTTCTGGTCACAAAGGTGTTCTTCACCTCTGGATTGACAATCAAATCCAGATACCGCTTCCGGTAACGGGTATCCTGGTCTTTCAGACCGTGCCACTTTTCCGGCAACTGCAACAGTGCCTTGGAAAGCAGGGTAATTTCCTGTGCATGAATGGAAATTTCGCCCTTCTTCGTCCGGAATACAAAGCCCTTGACGCCGACAATATCGCCGATGTCCCACTTCTTAAATTCCTTGAATGCTTCCTTACCGCCGATGTCGTTCATCCGAACATAGACCTGAATTCGGTCAGAGCCGTCCCGTACATCAATGAAGTTTGCACGTCCCATATCTCTCCAGCTCATGATTCTGCCGGCAATGGAAACGATTTGTTCCTTGAGCGGTTCTAAGCTTGCCTGAAAAGCTTCTTCGTCCCCGTTTGCAGCTTCCTTCAGGCGAGCTTCAGTTGCTTCATAGTCTGCCTTGAGGTCTGCTGCGTGTGCAGTGACATCATACTTTGTAATGGTGAATGGGTCGTTGCCAGCTGCCTGTAATTCTGCCAGCTTGTCCATCCGAATCTTCTTTAAAATGTTAATATCCTGTTCGGTTTCCGCTGCTGCGTTCTGCTGCGGATTCTGCTGTTGTGCCATGTAAGATCCTCCACTTTTAAATTACCGACAACTTACTTGCCGATTTCCAGCACCTCAAAGAGCAATGTGCCAACTGGTGCAAATACCTGAAATGTTTCGCCGACCTTCTTTTTGAGGGCAGCTTTTCCGATCGGAGAGTCGTCCGAAATCTTATGTTCTGCAAAATTTGCTTCGTTGCTGCTGACAATCTGCCAGGTTTCTACTTTTCCGCTCTGGAAGTTTTTCAGCTTGATGGTAGAACCCAGACCAACTTCATCCAAGGAAATGCTGTCATCGTCTACGACTTCGCAGTTATCCAAGGTATACTGGATTTCCTTGATCTGTGCTTCGAGAATTGCCTGTTCGTTTTTCGCTTCATCATATTCTGCGTTTTCAGAAAGGTCGCCCTGTGCACGAGCTTCTTTCAGTTTCTGTGCCATTTCCGCACGTTTTACGCCAACCAGATAATCCAGTTCTTCTTTCAGTTTGTCATAACCGCTTTTTGAAATCTGTTTCATTGCCATACTGCATGACTCCTTTTATTCCTGATAATGGTTCTCATTCCCATTCGCCGATTCCTACGGGAATCTGCGAAAAATACAACCTTTATTATACTGTATTTCCGTTGAATTGTCAAGGGCTGGTGTGGACGTTTGAAAAAGCATCTGCTTTCGTTCTTGGAAAGACTGTCTGCATTTGATTGCTTGACAAGACATCCGATTTGTGCTATATTTTTCATGATTTCCAATTCTGATGAAAGGAGCGTTCTCCATGCATTTCTTTTCCCACAAGAAGCCCATCCTACCGCTGCCGGACGGCTGCACACCGGAACAAATCCAAATCGAATCCAGCATTTGCACCGGCGAAACCACCATTGGTTTTTACGATGCTGCCGAAAAGAAATTACGATATGCGGAACTGGTAAAAACACCAGCAGACATTGCCGCTTTCTATGCACGATATGGGCTCACACCGCCTGACCACTCGTAAGAAAAAGACTGCCGCTTTTCATTCTCTGCGACAGTCTTTTTCTATTTCGATGTTTCTGTATGTTCAGAATTTACTTCTGTAATGTTCCGCTGGACAGGGCTTTCAGATAAGCATTGATAAAGCCATCCAAATCGCCATCCATAACCGCTTGAATGTTTCCGTTTTCAAAGCTGGTGCGGTGGTCTTTTGCCAGTGTATATGGCATGAATACATAAGACCGAATCTGTGCACCCCATGCAATTTCTTTCTGCACGCCCTTAATGTCGGCGATTTTATCGAGGTGTTCCCGCTCCTTGATTTCCACCAACTTGGACTTCAACATCTTCATTGCATATTCCTTGTTCTGGAACTGGCTTCTCTGTGTCTGGCAGGAAACAACAATCCCCGTTGGCAAGTGGGTCAACCGAACCGCAGAACTGGTCTTGTTGATGTGCTGACCGCCTGCACCACTGGAACGGAATACGTCCATCTTAATATCTTCCGGACGAATGTCTACTTCCATGTTGTCATCAATTTCCGGCATGACTTCCACTGCGGAGAACGAAGTGTGCCGTCTGCCGGAGGCATCGAACGGAGATACCCGAACCAAACGATGCACGCCCGATTCTGACTTCAGGAATCCATAGGCATTTTCGCCCTCAATCAAAATGGAAGCACTCTTCAAGCCGGCTTCATCGCCATCCAGATAATCCAGTGTCGTTACCTTGAAATGATGCCGTTCTGCCCAGCGGTTATACATCCGGTAGAGCATTTCTGCCCAGTCCTGTGCTTCTGTTCCGCCTGCTCCGGCGTGGAACGTCAAAATCGCATTGGAGTGGTCATATTCTCCGGTGAGCAGAGATGCCAATTTCATTTCTTCCAGCTTCTTAATAAAAGCGTCGCATTCTGCATTCATATCCGGTGTGCTTTCTGTTTCGCCCTCTTCGATGGAAAGTTCAATCAGCGTAATAATATCTTCCAGTTCCGATTGCATTTTCTTATAGGAATTGATGCGGTTTTCCAGTGTCTTGGATTCCTGCAACACTTTCTGAGAATGTTCCAGATCATCCCAGAATCCTTCTTTTGCAATTTCTTCCTGTAATACATTGTAGCGTTCTGTTGCAGCCGCAACGCCCAATACTTCGTACAACTCATCCATATCTTTCTGATAGTCGGACATGGTTACACGCAATTCATCTAATAAAACCATAGTGTCAACCTCTCTTTTCAAATCACTCAAATAAACCGTTTGTGCTTACACATACAATTTTTATTATACTATAAATCCGTTTCAATTGCAATGGTTTTCGGAAAATATTCAGAAATTTCGCTGTTTTTCACAGATTTCACCCCCTGTTTTCCCCTGCAAAAAAATTTTTCTGCACAATGGGATTTTTTATAGGGTTCAATTGTTATTAGGGTGAAGTACTTCTGAATCCCACAAAAGGAGATGAACAACATGGACAAATCCACATTTCAACAGAAACTCCAACAATACAAAGACATGGTTTACCGCATTGCCTATACCTATCTCCGCAACACCGCTGATGCAGAAGATGTATCACAAGAAACATTCCTGAAATTCTACCAACTATCCAAGCCCTTCACAGATGCCGGTCTGGAAAAGGCGTGGCTGATTCGAGTGACCCTCAACGCCTGCCATAACCTCCGGAAATCCGTCTGGTACAACCGGAGAGCAGACTATAAAGAAATTCCGGAGCTGTTCTCCGACCCGACCGACAACCTGCTCTATGAAGAAGTGTTTGCACTGCCGGAACGATACCGCATTGTCATCTTGCTCTATTATTACGAGGAATATTCCATTCAAGAGATTGCCGACCTGACTGGCCGTAAAATCTCAACTATTCAAACGCAGCTTGCCCGTGCCAGAAAGAAATTAAAATTGGCACTCACGGAACAAGGGAGGGATTTTTATGAACAAGAATCGTTATCAGCAAATTATGAATCGCATTCAAATGCCGGAACGCTGTGAACAGGCGATTCTAGAACAAATTGCACACAACGCCAGCCCCGTTCCAACTCGCAGAACTTGGAAACGCAACGTGATTGCTGGTGTTGCGATTGCCGCTTGCATAAGCGTCATTGGTATGGTTTCCGTTTCTGCCATTCAGGGAACAAACTGGATTCATCAGCTGTTCCCGAACAGCAGCGATGATGCAGCAACGGCACAATATGCATCGCAACAAGCCGGAAATGTTTCTGCTTTTTCCGCTGATTTGGACGATTTGGACGCAGAACTGATTGCTGCCTTTGCAGATGAATCCAACTTATATTACGCCGTTCATCTGACCCCCAAAACAGAGAACCCAGAAAAATATACCGACCGATTCACCATTTCCCAAACCGGAACATTCTGGTTCAATGGCGAAACAAACACAGAGTTTTTACAAGGCAGTGCTTCGGAAACTCGACCGGACGGAGATGGCTATTTATTTACCAACAAGATTCATTTAGATAGTGGCACATGGGAAAACCACATGACCTATCAGGCAGAAATGCAGGCAATCTTATATGAGGGCGAACAATACGAAACGCTCAAGCAAAACTTCGGTACGATCGGCACGATTTCCATCACCATCGACTTACAAAACAAACCACAGACCAGTGTTTACACCGCTTCCGGAACGTGGAACAATGCAAGTGGGTTTCTCAATGTCGAACAAGTTGTCTTACAGCCGCTGACGCTGACCATTGACGGCACAGCAGACAATCAAACCAACTCCGCAAAACAAGTATCGGTCATCTTGAAAGACGGTAGCACTGTTGCTGGAGAATACATGACAAGCGGTTATCGCAATCATGGCATTGTCACTGAAGACCTGACACAGGTAGAACAATTCCTCTATCTGGAAAAACCCATTGACCCAACCGCAGCCACTGCCATTCAAATGGACGATGTCACCATTCCACTGACTGCCAAAGCAGACAATACTATTCTTGACCCTGCTTCTATGGTGGCGACTATTTCCAATTTCACTACGACAGGTATGGATGACTTTACCGTCACACCGCTTGGTGTGCTCAGCGATGGAACAAATCTTGCAATGGTGCTGAATCTTGCTCCAAATCAGCCGGATATGTTGCCGGAAGAAACAATGTTTATCATTGATGTATGCAGCCTGAACATCGACAACAAGCCTCTTTCTGAATTGCTAAGCTCTGAATCGCTGAACACGGTGTATGCCTATTCCGAACAGCAAGCAGATGGTACTTATACTTTCACCTGCAAAATACAAATGGATGCATTTTTGAACCAGCAAGCAGATGTAGCATTTGCCCTGAAAACATCTGACGACCGCACACTTGGCACAGTTGCATTCCACTTGGACAACATCCAGACCATTCCGAGTGTCACCTATACTGCGGATGGCATTTGGAAACACTATGTTGAAATTCAAAAGACTTATCAAGTTTTCCATATTCAGCAAGTCACCTGTTATCCTTCTCATATCAAACTGGCTGGAAAAATGGATAGAGATCTTGTAACACAGCCAGAATCCGTTTCTGTGATTTTAGCAGACGGTACAATCGTATCCGCCGTTGATTTACAGGACGGAAAAGGCGGATTATCTGCCGGATACGGCGTTTCTCACAACTTGGATGGCACAGGATGGTTGGAATTTGACCTCCCCCAGCCGATTGACCCGAACGCCGTTACTTATCTCAAAGTTGACCAAACGATTATCCCATTGACAGCAGCAGAATAACAGCTGTTTTACTTTCTCATCTTTCTCCATTTATTTTTCATTCGCAGCCCTGCAATTTTATTTGTGGGGCTGTGTTTTTTTCGGCTGCAAACGACTTTCGACAGCATTTTCCCCTGCTCTGTGCTATAATCAAAAGACAGGCGGTGATTGCAATGCAAGTCATTTATGTCGACGTTTTGCTCTTCTTCAACTTCTGTGTCAACTATTTTCTTCTGCGAGGAACGGCATTTCTCACGCACACGCCTTGCCGGATTCCACGCTGCCTGCTCAGTGCTCTGCTGGGCAGTTTCTCTGCACTGGTCATCCTCCTACCGCCCCTGCCCTTGGCAGTCAACCTGTTGATTCGGCTGGGAACAGCTGCTGGCATGAACGGGGTGCTTTGTTTCGGACTTTCTCGCCGAACCATGCTGCGGCAAACCATTTGGTTTTTCTGTTGCAGTATGCTCTTTGCAGGCTTCCTGATGTTTCTTCAGCAGAGCACCAACAGCCGCCGGATTTTTCTGGGCAATCAATGCTTTTACTTGCAGCTTTCTCTTCCGGTTTGCATTTTCTGCACGCTATTGGCATATGGAGTTCTACGACTCTGGCATGCTGTCCGGATGCGATGCCGACATACCGATGTTCCCTATCGGGTCTATATTCGCATCGGCTCAGAAACTCGGATACAAACAGGGTTAGCAGACACCGGAAACAATTTGGTTGACCCATACAGCGGCTTGCCCATCATTGTTTGCAGCCGACAGGCATTTTCTGACCTGCTGCCGCAATGCCAGAAAAAGCAGCGGCACTACCACTATGTTCCCTATGGGACAGTATCCGGCACAAGTTTGATGCCAGTTTTTCAGGCGGATGAAGTGCTGCTGCAAAACGAAACAACGGGAGCAAGACAGCAGGTTGCTGCACGCATTGGGTTGGCAGATGCACAGGAGCAGGCAATTTTTCACCCCAACCTCCTGCAAACGATTTAACGGTCTATGTGCGTAGAAAGGAGTTTGCCTTATGAAATCTTTGCTGCAATTTTTGCGGCAGCTGCAATTCTGGCTTTGTTCGGGACAGATGCACTACATTCACGGAGCGGATACGTTACCGCCGCCGCTCTCTGCTCCGGAGGAACGGGCGATGCTGGAGGCACTGGCAAACGGCAACACGGATGCCCGAGAACAGCTCATTGTCCACAATCTCCGGTTGGTGGTCTACATTGCAAAGAAATTTGAATCTACTGGCATTGGTCTGGAAGACCTGATTTCCATTGGTACTATCGGGCTGATTAAAGCGGTGAACACCTTCTGCCCCACGAAGAAAATCAAACTTGCAACCTATGCTTCCCGCTGCATTGAAAATGAAATCCTGATGTTCCTGCGAAAGGCAACACAATACCGAGGAGAAGTTTCCATTGATGAACCCTTGAACATTGACTGGGACGGAAACGAACTGCTGCTCTCGGATATTCTGGGAACAGATGCCGATGTAGTCAGTCGAAACATCGAACAGGAATCAGAACGGGAACTGCTCCGCTCAGCGGTTTCAGAACTGGGCACACGGGAACGGGAAATCATGGAGTTACGGTTCGGGCTGGTGGATGGAAAAGAAAAGACACAGAAAGAAGTCGCTCAGGCAATTGGAATTTCGCAATCTTATATCTCCCGTCTGGAAAAGAAAATTATCCGAAAACTCAGAGGCACATTACAACAATTCAACCAATAACCAAAAAAACCGCTGCACATCGTTTTGATGTACAGCGGTCGTTTTTATGTGTTTTGTTTTATTTCCTTTTTAAAGAAGGGAAACCAGTAATGCATCTCATCATTGCTGCATCAGACAGAGTTACCGGATTCGTCAAATCCTTGTTTAGTTTGCTGAATCTGGTGTGCCAGGACCCAAATCTGTTACGAGGAACAGCACGAATCTCATCAGCTTTGTAGCATCCTTATCATCTACAGCACCGGATGTTTCGGTTACATCTGCATTAATCATTGCTGCATCAGACAGTGTTACCTGACCAGCCAGATACTTGTTCAGCTTAATGGTATCACGCAGGTCTACGACACCATCCAAGTTGACATCGCCATAGTATGGCTTGAATGCCTTTGTGGTAGTGGTTGTAGTTGTAGTGGTTGCTTGTGTTGTAGTTGTAGTTGCCTTAGTAGTTGTTGTGGTGGTAGTAGTGGTAGTAGTGGTTGTAGTCGTAGTTGCAGTTGTGTCTGCCGGATTTACAGTTACTGTAACGGTATCCTTCTGACCCTTCGGTGTTTCAACATTGATGACAACTGTTCCTGCACCAACGCCGACAACATTACCATTTTCATCAACGGTTGCAATGGTCGGATCTTCAGAAGTAAAGGTGCAGCCGTCAACATTTGTAGAAATCTTCTTGGTTTCGCCAACCTTCATTGTAATGTTCTTCGGGCTAACGCTCAGATCCTTTTCAAACAGATCAGCCTTTGCAGTGTTCTTTCTGTTGTCCGTATCGTAGTAAGCAGAAACGCTCTTGAGGTTGACAGAAGTAACTTCCTTGCCTTCGTTGTTATCTGCATAGTACAAAGCGATAGAGAAGTGGTCGCCTTCCTTTTCGGTGCTAACCTTGTTCAAGAGGGACATAATTGTACCATCTTCGCCAAGGGTAACATTTGCAACGTCCGCCGGCATAATCCACATATAAGTGTATTCATGATTCTTATCATCGGATTTTACCAATGCGATAGAACCAGCCTGATACCAATAATCGCTTGCCTTGTCAACAACAGTAGTACCATTGCCTAATACGAGCTGTCTTGCATCGACCTTGCTGTCCAGTGTAAATTCAATTGCATAAACATCGGCAGTCGTTTCATAAGTCATACCGAGGTCAGAATACAGGATTTCCAACGGGTCATCACCGGTCTTCAGTTCCTTGTTAATGGTGAGTTCTTTTGTCTGGCTCTTATACGGGAAGGTCAATTCTTCAGTATAAGTCAGCATTGCACTGTCGATATCCAGAGATTCCAGCGGAGTGTATTCTTCTGCTTCGATTTCGCCGTACCACAGCTGGAACGAAATGGTCTTGCCAGAAGCAGCATCTGCATACTGTTTCACATCTTCCGGAACGTCCCAAGTTACCTGTACATAGTCGCCAAAGCTCTGTTCTTTCAGGTCTTTTCCGTTCTGAATCTGTACCAGACCATTTTCTGTATCTGGAGAACCAACCTTGTAACCAACATTTTCGAGGTTCTTTGCAACATCGTCATAGCTATCTGCACCGATATCATTGTACCAGTAACCAGCGTTGCCATCTTTCTTAAAGCCTGCCAGAGAATCATCAGTTACATTGCCGGCTTCATCTCTACCAATCTTTGCCTTTGCCTTTTCGGTATCTGCCGGAGTGCCTGCTTCAACATTCAGACCGCCGCCGTACATAATCCGAGTTACATTCTGGTTATCCTTTGCACGCATTACAACGGTCAAAGCTTCCGGTGTAATCTTTGTGGTTTCATCACCAGAACCAATTCCGAAATCATCATAAGAGAACTTATGGCTGTTCAGCGGGTCGCCGTTCTTCCGAATGGTTGCTTCGGAATTTTCATCGCCATACTTGTCAGAATAACCATCTTCGCTGTAGTCCGCACCCTTCGGGCTTGGTGTCAGGGTAATGGTATCTGTTCCATATTCTTTCTGTGCCAGCTTCTTCAGGTCGTCAGCGTTCAGCTTCTTGGTGATGGTGGATTTTACAGTTGCTGTACCATCCTTATTATCAACAAACGAGTAGTTACTGCTCTGTTCATTCTTACTGCTATAGAAGCCGCCTTCACCGGTGTTCGGGAACTGTGCTTCCTTGTCCGGATTGTCTGGATTATCCGGATTGCTTGGGTTCGGATCTGTAGAAACCATCATATCTTTTGCCGTTCCGTTCACGGTTACACTCTTCAATGTAACTGGAACTTCCTTGCCGGATACGGTTTCTGCATAGCAGTTCTGCATATCGAACCGCTTTTCTTCGTTCCACCACTGACCCACTGCCCAATTTTCCAACTGGTAGTAGTTTACTTCTACCTTGCTCAGGTCAATGGTAATGGTGAAGTCGCTGCTTTCCGAAGTGCCATAATCAATATATCCTTCAATAGCTTCTTCTGCCGGAGAATACCAGTCTCCATAAGCAGAAGTAACATTGATGCCGAACCAATAAGAGAACTTCTTGATCTGTTCTTTCGCAGTGAAATTGAACTGCAGCGAAGTAATCTTATTGCTTGAGCTATAGTTCTTATAAGCGTCATCCTTCAAATAAGAAGTATAGCGGCATTCCTTCCAATTGACCGGTCTTGTCTGCTTGTTTCCGCCGCCGTCTGTATAAGATTCTGACTCGCTGGAGGAAATCGCAAGTTCCTGACCAACCTGTATTTCTGTTGTTGTGCCAGCAGCCCAAACGATCGGGGTTGCAGCCATTGAAGTTCCGAGCATTGCCACACTCATCACAGCAGCAAATGCACGCTTTTTCCATACAGTATGTACCATTATTGATATCATCCTTTCTCTACTCTTTTTTTTGCTTCTCATTGAATCATAACAGGTTTATGCCTATGTTATAAACGTTTCATTTCGAACTGTTCTTATTATAACACGATATTCCGCTCTAATTGTGGATTTTTTATTAACATTGGAGGAGAACGGGGCATTTCAGCGTAGAAATTTCTATTCTGTTTTTTGTGCAATCTGCACAAATTTCGAACAAATTATTGAAAGATGTAGAAAATCACATACAGTTTTCAGCACAGAATTCACAAAACCGGACAACAATTGCTGCCCGGTTTTGTTTCATTTTTTAGTCGTTGTGGTTGTTTCAGTTGTATGAACAGTCACACGCTCCGGTGTTGTAACGGTTGTGGTCACAACGGGCGTATCGACTTTCACGCCTTTCACATAGACTTTGTTGGTGTAGTCCCCGACTGCCCAGACCCGATCCCATTTTTCACAAGAAATGGTCGGTGTATAACTGAACGAAACCGATTCGCCTTCCATCTGCGGTGCACCCAGCAGATTGACGGTTACCGTCAAATCCGCAGCAGACAGATGTTCAATCTGGTTCTTTGGTCCAATCATTTTTACCGTGAGCTGACTGGTGTCTACGGTCATATTATATGTGGTTGGTGCGTTCATAATGCTGATGTCTGTCACAACAAATTCTTTTTCTACCAAATTCGAAGCATCCAACGCCAGATTTACAGAAGTAACGCCCGAAAGATTCTCATAGTTCTCCGGAATTTCCAGTGGAAAGTCCTTAGAATAGCCAATTCCAATATCCGAAAGTGAAATCTGTCCAATGCTGAACGCTGTTTCCGCATCCAAATTGGCATCAGAAGTTGCCAGCGTAATATGGTCTTCCGACTGTTTCAGCAAACTCCGCAGGTATGCTTCATCAAAGTTTGTCGGCACATTTCGCAGCTGGTATGTAATATCCAAGGTCTGTGTATACTGCACCGGAATTTCTACCGCATAATTTGAAAGTGTATATTCCAAATAGGTGCTTTCTACTGGTGTATCGTTTTCATCTCGGAATTCCAGCTGGTCGGTCGTCAAAATCGTTGTTGCGGAAAGTTCCCGTTCTTTCGGAATCACCGCTGCTGCATAGCTGATTCGATTCATAATGGTTTCCGGCCCTGTCACTTCCACTTCGTTCGGTGTCACCTTGACATCTTCTGTATTGATAACACAGGTGCTGGAACTGGTGATTTTTCCGATGTCGCCTTGAATCGGATACTTTTTCGTGACCATCTTATCAAACCGCACATTGACGGATTTCGGAGAAATGGACTTCACAGTAAACTGTGTGCCGTCTTTGCTGGAAACGCTGATGTCCAATGTTTTCACGCCCGAAGAAGTGACATTTTCTACGACTGGCGTTGCAATCATATCATTGGCATCTAAGTTTCCGACTTGTGAACGGTTGCCCTCGATTTGCACGGTAACTTCTTTCACGCTGTAATCAATCACACTGTATCCATTGAGTTCCGCTGCCGTTCCCGCAATATCCACCGTCAAGGGAATGTGAGAGATGGTACGGGGTGTGGTCGGATACAAGTTGATGGAAATCGCAAACCAAAGAAAAATTGCCGTGATAATCGAAAAAATCATCGTTCCCATACGGGTATTGAACAGATAGGAAAATAAGCGAAACCGTTTTTTTTCTGGATTCTTTGCTGTCTTCATGGCTGCTCTTTCTCCTTTTTCGATTTAATAAACGGAATTTTCCGAGCAGCTTTCCGAATGGCAGAATCCGTATCCGTCTGAATCAGGCGGTCTGTCAGCAATTGTTTCAGCTGTTCCCGTGTAAATCCGCTTTTCAGCAGCCCATTTTCTGCAACGGAAATCGAACCGGTTTCCTCCGATACCACGATGACAATCGCATCTGAATTTTCACTCATGCCGATGGCTGCCCGATGGCGAGAACCCAACTTTTTATTGACAAGTTCTTCTTTCTGCGGCTTCGGCAGGAAGCAGGCAGCTGCTAGAATCATGCCATCCCGCATAATAACTGCCCCGTCATGCAGCGGCGTTTTCGGGTAAAAAATATTCCCGAATAATTCCTTGCTGGGCGTTGCATTCAAAATTGTTCCGTTGTCAATCTGTTCGCCTAGACGTGTCTGCCGTTCGACAACAATCAATGCACCGGTGGACGTTGCAGACAGTTCCACGCAGGCATCACAAATGGCTTCAATCGCCGTCCCCCAGACGGCTGCATCTCCTGTGGGCGTAGAGAGTCCAAAGGACAGCCCCCACTTACTGTTTCCCACCTTTTCCAATGCTCGCCGCAGTTCCGGCTGGAACATAATCATCAGGGCAATCACGCCGATACTGAACGCCTGCTCCATCAGGTAGGAAACGACTTTCATCTGTAAAAACTTTGCAATGATGTACGCAATAAATAATAGCACAATCCCTTTCATCAACTGTCCGGCACGGGTTTCCCGTACCAATTTAATCACCCAGTAGACCAAATAGGAAAGCACCAAAATATCAAATACATCCACCAATTCTGTGGTTTTCAGGATACTGAACAAACTGTTGATTGCATCCCGACACCACGTCATCAACTCTGTCCATCTCACTGGTTTGTTGTCACACCCTTCTTCATTCTGCAAGCCTTGCAGAATCCTCCAATTTCCGCCAACGGTAACCAAATTTTCGTTTCCATTTGGTTAGTTTCGGATTCTTTTTTCTCTTTTTTTCTATTTCTATTGTAACAAGCTTCCGCCAGAATTGCAAGGGATTTCACAAAATTTTCATGGAAATTCCCGTCCGCACGTTTCTGCAATCTCCGCATAAAATAGTAGTATCCGAAAAGAAGAAAGGGGGAGAGAATGATGTTGGAATGTCAAGTCGGCATGCAGTCCGATACCCAAGCCCGAAAGGCACAAGCCATTTTGCAGCGATACGGTTATCCCTGCCGGATTCAGCGGCAAGTACACGCCACACCGGAGGGGTGCAGCTATTTATTGCAGACAAAAGGGGCTTGCAAACCCATTGCAGACCTGCTGAAGGAAAACGACATTCCCTTTTTATCTCTGCGGAATGTGCGTGATGCACAGTGATTAATTTTGACAACGCTGCAACGACGTTTCCAAAGCCACGCTCTGTTCGGCAGGCAATGGAAATGGCGATGCTGAAATACGGCGGAAACGCTGGTCGAGGCGGTCATCAACTCACGGAACGCACATCAGAACAGGTTTTTGCTGCAAGAGAAGAAGCTGCTGCCTTTTTCGGCGGAAAGCCGGAAAATACCATCTTTTGTCTGAACTGTACGCACGCTTTAAACCTCGCCATTCAGGGCATCGTACAGCCCAACGACCATGTGATTATCAGCAATCTGGAACACAATGCCGTATTGCGTCCAGTGGCAGCAATGGTACGAGAACGAGGGGTGCAGTGCAGTATTGCTCCGGTTTCAGTCGATGACAAGGAAACCATTGCTGCATTTCGGGCACGCATTCGCCCCAATACCAGAGCCATTATCTGTACACTTGCCAGCAATGTCACAGGACAGATTCTTCCCTATCGGGAACTGGCTGCCCTCTGTAACGAGCATGATATTTGCATGATTGCCGATGGTGCACAGGCTTGCGGAACGCTGCCGGTACAGATGTCGGATGGAATCAATATCCTCTGCACCGCCGGACACAAGGGACTATATGGTGCAACCGGAACAGGCTTGCTGATTACTGACACCAAATTTCCCATTAAACCATTGTTATATGGCGGAACGGGCAGCCTTTCTGCAAAACTGGAAATGCCGGATTTTCTGCCCGACCGTCTGGAATGTGGAACGCTGAATATTGCTGGAATTCTGTCTTTGCGGGCAGGAATTGCCTTTGTCAAAAAAACCGGAACTGCTGCGATTTTGCAGCATGAAACGACCTGCTGCAACAAGTTTTTATCCATGCTGCAAACCATGCCGCAGGTGACTGTCTACCGACAGCCAGGAGCTGCTTATGCACCCATTGTTTCGTTTAATATACAGAATTTATCTTCTGAAGAAACAGCAGAATTACTCGACCAAAAGGGCTTTTGTCTACGGGCTGGGCTGCACTGTGCACCGCTTGCACATCGTGCAATTGGGACGATAGACGGCGGAACAGTGCGGTTTGCACCCTCTATTTTTAACACGCTGCCGGAGGTTGTCGCATTGGGCAATGCTATCCGGAATTTGTGAGAATCTAGGGAAAGATGCAGGGGGAACGCTTCTCTGCATCTTTTTTATAACAAAAGGCTTTTGTCTACGGGCAAGGCTGCACGGTACACTCTCCATTTTTCATACGCTGCCAGAGGTTATTGTACTGGGC
>ERZ773252.2221-NODE-2221-length-17191-cov-7.685633_pt1 | contig 17191 bp, 15 predicted proteins | sample MGYA00580517_ERZ773252 | MGnify/ENA primary metagenome ERZ773252 (study PRJEB29015, sample SAMEA2737766) | human gut metagenome | biome: human gut; feature: human-associated habitat; material: faeces | place: China | collected 2012 ...
TTCGGTGGGTTTGCCATTATCGTTTGAGATGCGGTCAAAGCGACTGCATCATCTTCTTTTATCCACACTATAGCGCATCTGTCGTGTTTTGTCAACAGGGTTTTACAAAAAAAGAAGAAATTATGACATGCTGCCGCAGAGTTGCCGAAAATATGACATTTTCCCCGTTTCTCCCGCTCTTATCGCAGCGATTTGTCCGGGAATACAGCTCGCTCCAAAGCGTGAGATGGCGGCAAAAAATCGGTAAACAGACGGCGGCAGGGGTATTCCCCTGCCGCCGCTTTCCATCGGTTGATTTGCTTATTTGCTGCCGTACATTCTGTACAGGAACGTAACGATCTGTGCTCTCGTGCAGTTGTTATGCGGACCGAACAGACCGTTTCCGATGCCGTCGGTGATGCCCTTCTGCTCTGCTCATGCTGCCGCATCGGCGTAGTATGCATCAGCAGGTACATCGGTGAAGGCCGCACTGCCGCTGACCGCCGGACTGCCTGCCGCACGGTACAGGAACGCTGCGCCTTGTGCTCTCGTGCAGATGGTGCCGGGTGCAAACGTTGTATCGCTCGTGCCCTCGGTAATGCCATTCTCAACCGCCCACGCAACTGCCTTGGCGTAGTATGCATCTGCCGGAACATCCACGAAGCTGCTCAGCGCCTTCGGTTCAGGCGAGCCTGCCGCGCGCCACAGGAAGGTTACGATCTGCGCTCGGGTGCAGGCAGCGTTCGGAGCGAACAGCGTGTCGCTCATACCGCCGGTAATGCCCTTCTGCGCCGCCCAGAGGACTGCGTCATAGTAGTAATCCTCCGCGTGCACGTCGGTGAAGAAGTTGAGCATGGTGTTGTCATCCATAAAGACTGCCTTCACCGTGACCTTGCCCGCCGGCATGACGAAGGTGTACTTGCCGCTGCCCTTGTCGGTCAGCTCGAGCGCCTTGCCGTCCTTGTCCAGCACGGTCAGGCTTTCGAGAGTGTAGCCCTTGTCGGGTGCTGCCGTGATGGTCACGGTGTCGCCCTTGGACGCGGATTTGGGAGATACGGTGACAGTGCCGTGCTTTACATCATCTACAGATACCGAATAGCTAGGTGCGGAGAAGCCGCCTCCTCCACCGCCACCACCGCCGCCGGACGAGCCGCCGCCCGAGGTGGAGTCTGTGATGCGAATGATAATCTTCTTTTCCACGATCACATTGGTGTCTGCGTTGACCGCAGCACAGATCAGGGTCATCGTGCCATCCTGATCACCGAAGCTGAGTGTATTTCCGCTGATAACGGCGTGCGTATCATTCTTTTCCAGCGTCCATCGTACAGAAGCCGGATAGGCCGCCAGCTCTTCCGGAGTAAAGGCCTTGCCGAACTGATCGAGCGTCGTTACCTTAACTGCAGACAGATCCAGCGTAGTGTTTTTCCGAACGGACGACGGAATTCCGTCTGCGGTGATTGCAGTCAGCCGTCTCGGGGCATTGACCGTCAGCGTAATGTGGTTACTCTCGATGTCGCCGGAACGGGCATAGATCTCGGTAGAATCTTCTTTCAGTGCCTTGAGTGTTCCGTTTTCGAGCGAAACCACATCCGGCTTGGAGGTAACCCATTCAAAGCTGCCGCCGGTCATTTCTCTGCCATACTGATCGTAGCCGGCAGCGGTAAACTGATCTGCAAGAACCGCATTTTCATCCAGCCGCAGGACAAAACCGTCCTTCATGTCGGCGCGAATTGTCTTGAGGGTCGGCTGCTGCTCGACCTTAACAACGACATTCTTTGCAGTCTTGCCGGCAGAGGCAGAGGAGGCTTCCAGAATCACATCCGCATAGGAGGCATCCGGGACACTGCCAACCGCAACGAGCAGTTTTCCGTTTTCAATCGTGGCATTGGTCTGATTGGTGTCTGCCAGCGTCCACTCGCGGGACAGATCATACTCTGCGCCCTCTACTGCGGCGGGAGCGCCGGCATTATAATACAGCTCATTCAGATACGGCTTTGCCGTCACCTGTACGGGCAGCGGCTGTGCCGTCCGATAAACCGTTTCGCCCTGCTCGTCCTGTCCGACCGGATAATACAGGGTAACCGTATCCATGCCGACTACAAGACCGGTGATTACGCTGCCGCTGATTTCGGCATAGCCCTTGTCCGTGGCAAGCCGCCACTCGAACAGGCCATCGGCAAGCGTCATGTCCTCTCCATACTGATCCTTGGCCTCCACATCGAGCGTGCTCAGGTCAAAGGTGTTCGCCGTATCATCATTATAGATGAGATTGGGAATCATGCCGTTCACGGTCAGCGTATCGAGCTGCCGTTCGGGCAGAACCTGCAGCGGTACACGGTTGGATTCCGTGCCGTTCACTACGGCATAAATCTGATAGGTTCCCGGTGCGGTAAACTTGATGCTGCCCGTGGTTTCGTCAACCGTAATGTCATCGTTTGCTTCTGCATACCACTTGACCTTGCCGGTTACATCAAAATCGTTGCCGTCTTCGTCCAGAGCGGTCACAGTCAGTGCGGAAACATCGGCGGTGTTGCTGCCGTCGTTGAAGTAGAACGGCTCAAAGCTGCCCTCTACCGTAACCGAGGAAAGCACAACGGGCAGGATGGTCAGTTCAATCCGCTCGCTGTTGAAATTATCCGTTGTTTCGATCGTATCCTTCGGCTGATAGCGCAGGAACAGCTGTGCTCCGTCATTCGGCTTGAGCGCCTTGAGAACGGGGTAGCCGTTGCGGTTTGTCGTGACCTCGGCATACTCCGAAGCGTCGTTCAGCCCTTCGTCCACAACCGTCCATTCGCCGCTCAGGCGGGGATTGAAGCCGTACCAATCCACGTCGTGTTCGTTTTTCGCCTCGACCTTGATGCTGTCCAGACGCAGGCTTTGCTGCTCGTACAGAGAAACCTGTTCGGTATCAGGCACCAGACGATTGAGCGCATAGATTGGGTACACCTTCTGCGGGGTGATGACAGTGTTCTTGGAGGTGTAGTGGAACGAACCGAAGTACGGTGCAACCGGCTGACCGGAGCACAGCTGATCGGCTGCCGTCTTGAATTCGCCCTGATACAGGCTGTTCATATCCAGACCGTCGGGGTCGTAGCCGGTGACAGTCCGGTTCTGGATGCGGGCATCCAGATCCTCGATCGCACTTCTGCCGTTCCGGCCGAAGGTATACTGCTTAAACTCCCGTCCTTTCCAGCTGTCCACCGAGACACCATTCCCCTTGGTTCGATGATAACCGGTAACCGAGAGGAGCATGGTCTTATACTTGATGTACACCGCGCCGGTATAGGGGATGGTCGTTTGCAGGTCGGTCACATCGACATTGATGTCAATGCCCGTATGTGCCGGCAGCGGTACGGAGATGGTATCCGTAATAGACTGTGCGTAGGACTCTTCCTTGCTGCTCTCGTAGGTCTTTTCCATGCCATAGGAGTAGGAAAAGCTCTGCTCTACCTTGGCAGTGGGCGAAAGCGCGGCCAGAACGGGCACGCTGAATTCAACGCCTACCGTGGTCTCCTCAGTCCAGTTCTGTGAATAGGTATTGGAGACCGTGGTCGAGGTCGTGGTGCTCTTTTCATAGGTATAGCTTTTTTCGACTGTGTTTTCAAAGTCATTGCGGTTTTCCGCCGTCACCTTGTAGCTGTCCGAGCTGCCGCCCAGATTAAACTGGTAGCCCTTCTGCTCGAGCGACGCCGTTGTGTCATCCGTCTCGATGGAAGGCGTTTCAAACCGGTTCGCAATACCCTGAATTTCAAAGTCATAGAACGCCTGTACATAGTAGCCGTAGCCGGTACTTATATAAGAGTGATGGTCATCGCGTTCCCTCTCCGCTCTGGTAGAGACATAATAAACCGGGGTTTCTTCTTCCGGAAGGCTGTTCAAAACACCCGAGCCGTTCAGAACCGCGCTCTGGTCAACAACGCTGCTGACAGCATCCCGCAGACCCTTGGCTGTATACTGTACCTTCGCATAATCTGCCGCCGTCAGAGCGGTATACGGCTCATGATAGCCGTGTTCATTGTTGTCGTTATAGTACGTTTTTGGCAAAACATTGTTTGCAATGCCCGCCCACTGCTCCGCAAATTTGGGATTCTGGATCATCTCCTGCAAAATCTGCTCCTGTGTGCCCGGCAGATTGTAGGTGTCCGAGGCATCAAAGATCTCCCAGTCGTTTTTTGCCGTCACGGCTGCCCCGGCTGTTGGGGGCAGCACTCCTATACACATCGCCACCGCCAGCAGGCCGCACAAACCTCGCCGTCGTATCATCTGCTTTTTACTCATACCATTTTCCTCCTTTTCTGCGTTAATGTTCCTGCTCGGCCATAGAAAACAGCTCGTTATGACTCATCTCCACATCACCGAAGCGGACAAAAATGCCGTTTGTCACCGCGCTGTTCCACACCTGCGGGTCGGAAAGTGACCGGAATCGGAATTTATCCAGATAGGGCTTCATATCCAGCAGCAGGCGGCTGCCGGAGATAAAATCGACCTGCAGAACGTGGTCGGTCAGCGGTTTGACTGACTGAATGTATTTCCGGTCCAAATGCGTACCTCCTCTCGCTTACACAAAATGAAAGGTTCACCGTACCTATAGGATACGGTGAACCTTTCAAAAAAACCATTCACAAGTTGTTAGTTTTTATCCGCAAGCAGGTCGAGCAGCAGCTTGCGCTTTGCGCGCGGCTCTCCTGCTATCTGCAGTTTGGTGTAAATTTGATTCACATACTGCCGGATACTGCCCTCGGACAGATACAGCTTTTCCGCAATCTCGCGGTTGTTCAGCCGCTGTGCCATCAGCCGGACAATCTCATATTCCCGCTCGGTCAGCGCCGACAGGGCTTCCGGACGATCAAATCCGGCCTTTCGCCGCTCTGCGGCTTCTCCCAGTTCGATGATCTGCGCAACCGTTCCGGTTTGCAGCCGCTCTGCCAGTAATGGCTTGAGATAGCGATAATTCTCCGCAAACGGAATGACAAAGCCGTCCGGTTCCGCGTCAGTCAGTGCCTGATCGAGCTGCGCCTGTGCCTCCGCATGCTTACCCAGCATTTCATACGCCGCTGCCGTCTGGATACGGATATGCATCGCGACCAGTGCGTAGTGCATGCCTTCGCACACAGCAAGCAGTCTTTCGCTCCGGCCAACGACACGGGCGTAGTCCCCCTGTGCCAGACCGACCTGATTTTCGATCATCTCGATCATCGGCTTGCCCGGTGCAAGTGTATGCACGGTTGAAAGCCTGTGCGCGCGGAAAACCTCCGGAATCTTGTCGGTTTTGCCAAGCAAAGCGTAATAATACGCCGCAATCGCGTTCCATAGGTTCAGCCAGGAAGCATTGTGCTGCCGCAGCAGCTCCGCGTGCCGCTCGGCAAGCGTGCAGTGATACTTCATCTCCGCAAACAGCGACAGCCGCCACGCCAGAAAATCACAGCACAGCGCCATATTGGCCTGCCCGTTGTCCTGAATCCGGGCGCACGCGCTTTCGAGTTCGATATGTGCATCCGTTAAGCGTCCCTGCAGGAACGCCGCCTCGGCACGCATGATGGTCTCGGCACCCTGACCGTGATTGCCGGTGATTTTATAATAGTGCGGCATGCACTCGTCCATCTCGGCAAGCTCGCTCTGCAGCTCGCCCGGTGCGCGGTAAAACATCATCAGCACGGACGGCGAGCCGAAGGTCCAGCCGCCGCCGGACTGGATGCTGATCGCCTTCCGCGACATCTGCGCGCTGGCACTCCGGTGCAGGCGGCTCATGGCGCTGATATCGTTGTAGCAGAGAAAGCTCATGATCAGGTCACATTCTCCCCGCAAATCGCCTTTTTCCTGTGCGGAAAGCGCTGTATTTTCGGAAATCGCCGTCAGCAGCAGCTCCTTCAGCTCCAGCATTTTCGGGATATTGCGCCAGTTGAACATACTCCGCATAAGCACCAGAATCGCCAGCGGATGGCTTGCGAGCACAGCTGCCGGGCATTCGTCCAGTGCTGCCAGCACTGCCTTCGGGTGCAGCGAGGAAAGCAGAATGCCTGCATCCTTCTGCAGCGTGCGCAGCATCGCATCGTAATCGCCGTTTTGCCGGTACTCGGTCATGGCATGCAGATACAGCCGATGATCCTCATACCAGATGCCGAGCCGCCCGCGGTAGACGGTCTGCCGCTCCTTCGGCATGGACAGGAAGGTGTGCAGCGCGCATTCCTTCATCATATGATGAAACCGGTAGGTCGCGCCGTCCGGCAGACGCTTGACAAACGCATTCTGCCCGGTCAGCGCGGCAAGCAGGTCCTCGGCGTGCGCGTCTGCCATGACGAACTGCGCCATTTCGACCGTAAATTCGTCGGCAAGTCCCATCACCGCAAGAAATTCCCGCTGTTTTTCGGGCAGCGGATCAATCATCGCAGCCGTAAAGATGGATGAAATATCCGAATTCGGGTCCGGCAGCACACCGTGCTCGGAAAACATCCGCAGATTCAGATAAACCGCCGAAAACCAGCCCTCGCTGTAATACAGCAGCGTATCTATCTGCTCATCGGAAAGCGCGGTTCCGCACCGCTTGGTATAGACCGCCAGCTCGGTATGGTTAAGCCGAAGCTGCGCCGTGCCGATCTGGTACACCTTTCCGCCCAGCCGAACAAGCTCTGCCGCCGGCAGAAACAGGTCACGGCTGGCTAAAATCAGATGAACATTGGGCGGCAGCCGTCCGGCCAGCGCACACAGGAATCCGGGTGCGCGCTTGTCGGTCAGCAAGTGAAAATCGTCAATAAAAATATAGCAGGACTTCTCACCGGTCAGCGCATGACACAGATCGTCGATCAGAAGTCCGCCGCTGGCTCCGTCGGTCGGACAGTCGTACTCCCGCAGGAAGGCAAAGCCTGCACGCGCAAAGGCGTCCTGCACACTTTTCCAGAAAATCGCAAGATTGCTCGAGTACACACTGATGCGCACAATGTACGGTGCTTCGGCTCTGGCACGTTCCGCGAGATACCACTCCACCGCCGTCGTTTTGCCGTATCCCATGGGTGCAACCACAGTCGTCATGGCACAGCGCGAGATTGGCCGCAGGCTCTCCTGCAGCCGCTCGGATATGTAGATCGTGTTCAGATTCCATTTCGATTTTGGCATGGCGCGCACCTCCGAATACTGTAATGTACTCTCCTGTCCGTTGTACTGTCTAAATTATACTGAATTTCAGAGCGGGTGTAAACCGTGTATACTGTTAAGACAGCGCGTATATATGCCCTCAATTTGAGCGTCAAGCCGCTTTTCCAACCGGCAGTGTTACCAGAATTGTTGTTCCCGTATCTGCGCTCTGTTCAACGCGCACTGTGCCACCATGCAGCCGGACAATCTCCTGCACGAGCGCCAGTCCCAGTCCCACGCCGCCCATTGCGCGGCTGCGCGACTTATCCACGCGGAAAAACGGCTGAAAGATGCTGTCCCGGTACTCCTCGGCAATGCCCGGACCGGTATCGCGCACGCGGATTGCCGCCTGACCGCCTTCCCGCTCGACAGACACTTCCACCGAACCGCCCGTGCGGTTGTACTTGATGGCGTTCTCGGTCAGGTTGAACAGCACCCGATACAGCAGCACATCGCTGCCGGTGAGCTGCACATTTTCGCCTGTCTGCGTGAGCGTGATGCCGTTTTTCTGCGCCAGCGGCGTCAGATCGACCAGCACTTCCTCGGCCATCGGCGCAAGGTCGATACGGTCGGTGCGCGGCACCGACCGCAGGTCGCTCATCTCAAGCAGGGTACGTACAAGCGCACTCAGGCGCTCAACCTGCTCCTGCTGAAAATGCAGCAATTTCGCAGTTTCCTCGCTCATCTGCCGATGTTCCGCCGCAAAGAGCTCCAGCCTTGTCTGCATCAGCGCCAGCGGTGTCCGCAGCTCATGGGCGGCGTTGCCCGTAAACTGCCGCTGTGCATCGAACGACTGCGCCAACCGGTCCAGCATACCGTTCACTGACTCGCTCAGCTGCCGGAACTCGGCGGTCGTGTCCTCGGACAGGCGGGTGTCGGTCAGGCTTTCCTCGTTGATCTGCCCGGTCTGCCGCGCAAAATCGCCCAGCGGCTTGAGCGCCCGTCCGCTGACGAAATACGCGATGACGGCGCTCAGCAGTGTCACCAGCGCGGTGATGCACCAGCCCATGCGCTCGAAACGCACCTTTTCTGCACTCACCTGCTGAGAAAAGCCGCTGAAGAACGCCTGCATATTCTCTTGGGGTATCTCAATGGTCATTTCCTGCTGGTTTTCCGTCTTGTATTCCACCACAAAGCCGTTCAGCGCATCCATGCTGCCCGAGCCTGAGTAAAACAGCAGCAGATTCAGGCTCACACACGCCGCCGCGATGAGCAGCGCGGTCAATATCGTAATGCGCCACTGGACAGAAATTCGTTTGCTCATTCGCCCGCTCCTATCTCGTAGCCCTGACCGATCTTGTTGCGGATCGGGTCGTATCCCAGTGCCGCACGCAGTTTTTTCCGCAGCATGGAGATATGCACACGGATGGAGTTGCTGAAGCTGTCCACGCTGCTGTCCCACACATGCTCGATCAGCTCCTCCTGGCTGACGGGTCTGCCGCGGTTGAGCAGCAGATATTCCAGAATGCCGCTCTCCTTGCGCGTGAGCGAAAGCGTCTGTCCGGCTGCCGTGGCCGTGCGGCTGCGGGTATCAAACGTCAGCCCGCCGCACCGCAGGCACACGTCCTGCTGCACAAATCGGCGGCGCGTCAGACTGCGCACACGCGCTTCCAGTTCCTCTAAATGGAACGGTTTGGACAGATAATCGTTCGCGCCGGCATCCAGTCCGTCAACCTTGTCGGATATTTCACTGCGTGCCGACAGGATGAGCACGCCGGTCTCCTGATCATGCTCCCGCAGGGTACGCAGCACCGTCATACCGTCCACCTTAGGCAGATTCAGATCGAGTAGCACCAGATCGTATTTCTCTACCGCCAGCAGTTCCAATGCCTCCTCCCCATCAAAGCAGGTGTCCGCCTCATAGCCGGACAGACGCAGTTTTTTCGCAATATCTTCGCATAGATCACGCTCGTCCTCTATCACCAAAAGCCGCATGAGCTTTCCTCCTTTGCATTTTCATACCTTTATTATACCAGACAGAGATAAAATTTGTGTTAATGAAATCTGTTGCAAAAAATTTTTCTTTTTTAAGCACCTTAACACAGATTTTATCTCCCGTGCGGTATACTGGTGTCAACAACTTCGAAAGGGGCATAACAATGCTGAAGCACAGAACCGCCGCCCAGCTCTTCCTGCTGGCAGTCGGCATTGCAATGATCGGGTTCGGCCTGTGGAGAGGCGAAGCCGATACGGTATTATCAAAGGCGATCCGCCTGTGTATGGAGTGTGTTGGGATTGGATAAGAGAAATATTCCGGTTTTAGCCCGCTTTCGCGGCTGGATACAGGCAGCAGCGGCTCTGCTGACCAATATCCACCTGCCGAATTTTTTGCAGGGCAAATTATATCAGGGCGGCGGCAAGGCGGTCTGCGTGCCCGGCCTGAACTGCTATTCCTGTCCCGGCGCGGCGGGCGCGTGCCCGATCGGCGCATTTCAGGCGGTCGTCGGCTCGTCGAAGTTCCGGTTTTCGTATTACATCACCGGCATCTTGATCCTGCTCGGCGTGCTGCTTGGACGGTTTATCTGCGGCTTTCTGTGCCCGTTCGGCTGGTTTCAGGAGCTTCTTCACAAGATCCCCTCGCCTAAGCTGTCCACCAAAAGGCTCAAGCCGCTCCGGTATGTGAAATATGCGGTGCTGCTGATCATGGTGGTGCTGCTGCCCGTCCTCATCACGAACGAGCTCGGCATGGGCGATCCGTTCTTCTGCAAGTACCTGTGTCCGCAGGGGGTGCTCGAGGGCGCGCTGCCGCTGGCGGCGGTCAACTCCGGCATCCGTGCTGCGCTCGGCGCACTGTTTACCTGGAAAGCAGCCGTTCTGCTGACCGTTATCGTGTGCAGCGTGCTGTTTTACCGTCCGTTCTGCAAGTGGCTGTGCCCACTCGGCGCCTTTTACGCTCTGCTGAACCGTGTTTCACTGTTTCAGATGCAGGTGGATACGCATAAGTGCGTATCCTGCGGCGCGTGTGCCAAAGCCTGCAAAATGGATGTGGACATCACCAAAAACCCCAATCATGCCGAGTGCATCCGCTGCGGCATGTGCATGAAAGCCTGCCCGACCGATGCTATCTGCTACCGCTACGGTCTGGGCGATAAAACCCAAACGACTGACAAAGGAGAAACTATCTAATGAAAAAGAATCGACTGATCGCATTTGCCCTGTCCCTGAGCCTGCTGCTCGGCGCATCCGCCTGCGGCAAACCGGCAAAAACCGTCTCCGAGCTGATAGCGGAGGAAAACGCCATCCTCGACCAGCACCAGGAGCTGTGGACAACGGCTCTGAATTCGCTCGACAAGGACAATCTGACGCAGAGCACCCAGAGCACCAACTACGCCGATGTGCTCGATCTTGCGATTAAAAACGTCAAGGACCAGCTCTCGGACGAGGACTACAAGACGCTGACCGACGATGCTGCCAAGGTCCGCAAGCTGGAGGATCAGCTGCAGGCACTTCCGCCCGAGGAAGGCACCACCACACCCGCCAGCGACGCGTTCCCCGCTTTCGAAGGCAAAGACCTGGACGGCAACGCTGTGGACAGCAGCTTGTTCGCTGACAACGCGTTTACGGTCGTGAATTTCTGGTTCAGCGGCTGCAAGCCGTGCGTGGCTGAACTTGGTGATCTGGACAAGCTGAATCAGACTGTCAAGGCTCAGGGCGGCGAGGTTATCGGCATCAATACGGAAACGCTCGATGACAATGCGGATGCCATTGCTACCGCTAAACAGATTCTGCAGACCAAGGGAGCATCCTACCGCAACATTACCTTTGCATCCGGCAGCGAGGCAGGCCAGTTTGCACTGAACATCATGTCATTCCCGACCACCTATGTTATCGACCGGAACGGAAAAATCGTCGGTGAACCGGTACTCGGCGGCATCACGAACGAAAACAGCATGAAGCAGCTGCAGGAGAATATTGATACTGCGATTGCAAACGACGGAAAATAACACCCGAGTGTGATTGCCGCTGCAATCTACATCATAAATATACACAGCGCAGATTGTGCCGAGAAAGGCAACGGAGATTGGCAGAGCCAAGTAAACGCCAAAGAGAAAAGCCGCAGACTTTCGTCTGCGGCTTTTGCGTGCCTGCGGAACTATCCACGAAGATATGCACAAACCTGTGGATAAATTTGAGGACGGAACTTTTCCTTGTTTCTCCTATATGGTATACTAAAATTATACAAGCGAAAATCGCAGGAAAAAGAGAAACACGAGGGATAAACATGGGACTGTTTTCAAAACCGGAGGTTGTGATTGCGAAAGAATCCAGCAACGCAAAGGAGTATCTGCGGCAGCTGGAGGAGCTGGCGGAAAAGGCAGCCGGAGAAAACGCGAAAAAAATCGCAAAAGAGATTGCCGTGGTGAAAGCCGGTATTATCGGTGAGAATAATATTCTGTTTGAGCTGAAAAACAGCGGTATGGATATGGTTGTGCTGCACGATTTGTATATTGAAAGCGTGTCCGGTGCCTCGGCACAGATTGACTTTCTGGTACTGACTCCAAAGATTAACTTTGTGTTGGAGTGCAAAAATCTGTTCGGCAATATCGAGATCAACAGCAAGGGCGATTTTATCCGCACAATTCGCTGCGGCGGTCGGTACTATAAAGAGGGAATTTATTCGCCGATTACGCAGAATCAGCGGCATTTGCAGGTGCTCAAGGAACGAAGGAGCGAAAATGACGGTAAAATCCTTGCTGCATGGAAGAATTACTTGTTTAAGGACTTTTTTAGGGGCTTAGTCGTGCTTGCCAACCCGAAAACTGTTGTCAACGACCGATATGCGAAGAAAGAGGTCAAGGAACAGGTCATTCGGGCAGACCAGTTGATTGAAACGATACAACGAATGAATAAGGCGTCCAAGGAATCGGCTTCTTCCTTGAAAGATTTGAAGGAAATGGGTGAGCGGTATCTGCAGATGCACATTGAAAAGCCAATCACCTATATCGAAAAATTCAAGCAGGAGGAGCTGGAGGACCAGCCTGCCGCCGAGCAGCCTGCACTTATCGAGCCGGCTAAGCCGGAATTGCCTGAGAAAAACCGCTGTCCGAAGTGCGGCAAGCCGCTTGTCATGCGGGAGGCCAGACGCGGCAAACATATCGGCGAAAAATTCTGGGGCTGCACAGGATTTCCTCAATGTCATTTTATAAAGAAAATCGTGAAAACCGAAAACAAATAAACAGAAAAGCGGCATGACTTGCATCAAAGTCATGCCGTTTTATGGTTAATTAAAACACCAACGCCTCGCTCTGCTCGATCTCAATCCCGCAGTCCGCGATAACCGTCTGATACTGCGCGTAAACTTCGGCTTCCATGCGCCACGCGATACCGCATCCGGCGGACAATCTGCGCGGCACCGGCACCAGCCGACCGGCAATGCCATTCTGTTTGCAGAACGACTCCATCTCCATGGCGGCATCGGTCGTGTGGAAGGTGAGCACCTGATACGGCTTTTTCTCTCGCATTACGCCTGAAAAACGATCTCAAAGCAGCCGTCCGGACGCACGGTCGTCTGACCGGACTTGTTCTCATACTCGAGCATTTTCTCGATATTCTTGCGGGTGTGCGCCTCGTCACCGAGCACACGGATCAGCTTCCCCGGGTGATCCTGCATCGCGTCCATCGCCAGCAGAACCGGCTCCGGACAGGACAGACCGCGAACATCTACTTCAACATATTCAGCCATTGCACATTCTCCTTTTCCGACTTACTTTGCCGTCTTTTTGCGGCGCAGATTGGTGCCCGCAATGACAAACAGCACGATAATGCAGACAATCACGGCGATTTTGCCGGCTGCCGCCGGACCGCCTGCGACTGCAGGCTCGGTTTCGGTTGCCGCCTTGGCAGCCGCGCCGACCAGACCGAAGTTATGCGCAAATGCCGCGCCGAGCAGCATACCGAGGAAGGTGACCGCGCTGTCAGACGAGCCCTGACCGGCCAGAATAAGCTGACGCAGCGGGCAGCCGCCAGCCAGCACAGCCGCAAAGCCTACAACATACATGCCAAGAATGTTCCACAGGTGCTGGGAATGCGCGATCGGCTGACCGGAAAAACCGAGGTGGAAGCTGCCGGTTGCCGCATTGTAGACTGCCATCACGGCAAACAGAGCCGCGATAATGCTGATCAGGTCGAAATTCTTCATCAGAATGATGTCGCGGATGCTGCCCGCAAAGCACATGCGGCTCTTCTGCGCGAGCGCACCGATGATGAGCGCAACGACCAGAGAAAGGATGATCGGCGCATGCTTGCTGCCCGGGCCCTCGGTGCTGACCGCGTAAGCGCCGGTCGCCACGCCGATTACGAGCAGCGCCGCCAGCACAACCGGCAGAACGGCGCCGCCGACCGGCTTGACCTCATACGCACGGTCGAGCGAGAACCCCTTCTTGAGGAAGAACGAGCCGGTCGCCACACCGCCTGCAAAGCCGATAAGCGCGACCCACGCATTCAAGTCACCGGCGGCCATGCGTAGCACCATGCGGAGCGGGCAGCCGAGGAATACGAGGGCGCCGATCATCATCGCAACGCCCAGAATAAAACGCACCATCGGCGAAGAACCGGCGGTGGACTTATACTCCTTGGTCAGCAGCGCCAGCAGGAACGAGCCGCAGACAAAGCCGACGACCTCCGGGCGGAAATACTGCACCGGAGCCGCTGTATGCAGCTTGAGCGCACCCGCTGTATCGCGGATGAAGCAGGCAACACAGATCGCCATGTTGGCAGGGTTGCCGTAAATTGCCAGAAGCATGACCAGCAGTCCGATTACCGCACCGGACACCGCCAGCTTCCATGTCTTGTCAAACAGTTTCATGATTTTCTCCTTTTTGTGAAATGAGGGAATTTTATGCTGTATTCAGTATATCATGCGGTGTTTTCAATGTGAAATCGATTCTATTGATAATCTGATTGAATCTATTGATATAATCTATAAATACAGCTATAATGGAGAAAAAGAAAGGAGCACCGCCCATGGATATTCGTCAGCTGGAAGCCTATGTCTATACCGTGAAGTACCGCAGTTTTTCACTTGCTGCACAGAAGCTGTATCTGTCACAGCCGACTGTCAGCGCGCACATCTGCAATCTGGAAAAGGAGCTGCACACACAGCTGCTCAAGCGCACGACGAAAACACTTTCGGTGACACCGGCCGGTCAAACGCTGTATCAGTATGCCGCGGAGATCCTCGATCTGCGGCACAAAGCCATTCTGGAACTGTCCAACGAGCAGGAAACCATGCTGCATATCGGCGTATCATCCGTGCCATCGCTATATCTGCTGCCCGAGCTGCTGGCAGCGTACCACGAGAAGACCCCGGAAATCCGGTTCCGCACCAGCTGTTCGGACAGTCTGGATGTGATAAACAAGGTCGCAGACAACACCTGCGATATCGGTCTGGTCGGCACAAAGACCGCGGAGGCCAACTGCGAATTTCTGCCGGTCACTTCGGACGAGCTGGTGATTGCAACACCGAACACACCGCATTTCCGTGCCTATCAAGGCCAGCCGGACCCGCTGACAGCGCTCCTGCGCGAACCATTCCTGCTGCGCGAGGACAACTCGGGCACCAAGCAGGAAACGCTGTATTTTCTCCAAAATCACGGCCTGTCGCTCGATGAACTGAATGTCATCGCCGTCATGGATGATGCGGCAGCGCTCAAACGGTGCATTACACTGGGCATGGGCATTTCCATTCTGTCGCGCGCAACGGTGCAGACCGATGCACAGCAGGGACGGCTGCTGCTGTTCCCCCTCGGACAGTCAGCGTTCCTGCGCCGGCTGTACATTGTGTATCCGTCCATACGGCGTATGTCCGAGCAGGCTATTCACTTTCTGGATTTTATGAAAAGGTATTATCGGATTGGATGACAGCCGTGCTGTCCGGTTTGATATAGCCAATCGGGCAGGAGGCTCTCCTGCATAGAAAGCCGGCCTCCCGCACCACCGTGCGTACCGACCGATCCACGGCAGTCCTATCCGCAAGGTCAAAACCGGCAAAGCGTATTTCTTAAATTTACCGGGTATGGTCTTGACAACCGGGACAATCTGCGAGAACATTGTACTGATCGCACTTGCTATGCTCGTACTTTCTGATAAAAAGCAGGAAATTGTGGAGGAATATGATCATGTCAAAAGATGAATATTTGATTACCGATGCGCCCCTGAAAGCGCTGACGGTTTTTGCCATGCCGATGATCCTCGGCAGCTTTTTTCAGCAGGTATACAATATGGCTGACTCCATCATCGTCGGTCAGTTTGTCGGCTCCTCCGCACTGGCGGCGGTCGGCGCCTGCGCTGCCCTGACCAATGTTTTCATTTGTGTGGCGCTGGGTGCCGGTGTCGGTGCCGGCGTGCTCGTAAGCCGCTATTTCGGCGCCAGAGAGTATGGCAAAATGAAAACCATTGTATCTACCTCCCTGATCAGCTTTTTACTTCTGAGTATCATCCTTGGCATCTTTGGCTTTTGCTTTTCCCATGCGATGATGAGCGGATTACAGACCCCTGCCGATATTCTGGAGAAGGCGGTACTGTACTTGCGGGTCTATTTTGTGGGTTTTCCGTTTTTATTCATGTACAATATTCTCTCCACTATGTTCACTTCCATCGGTGAATCAAAAATTCCGCTGGGACTGCTGATCTTTTCATCAATCCTGAATATTGTGCTGGATCTTTGGATGGTAGCCGGTCTGGGACTTGGCGTGTTCGGTGCGGCGCTTGCAACTTTGATCGCACAGGGCATTTCTGCTGTGTTTTCACTTTTGATTTTCTTTTATCGGATGCGGCGGTATAAGAGCAGCTTTGTCTGGTTTGACGGGCAGGAGCTGCGTTCGATGCTTCAGATTGCTGTTCCATCGGTTCTTCAGCAGTCTACCGTATCCATCGGTATGATGATCGTACAGGCGGTGGTAAATCCCTTCGGCACACAGGCACTCGCGGGATACGCGGCGACGATGCGGGTGGAAAATGTCTTTTCCCTGATTTTTGTGTCCATCGGCAATGCGGTTTCGCCGTATGTTTCCCAGAACCTTGGCGCAAACAAAACCCAGCGCATCAAAAAAGGCTACCGCGCAGCATTGATGCTGGATGTATGTTTTGCTGTTCTTGCCTTCCTTGTCATTGAAACGCTGCACACGCAGATTTCCTCGCTGTTCCTTGGAAAAGACGGAACCGCCCTGGCTTATCAGGTGTCCGGGGATTATATGAGATGGCTTGGTTACTTCTTTATCTTTATGGGAATTAAAATGGCGACCGATGGAGTCCTTCGCGGACTCGGAATCATGCGGCCATTCCTCGTTGCCAACATGGTAAACCTTGCGATCCGCCTGTCCGTGGCATTGATCGGTGCACCACGTTTTGGCATTGATTTTGTTTGGCTTGCCGTGCCGGCAGGATGGCTTGCCAACTTTTTGGTGTCCTATGCGGCACTGAGAAAATCCTGGCCGGCTGAGAAAGTGGAGTCATCCCGATAAATTTGGATGTACTGAAAGGAAATACATACTTTTGCCTTGTTTGATTTATGAATATCGATTTTGTTAAAAATATGTATTTGCATTAGAGAAAAAACGGGTATAATAACATAAACTGACAGAAGGAGAAATTTGTGATGAAGAGACAGAAAGGTTTTACACTGGTTGAGCTTTTGATAGTGGTTGTTATTATTGGAATACTGGTATCAATTTCAATTCCGATTTTTACGGCACAGATGCACAAGGCGAAGGTGGCGGCAGACTGGGCGAATCTCAGGGCATATTATGCGGAAATACAGGCAGATTATATGTCTACCCAGCAGTGGAATCCGAAGGTTAAACGTTGGGGTATAGAGACAACTGACATGAGTTCGGTGACTTTTTTAGATGGGCATAAGGCTGAGATGAAGGCTGGAACATGTGCAGTTTCTTTTGCTGATAAGGAAGGATATCAAATTGTGTATGATTGTAAGAAAGGACATCCAGAATGTAGCTTAGGTTTGGGGGTAAAGCACACTAGTCCATGATATAGTATTGAGAATACATAAGGAATTTACGCAGAAAGCGTAAATTCTGTGCATCGCGAAGCGTGTTACTGAGAACGCAGTGAACAGTAACAAATTAAT
>ERZ773252.2222-NODE-2222-length-17189-cov-5.123847_pt1 | contig 17189 bp, 18 predicted proteins | sample MGYA00580517_ERZ773252 | MGnify/ENA primary metagenome ERZ773252 (study PRJEB29015, sample SAMEA2737766) | human gut metagenome | biome: human gut; feature: human-associated habitat; material: faeces | place: China | collected 2012 ...
ACGTCCGCATTCTTACAATAATTATAAAACGCCTTACGAGGCACGTTATGGTGTCAAATGATTCCGTAACAAAATTTAGGTTGAAGTGTTACAAAAATGCTTGACCACAACACTTTTGACATGGTCAGATATCCCTACATAATAGATTTTCTCATCCTCCAGTCTAATGCATGCCAACCTTACATTTTCCTGTACACTTCCCATCACACATCCGCAATCTATATCATAGAAAATGCAATCCAGGGTTTCATCATACATTCGATACACACTACCATTGTTATAAGGAAATTCCTCATACTTTATTGTTGGTGTATGCCCGGCAATAATCATTCCATGCTCAACTCCACCACACATATATGCATCATCTCTGGCATATAAGTAGAAATCCTCGACACTTTCGTAAGATTCCTCTGTATCAACATGGTCAAGGTTTTCAATATATCCTGCATGAACAACGATACAAGTTCTCTTATTTATATCTATTTTATAGAAGTACGGCATTCTTTCAACTATTTTCGCCCAATCACAAAGTAATGCGAATGAAACCAATTCCTCATTAATAAGCTTCCCGATTGTTCCATAGTAATCAAAAACTACATTATTATTCTGCTCGGCAAATTTTTGAACTGCTTTATACAGGGTTATGGAATCTTCAATACTATTCTCATCCAGTTCTGCCTCATCACATACATATTTCATTATGTGAATGTTTGTCAGGAACTCTTCATCATGATTTCCTCTTACAAAAATCACGTTCTTAGGTGCATTGCTGATCCAACTCATCATTTCATAATTCTTTGCACCCCGATCAATATAATCTCCAGTGCAAATCAGCAAATCTCTGTCGCTAAAATGAATCTTTTCAAGCATCTGCTGAAATTTATCATAACATCCATGGATATCAGACATCACATATGTATTCATAGTACAATCTCCTTCATATATTTCTTTATGTAATTTATCCGCTTGTTCCATTACCTTTTCATAATCATCACACCATCGCCACTCTATACATTTTGTCACGCAAGCACATTGCAGACAAAATAAATCCTTAATATGATATTTTTCTCTTTGTCTGCTGCCTCGCTGTATGCCTTGACCTATAAAATTCTCTCCTAAGTGTTTACAGCATATAAATCTACTGGCAGTCTTAGGATTTCCGTATTTCCCTCTGCTCAAATAATTGCCTCTTTCTGTATATAATCACTAATTACTTTATTATGCTTATTGTACACCAATCTCGTTATTTTGTGTCGCATATAAAGCGACATCTATTCATAAAAAAAGGACGCAGAATCTCTCCCACGTCCTCACACCTATCTGTCTTTATCTTCTCTTACCTTTGATACTTCCTTATGTCCCGCCTCCTGCTTCATCTCATCCGCATCTCTGCCTCAAATGCATCTGCATTATACTGATTGTTGTGGTAAAATTATAGTTGTAACACCCCGACCTAATGAGTTATAATAACAAGAAGAGGAAAGAGGTATATTACAAATGAATCCAAATTATGAACCTGAATTCAAGAAGAAGATTGTCCGCCTTCATCTTGAGGAGGGACACTCCCTAAAAGGACTTGCATCGGAATACGGGATATCCAAAGCAAGTATTTCCAACTGGAAAAAACAATTCCGCGAAGAATGCCTGACAAATGACGAAGCCAAAGCCGATTATGATTTTATGAAAGAGAATCTTAAGTTTGCAACAAAAACACAGAAAGGAGTGAGCCTGCACGACAAATTTATTATACAACAAAAATTCACTGATTGGTAGACTAAATTCTTATTTTTCTCTTTATTTTGAAACTTTTTCTGTTCCTACGGCACAGACACTGTTTTTACTGGTACTTTCCATCCTGGCACTGGAATCTGCCCATTCCATCCGTTTTCTTTACCGCCATTTTTTATCCGGTATTACAGAAAAATCGCTCAATGACTTTTATTATACCTGTTCCCATGCGAAAGTGGATTACTCCAGGTTCATGAACGTCACTGCCCCATGGCTTTCCGGCTGGTTCCGGATTCCCTTCGTACACAGCCTGTATTTCTCTGTATAGATGATACTATAGTGCCAAAATCCGGGACAAAATTTGAAGATGCTTCCGTCCTAATTCCCCCTCATATTATCGATTTTAATCTCATTTTCATCAGCATTTTCTTCGATTGTCTCAAATAGTTTTCCAACCAAATAATCTGGTTTTTCCTCTGGCAAATCATCTTCTACTTCTATATTAACTATTATCTGTCTGTAATGCTTCATTTTTTAATTCCATCCATATCTTAATACTTCTTACCAGTGATTTTCCTCGTATATCTACATTTTGGATAATTACTACACCCGATAAATGAGCCAAACTTTCCACTCTTTTCCTTCAATTGTCCACCGCAATCAGGACAAACATTTGGAGCATATGACCTTTTCTTTATTTCCACCGAACGATTTATCTTTTCATGTATAATCGATGTATTCCTATTCCTTGAGCAATCGTAACAAGTTCCAAGATTAACTCTACCAGCCCCACCATAGGAACTGAACTCTTTTTCCATAGCGATTTTACCGCAGAACTCACATTTTACCCATCTATTTCCATCAACATCTCGTATTTGAGTTTCTTGATTATCGAAGTTATTAGCAACTGCTTCCTTAAATGTATCTTCTTTTTCTTTTCGCTCTCTTGCTTTTTGTTCAGCTTCTAATCGCTGTTTTTCTGCAAACTCTACTCTACATCTTTCTGCCTCATTCTTCTGACGAAGCATTTCCCTATTCTTTTCTTCCTGACGTTTAGCGTTCTCCTCAATAATCTTCTTAAGATATTTCTCTCGCTCTATCTTTTCACACTCATGCTTCTGTCTTGTAGCCTCTTTTTCCTGGGCAAATTTATCCTTTTCAATTTCTAACAAGTCTTTGAGGGACTTCCCTGAATAGAAAACATCTCCACATTCATTTATATCAAACTGACTTAGCAATCCCGATGCAAATGTTATTTCTTGCCATAATCCATCAATATCCTGTTCAAAGAATGCAGCTTTTAGTTTAGCCTTGAAATAGTCAATATCATCAATGAAAAGATATAAACAGTACCCCTGTCTTGTCTGTATTTTCATCAGACTTTCCGGATACTGTCCGTTCACGCCTCCATTAAGTGCATCAACAATATAAATAATACGAATACCCTTACTGTTGCTTTCTAAGATATCAAACTTTTCATCTGATAAATTAACTCTTTCATGTGAATAACTCACCGCTATTGATTTTGTTCTAGACAATAGTGTAAATTCATATTTACGTTCGTGGTTCTCTACCGCTGATATCGGAACTCTTGATTCAATATTGGCATCTTGCAGCTTATCGTCCAGCCAGCATTTAAGAACAATTTTAGAATCAACAGAACATTTCCCTTCTGTTACAAGATTGCAATCCTTTTTATATTCCCCTTCTTTTAGTCTAAAATGCTGTTCTCGTAAATTTCGATCACCCGCTACCAATATAAGGATCGCACCGCAGCCACATGGACAGGTAAGCTGACTGCGACGACTTTTTTCTCTGAGTGCCTCAACCTTATCAGGAATGTTTATTTGTCTTCCATTCACAACGGTAAATATTGATTCAATTCCGATGTATTTACCATCACATAGACACATTGTTCTTTGAGCCATATACAATCACCACCTTTCTTTATATTGATTTATTCTCTGCACCATCTCAAATTTTTTCTTTGACTGTACTTCTTTGCGAGCCTTAAGTTCCAAATCTGCTATCTGCTTTCGGAGTTTTTCTTTTTCTATCTCCACATTTATCTGTTCTACCAGTGTATTTCCAGCCTGCACATCAATACCTGATACCTGCGAAGAATAAGTCTCCCATATGCTCTCTGGGAGTCCACCAGTTGCTAATTTGCATTCTCGTTCATAACCTTCTCCGAAATTCAACTCGTTTAATATTTCCTGCTTTATCAATAATAAAACCTTCCTTTACTTTAAAATAATAGGTCACTTCTATATCTTTGCCAACAAATCTACTTTTAATGTCTTCGTACCTTCCTGTGCCTCTTCCACTCCTTGGAATTTCGCATAATTCACCTTTACACCATCATCCAAGTCAATCTCAATTCTCTGATTAGCTACATGAGCAATTGCTTCATCATATATCTTCATTTCTGCAAGCTTTTTAGCTGCTATTTGTTGTCTGCTTATTGTCACAGTCTGACTTAATGCACTTAAGCTCACTAGCTTCACTAATAGCACCAATAATGTAAAGAATACCTATTACCACAAAAAATACTGCTAATCCTTGTCCAAACGAATTTTTTTCATATACGGCACCTACTTTCATTCACCTGCGTCTTCATTTATCAATTTTTCGCAATCATCAATTAATGCCCTAATTGCATCCAACTCCATCATCTTAAATTTCACTTCAATATCTGCAAAAATAATTGTATTGAAATCATTATTAATTGCTTTCAAATTAGCCTTTAGTTTCTTTTCAGTTTGCTGTTTCATCCTTGCACTCCTTTAGTCAAAAATAATCTCTCGGAATCTCTAAATTCTTTAAATATAAGGATTTCCGCCCTTTTTTTTAATATTTTTCGATTGGAGACGATTTTTTATGTTACCTGTTCACTTCTATAACTTCACAAGATATTTCCTGCCTTAACACATTTCTTCTTTAGCCGAACTTCCTTGAGTCCTTTACATCATAATTCACAATATTCACTTGTTAAACTTTTATTCTTTCAGAGATTTCATATACCTGATAATTTTTTCTTCTATTTCTTCTGAAGAAAAATAATCCAGTATATATGTACCTCCAAGGACATTAAGATATCTAGTTGCTTCATAATATAAACTTCTGCTGCTCTGTCCCTTTATTGAATATTGATTTTCTTCAAGATATTTTAATGCTGAAAGCAATCCAATTGCGACATCATGATTGCTTATATAATTATTTGAAAATATGACCAATGCTTTTGTGGCATAATCCGTTTCAAGATATCTCGTCAGTTCAAATGGATCACTTCTTTTTTCATCATAAGTAAGTCTTCCAATCCACCATAACTTTGCCAAACTATTAGTTATTAATGATCTTTTTCTATTATGTGCAAAAAAATATCTTGTCCTGATACTCGAATCTTTTAAATCAAGTGATTCAGCAATCTTCCAACGCTTATTTAAAAATTCCCAGAAATCACAATGGCACATTCCTGCCCATAATCTTTCATCGGTTGCCTGGGTATCTGTAAGTGATTTCATTGCTGAATATAAGATTATGGTATTATTTACGTCCATCTTTCCAAAATCTTCACAAGTATTGAAAGTCAGTTTGAATTCTGGAAAATCCTGCTTGTATTCCATAAAAGGGGGTTCCGATTGAAAATAATCATATATCCAGTTATTTGTTCTGTCCGCATAATGTTTTAAGTTTGCTTTAAGATTTATCCTCAGTGCTTCAAGTGCATTTTCTGTCAGGAAATGTACTTTCATTTCTCTAATCCTCCTCGTTCAATATATCTTGGAATGCCAATGCCTCAAGTGCCCGATCAACTGGAAAATCCAATGATTTCTGAGCCAATTCATAGGACGGCATATTTTCTAATAATTCCCGGTTTAGAATCAGGTTATTTTTTCGTAATGTTCTCTCTATAGACTTAAACCAACGTAAATCTTCATATTCATCGGTTCCTTCTCTTTTTAAAGTTTCAAAAGTATATATCAGTGTCGGAACTATTAACATAGAGTGTAAAACCGGAAGCATCGATGGCATTCCAATAAGCATTTTGTAATTGCCAAAACTTTTATTGCATAAAGTAATAGCAATTTTCTCACCATCAATATCGATTTTCATGCTTTCATCAACATCCTCCGCACAACGGCATATTGTAAAAATAGAAGGTATTTTTGATAATTCCTCGACCTCTTTTGTAACTCTGAAATCCATCTGACCACCAATGGCAATGACATTCCCCCTATGTAAAATAAATGTCATTGTTCCGTAATCTTCATTAAATAAACTATTATGATAATTTTCTATTTCATTCTTTGCTACAATAAATGCACACACAGTTACTTTACCGTTTAACTTGTGTTCAGGAATATTCTTTATGATATCAGCTTCATCAGTCTTAATTACTGTCCTATAGGATGTATATGAACATTCGATATGAATTACATACTCCGCTGCCCCATTGTGAATTAATTTTTCCAGTTCTTCATTTTCAAGTTGCAATGATACTGCCAGGCAAATTTCTCTGAGTCCTTTGGCAACCTGTAGTTTCATGTTAAAGCTGCTGTCAATATAATCATCCGTAGTATTGGAAAGTACAGGATAAGGATACAATCTACGACGAATATCCATACAATTTCACCTCCAATGAACACTCTTCTGCATACTCTATTACGAACGAAATCTTATTTTTCATATTTCGCTCAATATTATTTAAATAAATTTTGCTTCCTTTACATAATAATCTAATATTATTTTTCATATCATATGCAGACAAAATAGATGCCTTAACATTTTTCTGTTCTCCTGATAAATCAATTTGTAAATACCCAGTTCCAGAACTTCTTTGCGGAACAAATACTAATGTGTATGTATTTGTATATCTGTCTGAAAGAAAAAGGCGTACACTCATTGTTCCTATTCGTATGACATGACGGATATCATCAAAATCTTCTACTCCTTTTGTAAATGAATTGTTACCAAATCCATGTGTCCCAGGATTTTCACCATCACCATCACCAAATCCTGTACCATCATAAGTCATATTTTCACCATCATCATGCCGATCCTTAGAACCGGTACCTCCATAATCCTTATCAAAGTCCTCATTGCTATGATTCTGCGGATATTGTACACTGCCATCTAAAGTTTCTTCGTAACCCGCCTGTTCTTTTTCAGGTTCTATTATCATTACCTCTATATTACCAGTAACACTGCTAATTATTTCGTTTTTACTTTGATTATTATCGGCTATTGACTCAGTGTCAGCAAAGAACTCACCCATGCCTTCTGCATCAATTTCATCTACAGTTGTCCTCTTTCCCAGTTCAATAACTGAATTTTTTACAAACTTATATAACTCGGACATATTCTGTCTGGCTTTTGTTTTGGTATCTGAAATATGACGTTCTGGTTCCCATGCATTATGCTGGGGATTCTCCATATTTCTAAAATACTCATTTATTCTGTCATCTTTAAGCATACATATGCCGGCAAACTGTATCGTACTTGAAATTCTGTCTTTATCAAATATTTTCATTCCATTTTTTCTACACATCATGACTTTACGATGAAGTCCTGCTTTAATAAGTATATGCAATTTAACTGTTCCAAGTCCCGGAAATTCATGTTCCTGCACGATAGCATCACTGTCCGTAAGAACCTGGTAATAATTATATGCTAATTTTGCTGATTCTCTATATGTTTCAATTATTATTCCAAGATTTTGGGCATTGATTGTCGTTTTATTAACTTTTACAATAAGTTCATTGTTATATATCGCAACCAGAAATTCATCCAGTATTGAAGTAATAATATTTAATTCCCAATCATCACTATTATGAAATCCAAGAATAAAAATATCCGTTCCACACTCCTGTCTTTTATAATCCGGGTCAATAGAGCAACATTCCTTCAAGGGAGTATTTCTTTTGTCAGCACTGTAATATCCTGTTCCCGTTGTCAGGTTATCTTTATCCTCAAAAGCATCCTTTTCTTTGAATGATACAAGTTTAGCTATCCCCTGAAAGGCAGATAAACCATCAATATCTCTGGTTGCATAAAACAGTGTTCTAAGATAGGAACACGCAAATGGTGCTGACTTTCCTATACCAAAACTACCTCCGGCTGTTCCTTCTTTTCCTGAAACACCGGCTGATTTTACAAGATTGATCCATGGAGTGTTATATTCTTTATCTGAACCCTGTAGCCCGGTAGTGTTAAAATCACTTACTCTTAAAACATTTACTCTTGAATTTTCCAAAACAGATTTTGCATTCATAAAAAAGTCAATCGTTTTCTTATTATTCTGATCTGACCAGAAAGACAAACAGGATTCTACTGCATTATGCAAAGATTCATAACCTGGAACTTTTGTATTTGAAATTGAAAAACTTGAAAAATCTACGATTACAGGTTTGCTGTGATCGGCTCTTGCATCCATTGAATTCTGACATATCTCCCTTGCCAAAGACCGATATGGCGATCCTCGAAATGTTTCTATACCAGCCTCTCCAATGCCAGTAACAGTACCATAATTATTACTTGGAAAAAACCAATTATTCATTGTTATATACTCCTTAAAATACTTTCTTACATTCTTTTGCAAATCTTATTCGCTTTATTATAAACCATTCACCCTCAAAATACAATATATTCTGTTTTCCCCAATATAAAAGGCACTCACATCGTGCAAGTGCCTGAAAACGATTCATTATTTGTAATTCTACCCAAACGGATTTTCCCCGACATATCTTTGTCCCATCGGCTGGTTGTAATTTATCTCATCATATGCAACGCCAATCATTTTAAATACATCAAACAGTGTTTTTCCGTAATGCCCAAATGCCACTGCACCGTGATGCGGATAATTTTTTTCTATCAGAACATATCTGTAAAATCTTCCCATTTCTTTTATTGCAAACACACCAATGCTTCCGAAGGATTTTGTTGGCACCGGAAGTACTTCTCCCTCTGCGACGTATGCTCTCAAAATATTATCCGAAGTCGACTGTAGTCTGTAAAAAGTAATGTCTCCCGGTATAATATCTCCTTCCAGTGTTCCGTTTGTCACTTCTTCCGGCAGGCTTCTCGCCATAATCATCTGATTTTTCATCTCACACTTTGTCAATTTGGAAGAATTTGTATTTCCGCAGTGGAATCCCATAAATACATCGGTATTTTTATAATCATATTTATCTTTTATGGACTCCTGATACATATCCTGCGGAACAGAATTGTTAATGTCCAGAAGTGTGACTGCGTCCTTACTTACACAGGTGCCTATGTATTCACTCAATGCTCCGTAGATATCCACTTCACAGGATACCGGAATGCCCCTTCCTGTCAGCCGGCTGTTTACATAACATGGTACAAAACCAAATTGTGTCTGGAATGCCGGCCAGCATTTTCCTGCGATTGCAATATATTTTTTGCATCCCCTGTGACTTTCTATCCAGTCAAGCAGTGTCAGTTCATACTGAGCCAGTTTTTCCAGTATTTCAGGCTTTCTATTTCCTTCTTTCAATTCCTGCTCCATATCCGAAACAACCTGTGGAATTCTTTTATCTCCAGCATGCTTATGAAAACTTTCAAACAGGTCAAGTTCAGAGTTCTCTTCAATTTCCACTCCCAGATTATATAACTGCTTTATCGGAGCATTGCATGCCAGAAAGTTGGAAGGCCGTGGCCCAAATGTGATAATTTTCAATTCGGATAATCCAAGGACTGCCCTTGCAGCCGGAATAAATTCATGAATCATATCGGCAACCGTACCGGCGTCACCAACCGGATATTCCGGAATATATGCCTTGATATTTCTAAGTCTCAGATTATAACTTGCATTCAGCATACCACAGTATGCATCACCCCTGCCCTGGATTAAATCCTGCTGACTTTCTTCTGCCGCTGCCACAAACATCTTTGGTCCTTCAAAATGTTTCGCCAGAAGTGTTTCTGAGATTTCTGGTCCAAAATTACCAAGATAGACACAAAGTGCATTGCATCCTGCTTTCTTTATATCCTCCAGTGCCTGAACCATATGAATTTCACTTTCCACGATGCAAACCGGACATTCATAAATACTGTCCATTCCATATTTTTTTGCATACTCTGCCACAACTGCTTTTCTTCTGTTTACCGAAAGGCTTTCCGGAAAACAATCCCTGCTTACCGCTACAATGCCTATCTTTACCTCTGGAATATTATTTATCTTATTCATCTTGCCTACCTCCTTGTTTCATTTTTAATCAAATCATAAATTCCTTTACAGGCAGGATATATCTGCCTGAAAGTTTCATAGCATCTGTCATAATTTTCGACAAGCTTCTTTTCCGGTTCAACAAACTCTTTTATTTTCACTATCTTCTCTGCCGCTTCCTCCACGGTTTTATATTCCCCGCAGGCAACTGCTGCCAGCATAGCTGCTCCAAGAGACGGCCCTTCCTCGCGTTCCGGTATCTCCAATCTGAGATTCAGCACATTTGCCAGTATTCTAAGCCAAAGTCTGCTTTTTGCACCTCCACCGCATACCTTTGTGGTTTCGACTTTTATCCCTGACTTTTTTGATATTTCCAGCATATCACGGAACGCAAATGCAACTCCTTCCAGAACGGCCTGCGTCATATGGCCTCGCCCGGTATCCATGGACATTCCGATAAACATTCCCCTTGCATCCGGATTATTATACGGAGAGCGCTCTCCCATAAGGTATGGCAGAAAATACACCTGATTTTCTCCCAGATTTTCTATGACAGATTGTTCTTTTTCATAATCTTTCGTATAAAGAATATCCTCCATCCACCATTTATTGCAAGATGCCGCACTCAGCATACACCCCATAAGATGATACTTTCCATTGGCATCACAAAATGAATGAAGGCAGTTATTTTCATCTGCACGAAATGTATCTGACGATATAAAGACAGTCCCGCTTGTTCCCAGTGAAAGATTACATTTTCCCTCCCCTACGGTTCCCGTAGCCACCGCTGCCGCCGCATTATCGCCTGCTCCTGCTGCCACTTTTACCTCTGCATTGATTCCAAGTTCATTCGCCACCTGATGCAAAACCGTACCAATACCTTCATAGCTTTCATATACTTTTGGAAGCATCTCCTCTGTAATTCCACAAATCGTACACATTTCCTGCGACCAGCACCTGTTTTTTACATCAAACAGCAAGGTTCCGGATGCATCGGAAACATCTGTGCTGAACACACCTGTCAGCATATAGGCAAGATAATCCTTTGGCAGCATTATCTTTTTTATTCTTTTAAAATTTTCCGGTTCATTTTTCTTCATCCATAATATTTTAGGAGCAGTAAATCCCGCAAATGCGATATTTGCCGTATAAGAAGATATAATCTTTTTTCCAATCTGCTGGTTCAGATAATCACATTCTTCCTGCGTTCTTCCATCATTCCACAGAATGCACGGTCTTATTACATTGTTATTTTCATCAAGGACAACAAGTCCATGCATCTGACCGCCAAAACTGATTCCCGCCAGTTCTCTTTTATCCGTCCCTTCCAGAAGACGTTTCATTCCAGTCATCACGCTGCGATACCAATCCTCCGGATTCTGCTCTGCCCATCCTGTTTTCGGAAAATAAATCGGATATTCTTCTGTCACTGTATTGATAATCGTTCCTTCCTTATCCATCAGCAGAAGCTTTACGGATGATGTTCCTAAATCTATTCCTGCATAAAGCATTCTTTCACCTCCATATGTACCGGTTTTCTTTCCAAAAGTTTTTCACTTCTGGAGTCTGGCTGTGAACCTCCTATATAAATATCATATTCCTGTGATATCACTGGGTTTCCGGATTCATCAAAGACATAAAAATCTTCCTTTGTAAGTATCACTTCTATTTCTTTTGATTCTCCCTTTTTCAAAAATACTTTTTTTATTTTCTTCAGCTGTGGATTCGGTACCCATTCTTCTCTCGCTCCCACATATACCTGAACCGTTTCGGTTCCATCCATTTTTCCGGTATTTTTTATTATAGTTTTTATATCGACATGATCCGCATCTTCTATAAGCACTGTGTTCTCATATTCAAATTTTGTATATGACAGGCCATATCCAAACGGATAAAGTGCCTCGTTTTTCATATAACGGTAGGTTCTGTTTTTCATGGAATAATCCGTAAATTCCGGTAATTCTTCCATTGTCCTGTAAAATGTAACCGGAAGTTTTCCTTCAAAATCCGCTTCCCCAAACAGCAATCTTGCAATGGCTTTTCCTCCTCTTGCACCGGGATACCATCCCTGAATGATTCCATCCAGATTTTCTTCCTCCCAGTTTAAGGTCATTGCACTGCCGGTCATATTTACAAGTATTACAGGCTTCCCGCTTTCCTTTGCAATTTTCAAAACATCTGTCTGGATTCCCGGCAGATGAAGATATGGTTTGTCTCCCATTCCATAATCACTTCCTGTATCTCCGTCTTCTCCCTCAAGAGTTGCGTCGAGTCCCATTACCGCAATAACTACATCACTTTCACTGCATATTTCCTTTATCTCCGCAACCCTGTCGCATTTAACTGCCATTTGGTTTATCTGGTCCCGGAACAAATGGCATCCCTCAGAATAAAGAACTCTCACATCGTCCCCGACATAATCCTGTATCCCTTCCAGGACAGTGATATACCTTGATGATGTTCCCTCATAATTACCATCAAGCGACCTTCTGTTATCCGCATTTGGTCCAAGAACGGCAATGGTTTTTATCTTGTTTTTATCAAGCGGCAGGATATTGTCTTTATTTTTTAATAATACAACGGATTTCTCCGCAGCTCTCTCATTGAGTTTTTTCATTTCATCTGAATCCACAACCGAATATGGTATCTGATTATATGGATTATCGTCCGCATCCCCTAAGATACCCAGTTTCATTCTTGTCATGAAAATGCGCTCCAGTGCCTCATCGATTCGTTCCATACTGACCTTATTTTCTTTGAAGGCTTCTACGAGATTTGGGAAAACAACACCCAGATTAAAATCACATCCGTTCATCAGTGCCATAGCCGCAGAATCAACCGGATTATCCGTGACCTCATGGCCTCCGTGAAAATCCAGCAGTGCAAGGAAATCCGAAACTACCATGCCGTCAAATCCCCATTCATCTCGGAGAATCTCTATTAACAGCCTTTTATTTCCGCAGCATGGCTGTCCATCCAGGCGATTATAAGCTCCCATGACTGCTTCCACCTTTGCTTCCTGAACACAGACCTTAAATGCAGGCAGATACGTTTCTCTTAAATCCTGCTCACTTACCTGTGCATCAAACATATGCCGCATGGACTCCGGACCACTATGCACCGCAAAGTGCTTTGCACACGCTGCCGTTTTCAGATATTTCTCATTATCCCCCTGCATTCCTCTGATATAGGCTGCTCCCAGTCTTCCTGTCAGATACGGATCCTCTCCATAAGTTTCATGCCCCCTTCCCCAGCGAGGGTCCCGGAAGATATTTACATTTGGTGCATAAAAGGTAAGTCCCTTGTAAATACCTCTGTCCTCATATTTTTGCTGCATGTTATATTTCGCCCTTGCCTCTGTCGATATGGCATCCGCTACCTCATACACAAGTTCCTCATCAAAGGTAGCTGCCAGTGCTATCGCCTGCGGAAATACAGTAGCTATCCCTGCCCTTGCAACCCCATGAAGGGATTCATTCCACCAGTTATACTCTGCTATGCCAAGCCTCTCGACAGCCTTTGCCTCATGCACCATCTGTGAAACCTTTTCTTCCAGTGTCATTTTTGAAATAATATCTTTTACCTTTTCCTTCATCTGCATTCATCTTCCTTTCTACGGTTTATTCATTAATTGCGAAACTTATAATGTATCTTTTAATCTTATCATAGTCCTTTCCTTCTTTTTTGTCTTATCATATTTTGCTGTTTTTTTCTTGTTTTTTGCTGAAAATAATGCTAATATAATCTTAGATTTCTGTGTAAATTTTAAGGAAGAAAGGATTGTAAAACATATGGAAAATCAACAAAATGCAAAAAATAATGCCATTCATGAGATGGTTGCTTTCCGTGAAAATTCCACGGTTCTTATCTGGGAAAACCGGCTGAATCTGAGCTACGATTCACACTGGCACACAGCTATGGAAATTCTTATTCCCATGGAAAACAGTTATGATGTATCTGTCAGTTCCAAAAATTTCCATCTTCTTCCAAGGGAAGTACTCTTGATTCCTCCGGGTGAAATTCACTCTCTCCATGCCCCTGATATCGGACTTCGATATATTTATCTGATTGATATTTCTTTTTTGAATAATATCCGGAACTTTGTTTCGATTCAGGCACTTATGGAACAGCCTGTTTATATTACGCGTGAAAATTATCCCAAAATATATGAAACTATTCTGGATATGTTTCTTGAAATAAAGCAGATGTATTTTGAAGATAAGGAATATTCTGAAATGACTATCTATTCCATCCTTTTAAAAATTTTTGCAGAATTAGGATACCACCGGGCCAATAATCACGAATTATTTCCTAATACGCGCATCTATAAGAAAAAAGAATACATTCAGAAACTGAATGCGGTTTTAGATTTTATTGATTTAAACTATGCAGAAGACTTAAAACTGGAACATCTGGCCTCCATGGCAGGCTTCAGCCAATACCATTTTTCCAGACTGTTTACGGAATATACCGGTCACAGCTTCTGTGATTATGTGAATTTAAGAAGAATAAAATCCACAGAAAGCCTTCTTTCAAACGATAACCTGTCAATTACAGAAATAGCAATGCTGTCCGGTTTTTCCAGCATTGCTACTTTTAACAGGCTTTTTAAGAAATTTAAAGGATGCAGTCCGAGCGAATTCCGGAACCTGAAGAAACATATGTAAAGCCAAACTTTTTATCTGCTTAAAAGATTCCGGAATGTATTTTCTAGCACTTCCCAGTCCGGATTTCTGTCATCCTTCATTTTTTTCAACAAATCATTATAGTATGCCAGTTTTTCCTCTATGTACCTGTTAACCGGTTCTACTTTCGGTGCTTTATCGGATTCTGACATTTGAATTTTTCTGGCTAACAACTCTTTTATCGCCGGTTTCATATTATCCTCAAGAACAGTCTGAAATAATTCATCAAACAAAACCGGCGGCGGACATTTCTTTTCTTCTATCCACCTGCATGCCAGAATCGGCCGCAATACATAAAAATATTTTTTGTACTTTACCATATCATCCATCAGATATTCCCGATAATTCTTATTCGCAGTCCCATAATAATGATACATCGCTGATTTACACGAGAAATATGGATTTGCAATATCCTGATAAAGTTTTTTCCATTCTTCTGTCGTGTAATATACGATGGGCGAGTTTCCCCACTCATATATCACCGCATTTGATTTGTGAAAATGCTGCAGAACCTTTTTGATATCCCAGCCATTGATATCCAGGACTTCATTCAGTTCCCAGTCAATAAAGTCCTTAGTTTCACGAAGCGAAAGATAAAAATCCCGGTCTCTCACATAAATAAATCTTACATCATAATCGCTATCCGGCGAAGCGAATCCCCATGCCCTGCTCCCCGATTCAACTGCATGCAATACCCGAATATGTTCTTTTTCTTCTATCTCTTTTATTTTCCTGCGGACCAATTCTTCCGCAGTGCCTTCATAATCCTTATATTTCATCGCGCACCACCCTTTCATTAATGCTCATTACCAGCTCCTGAACCTTCTTCCTGTCCGGTTCTTTCGGCAAATCGGTATTCTCTGCCGCATAATGCAGCCGCATTTCATAATCAGAAAGCAATTCATAAAAACTCTCATGGAAAGTTCCGTCTTCTTTCTGATATTTACCGGAACGGATATCCATCAAAAGCCCATGTTCCTTTGTCCGATATGTATTTATCTCACCTTTTTCCAGAATATCCAGTGCCATCATGAATAACCGAATAAGATGCATTGCATGTTTATTCAGATGAATATCATCTTTCTTCTTATTGCGCTTGCCAATTTTTTCATAGTCTTTCACTACATTTGACATGGTATTCCACATATTTGCATAATCCCGAAGCGGATAATGTGTCATATTTGCATTTACAAATATTTCTGTTTCCATTTCCGGATTTACAGCCTTATCAATAAAAATCTCCATACTGCCATTTTCAAAACTTTTATAGCTTTGATTAAAACTGTGCATTGCATGTTTAACAGAATTAAAAATATGCTGTTCTTTTTCACTCTGAGGAAAAGTTTCCCTTGCCAGTGCATTCTGCAGTCTGCGAAGCTGTGCATCCGCATATCCACCAAAAGACTGGATGGCTTTTCTGGATAAAAATAATTTCCTGTTATCAAGCAGCAGTTTTCCAATATCATTCAGATACAGGTAATGCTCCGGATTTAAACCCAGCAGCTCTATCGTATTTGGATTACAGTTCAGAAGCAGCATTATCATTTTGTGAAACGCATAAACAACCGTATCCGTCTTATCGTCCACATACTGTTCAAACTGCGTAAGTCCAATCAAATCTGACTTCTGATTGAGGGTAATCCCCCTGATGTCAATATCACTTCCTGCAACATTTGTCCCATAGGAATAGCTTCCCGCAAGGCCAAGAAGAATAATATGCCTGCCGAGATGTTCATTCGTATGCAGGAAAGTATACTCTTCACTTTTTAAAATCTTCTTATAATCTTCCATGATTCACCTCCTCGAATTTACATTATTTCCACCCTTTCCATACTTCGGGGTGATAGCCAATTATTGACTGTTTTCCATTTCATACTACCGGTGTCTTTATTACCTGTGGATTTTCAAATCCGCTGTTTACCAGAACAAAACAGACCTTACTCATGCCTTTTTCTTTTATATCAACAAACTGGAATTGTTAAGTATCAATCGGTGTTACCGTTTTCTTCAATGTTTGATGGTAATATTCATAAGCCATTTTAGTAAAATGTTCACATTCTGTTTTATAGAACTGTGTATCGGCAGTGTTAAGGCGTTCCTCATCTTCATCTGTCAGATACTCTGGTATATCCCAATATTCTGTTAATCTGGTATCATCTTTAAATTTTTCCAGAACATCATAATATGTGTCTGCCAGTAATTCATAAAGACTGGTATCATCGATGCGCTTTAGCCCACGCATGGCATAGCAAAAACATTGGAAACCCCAGTTGCAAAAAAACTGGATAAATCCTCCGTTATTTATGTCCACAAATAGCTTCCATAAGGCAGCAATTTCTTGTTCATCTTCGTCCAGTTTGTTCCAATCTCCATTTGAATTTACTAACTTTGAATTAAATTCGATAGAATAATTATCCCATAATTTTCCGTAATCATCCATACTGCTATTCTCCTTTCATACTGCCGATTTGTTTGTTCCATAAAATTCATTTTAGTCGCTTTCAAACTTGCTGGCGGCGAACAGCATTTTATGCTGTTTGCGGACGGCAAGTCCACAGGGGATAGCCGCTTTAGCGGCGCAAGGG
>ERZ773252.2223-NODE-2223-length-17168-cov-3.659674_pt1 | contig 17168 bp, 15 predicted proteins | sample MGYA00580517_ERZ773252 | MGnify/ENA primary metagenome ERZ773252 (study PRJEB29015, sample SAMEA2737766) | human gut metagenome | biome: human gut; feature: human-associated habitat; material: faeces | place: China | collected 2012 ...
TTTTCATCCTCCTGCGTTTGATTATATACTCTCGAAATTTTTTGTTCAGAAGATTTCGAGATTACATGTTATATTTTTTATGATCATTCCTAAAATGATAACAAATCTGCCTGTGTATTTTACTGATATCCATACAACTTTAGCAACTGGTCTGTATAGACGTTAGGGCTTTTGTATACAATGATCGGTGGTTCTACCGTGATACGGGATCTGCCATCTTTTACCCCCTCGATCAGAACCATATTCGGCTCTTTATCAATATATGGATGAACAAGACACATTCTTTTTGGTTCTAAATGGTATTTACTCATTGTTTGCATGATCTCGGCAAGGCGGAAAGGCCGATGCACCATAAAAAAGCTTCTTTTTGGTTTTAATACGGCAGCACTTTCACGGATCACATCTTCTAAAGTACATAAAACTTCATGACGAGCAATCGCTTTTGGCATATCCGGATTTTTCAGTCCATGTGTATCTGTCATAAGGTGGATTCGTTACAACAGCATCAAAAGACTGTTTTCCGTAGATTTCAGATGTATTACGGATATCTCCTGTTGTGACATGAATCTTATCTTCCAAATGATTATAGGCAATACTTCTGCGTGCCATATCAGCACTTTCTTCCTGAATTTCCAATGCTTCGTAAGAAGCAGCCTGCGTTTTTGCACATAGCAGAAGGGGAAGAATGCCGGTTCCTGTACCAAGATCCAGTACACGTTGTCCTTTTGTGAGTTTAGCAAAAGAAGAAAGCAGGACAGCGTCCATGCCGAAACAAAACTTTTCCGGATTTTGAATGATCCGGTAACCGTTACGCTGTAGATCGTCAAGTCTTTCTCCGTCATGCAAGTAGTCCTGCTGTATCATAATCTTTTACTTAGTCTCCGTTTCTTTTTTCGAATTATTTACATTGCCTTTATGGGAGTAATAAGAATTCTTGTTGTTGTATTTCTTATAATTTCCTCTGGTTGCAGAGTCTGCGTTTTTGTAAGTATTATTGTTATGTGAATTCGTTTTTGTAAACGGTTCTGTATGCTCTGCATTATTATACTTCGCATTTTTCTGACCGGCATTTGGATAATTTTTCTTATAATTTCGTTTTTTATAATTGTCTTTGTTTTTATTCTCTTTATGCGGATTCTCTTTTGCAATATAATCTGTAGAAGAATCGTTTTTAGTTCGATTCTCTTTATACGGATTCTCTTTTGCAATATAATCTGCAGAAGAATTGTTTTTAGCTCGATTCTCTTTATTTGAATTATCTTTTGCAAAGTGATCGGCAGAAGAATGGTTTTTGTTTCGGTTATCTCTATATGATTTCTTTGAATGGTTGTTTCGGTGTGAATTCTTGGAAACAGCATTATCTGCCTCTTCTGCAACAGAATCTTCCAGATCTTTCTGTTCCAGATCTTCTAATTCTTTGATTGTTTTTTCATCAATCACTTCATCCGGTATAATTGGAGCAATTGGAATATTAGATGGACGGTTTCCTTTGTCAAAATTTAATTCATCTACGTCATATTCACGTACTTCTTTTTCTTCGTTATCTATGGTAACGATAACTTTAACACGTTGTTTTAATACGCTGACACTTTGTACTTCTCCTTCAAATCCGTCAATCGTACTGACCTGTGTACCAACATGCGGTAATGTTTTATTGAGGTATTCGTAAGCTTCCTCTTCGTTTTTCAGACAACACATAAGACGACCACAAACTCCTGAGATTTTAGCAGGATTTAATGACAGATTTTGCTCTTTCGCCATTTTGATCGATACCGGTGCAAAATCAGACAGGAAAGTGTGACAGCAAAGGGGTCTTCCACAGATTGCAATGCCTCCAATCATTTTTGTCTCATCACGTACACCAATCTGACGTAATTCAATACGGGTACGAAAAACAGCTGCTAAATCTTTTACAAGCTCTCTAAAATCAATTCGTCCGTCTGCTGTAAAGTAGAACAACAGTTTATTACGGTCAAATGTATATTCTGAATCAATCAGTTTCATTTCAAGATTGTGTTTTGTAATCTTTTCTAAGCAGATGTTATAAGCTTCTTTTTCTTTCTTTTCATTTTCGATACTTGTTGCATCATCTTGTGGTGTGGCGATACGCATAACCGGTTTTAATGGCTGTACGATCTTTTCTTTCTCGACTTCTTTTGGCGCTAGTACAACAGTTCCGTATTCTACACCTCTTGCGGTTTCTACAATAACATGATCGTTTTTCTTGATATCAAGATCAAGTGGATCAAAGTAATACACTTTACCCGATTTTCTAAAACGAACCCCTATAATCAATACCATAATCTATATAATTTCCTTTCTTTTTCGTCCGGTTTAATTTTCTTTTATTGTCAAAAGAAGTAATTCAATTGTTATATCAAAGTTGACATTAGCAGCAAGACGGACTTTTGCATTGTCGATCGCTTTGATAATGTTCTCGATCTTCTGATAGTTATGAATACAAGCCTGCTCGGAAATTGCTTTGTATTCTTCACGGTATAAAAGAATATTCGTATCTTTTGTAATCTTAAACATCAGAACATCACGATACCATAAAAGCATCAGATCAAGATAATCGTCCATTGAGGATTTTCTTTGTGAAAAGCTCTTAATCTGTTGCATGATTTCAGGAACATCCATTTTATCGATCTGTTTTAATAAAGAAAGTGTTTCAGCTTTCATTTCCTGAAAATTCTGGTCTGAAGAAAAATGAATTGCCTTTCCGACATTTCCCTGACAGAAAGCAGCAGCAATGTCTGCCTGATCTTCGTCCATCTGAAGATTTTTGATCAGATATTCCTTGATCTCAGCTTTTGTCAAAGGACGTGTATTTAATGTAATACAGCGTGACTGGATCGTATCTAACAGATTTTTGGAATTTTCCGTAATTAATAAGATCACAGCATATTCCGGTGGTTCTTCAATTGTTTTTAAAAGGGCATTTTGTGCCTGTTCTGTCATTTTGTTTGCATCCGGGATAATGTATATTTTGTAAGCACTGCTATAAGGTTTGATCGTAATATCATTGATCAGTTGCTCACGGATATCATCTACACTGATGCTTGCTTTTTCATGTGTTACAAAGCGGACATCCGGGTGATTATTTGAGTCTGCCTGCTTGCAGGATTTACACACGCCACAGGCATCTCCCTGCGTAGAACGATTCTCGCAAAGCAGGGCTTTTGTTAAGGCAGATGCAAGTAAACGTCTGCCTGATCCTGTTTCGCCATTAATAATATAAGCGTGGGAAATATTTCCCTGTAAAATGCCATCTAAAAGATGTGTCTTAATCTGGTCTTGTCCGATTATATCTTTAAAATTAGCCATTATTACTCCAATCCGTGTATTCAAATATACACTTATTTACTTTATAAAAACTGAATGTACAGTAGTGTACTGACGTTATATTTATCATAATATAAAGAAATGTATGTACCTGTTTTCTTTATTTGCATCAGGTAAAAATATCAAGGATCAAACCACGTATTTCATCAACCTTTTGCAAAATGGCAAGATGATCTTTCTCTTCTTCCAGAAGTTCCTCTGCAAGTTCGTCTAATGTCTGGTTGATCTGCTTGATAATTCCATATACACGATGCCGGCCTTTACGGTCAAGAAAATTTTCACGACTGAATTTATGGGAATGTGTAGAGATTTCATTAATAAATTCTTTGATCAGTTTGCGATACTGTTTCATATCGCGAACATCCATACGCTTGCTGATCCGGTTTCCCTGTTGTGTGATCTCTTCCATCATGAAGGCAAGCTGGGACTGTAGTTCATTTTCCTGCAGGTTACTGAGTAAAGCAAATCGAAAAGAGCCATCTGTTTCAGGAAGATTCGAAAGTGCATTTTGTTGTTGTATCTGTGCAAGATTAGTAACTTTTAAATCCACAGTTATCGCCTCCTTATCAATACTTATTTAAAAAAGAGCAGAGACTTCTTTCCAGATAGCATTGGCAATCTGATCTACGGACCGGTCTCCGTCAACGACAATAATTTTTTCTTTGTCTTTTAGCTGCTCAATCAGAGAAAGATAACGGTTTCTGACCTCTGTCAATCTTTCTTTTGTTTCAAAAAGTTCTGTATGAAAACGTCCTTTTGCCATACGTTCTAAAGATACTTCAGGAGTAACATCGATAAATATATGGCAATCAGGTTTGACGGTATCGTTTGCTACCGAATTCAGGCTCATCACCCAGTTTAATGGGGCGCGTACACTTTGGTAGGCATAATTGGATAATACATAGCGGTCACAGATTACATGAATTCCTTCGTCTAACTTCTGGCAAATGCCGTCTGTTTTATTAAAAAGATGATCCAGACGATCTGATGCAAAAAGGGCAGCCAGAGTGCGTTCATCTGCTTCGATTCTTTTTGTAAGACATTGACGAAGCATACATCCTACCGGACCGTCAGAGGGTTCACGGGTTTCATAACAGCGTGTTCCCTGCTGCTCGATCTTTTGTTTTAACAGTTCGATCTGTGTGCTTTTGCCACAGCCGTCAATTCCTTCAAAAGTTATAAAACGTCCTCTCATTTGTTAAAAATCTCCTGGTTTGATCTGGTTAAAAGTTGCCCCTTGTGTAGCATACATAAACGATAAAATGAAATTATCCGTCACAATGGGCGACAAGCGTGCAATGCTTGAATTTTAGAATTATTCTATCGTATAGATACTTTAATAATACGCTTTTTGGGGGATATTTGCAAGTTATCTGCTCCGGTATAGGCTGACAAAAAGTTCTAAAAAAATAAAAATGTTTTTATGAAATGATCTGTCTAAAAAAAGAGCCTTTGCTTCGTAGGTTTTCTGCCTATGTTGCAAAAGCTCTTTATAGATATCTATCCGATTTTCAGCTTGAACTTTTGAATGGCTCTATCGTCATCAATTTCAACTTTTTCCATTCGCGCACCGAGCTGATTCAGTTTGTGCTCAAAACATTCATAACCTCGCTCAATGAACTTGATCGAATCGACCGTTGAATAACCATCCGCCACCAATGCAGCTACTACTAATGCAGCTCCAGCACGCAGATCCGGTGCTGAAACAGCAGCTCCGGTAAATCCCGAGACGCCTTCGATAATAGCAACATTTCCTTCTACTTTTACATTTGCTCCCATGCGGGAAAGTTCATCAATATATTTAAATCTGTTCTCAAAAATACTTTCCGTAACGGTACTTGTGCCTTCAGAAAGAGCCAGAAGTGTTGCGATCTGAGGCTGCATATCTGTAGGAAATCCCGGATATGGAGAAGTTTTAACCTGTGTGTGGCTTAATCTGCCGGTTGCGGATACACGGACAGCATCATCAAATTCTTCGACTAATGCACCGATTTCCGTAAGTTTTCCGGTAATTGCTTCTAAATGCTTTGGAATGACATTTTTGATCAGAACATCGCCCCTTGTAGCGGCAGCAGCTACCATAAAAGTACCGGCTTCGATTTGATCCGGAATGATCGAATATTCACTTGCGTGTAGCTTTGATACACCGGTAATACGGATCTTATCGGTACCGGCTCCTTTAATATTTGCACCCATACTGTTTAAGAAGTTTGCTACGTCTACAATATGTGGCTCTTTGGCGGCATTTTCCAATACAGTCTTTCCGTCTGCCATACAGGCAGCTAACATAATATTGATCGTTGCACCGACAGAAACAACATCAAGGAAAATGTGGTTTCCAACCAGATTTTCCGCAAAAGTGTCGATCATACCATGTTCAATGTTGACCGTAGCGCCAAGTGCACGAAATCCTTTCAAATGCTGGTCAATCGGACGGCTTCCAATCTCACATCCACCCGGTAACGCTACTTTTGCTTTTTGATATTTGCCCAGCAACGCACCGAGCAGGTAGTATGAAGCACGAATCTTACGAATGGAATCGTAATCAATCGTTACAGCTCCAATGGTACTGCCGTTAATTTCTACCGCATGTGGGCTCAACCTGTTGACTGTAGCTCCGATTCCCTGAATTGCAGTCAATAAAACATTAATATCGTTTACATCAGGAAGATTGTCGATCAAAACCGTTTCATCTGTCATAATTGCAGCGGCAAGTATGCCTAAAGCAGCATTTTTAGCACCACCGATCGTAACCTCTCCACGGAGAGGAACACCGCCTTTAATAATATATTGATTTTCCATATTGCACCTCATAAAATCCAATTTCGCTCTCTTTTGTATATTGCATTAAAATTTATATAATATCTGTAAGTCCAGTCTGATAAGTCAAAATAAGTATCTCACTATTATAGTTTAAAATACATTTTATGGCAATTCGTGCACATAAAATGTATTGTGTCGCAGAAGAAGAATACATTTTTTTAGCAAAAACCTCTGCATTTTGTCTCAATTGTCGAATGTGTTTCCTACCTTTTGTAAAAATAAGCAAAAAACAACACATAACAATATTATAAACAAAACTTATGTTATGTCAACAAGAAAAAAGGTTTGTGACACAAAAGTGACAAAAATTCGTCTCCATCCTGTATGGCTGTTTTTGTTGTCATCATTTTTTTCTGTTTTCAAAGTATACAAAAGAGTCGATCGCATCAAAAATATCCTGAAAGGTTTCGCGTGGTGCGGCATCAATATACTTTTTGAGGATTTCCTGTTCGGCTGTTCCGTGATAGCGTCCATAGAAAATGTCAAACAGATTATGGCCTCTGACATATATTTTTATGTCTTCTATATGGTCTTTTATGTCTTGTTTATTTTTTATCCTGAAATTTTTTGTGCGCAGCAGCTTTTTGAAACTGTTCAATTTAAATAAGTAGTCTTTGTATTTTTTATAAAGAATATTGTAAAAATCTTCTTCGGAACGGATCACGCCGATCTTTTTCATAACGGATGGCTCTAAAAAGTAATTTTCAAAGGAATAATACTTTAAGATCAATACATTTTTCGGCTCAATCTTTGGCAGATTGCCTAAATCTTCTTTGGCTCGCTGGCTGTAATAGTTACAAAGCTGCTTCTTTAGGTATTTTGGGTTTTTTCCATCGCTGTCGCGGATCATTAAAAACTGATCTTTCAAATATAATTTATTGATATACTTTAAGTTTGCGTACGTTTTAATATTTGTACAGCTATTAGTAGGAATGATCGTAATTCGCTGCAGTTTGCCGTCATCATCATAGATTTCGGAATAATATTTTTCTAAAAGCAGCGGCAGGCGGTTGCTATCCTGTTTGCCTTCTACAATAAAGACGAAGCTGACATTCATCAAATCATTTGCAGTATATCCAAGGTCATCTAAAATGACATCAATATCCGTATCCTGACGTGCGATAGTGTAATATTCTTCATCAAGAATGATTTCGCGGATCTGCTTTGTAGAAAAGTTAAAGATCAGATTCGGGGAGTGTGTTGTAAATAAAACCTGATTCTTCTTTGAAAGGCGGTAAAGAATTTCACTTGCTACCTTCTGGAGCTGTGGATGAAGATAGATTTCGGGGTCCTCGATCATGATAATGCAAGAAAGAGTATCTTCTTCTTCGATATAAGCCTCCAGAAAAGAAAGAGCATAAATACTTCTTAAGCCTTCACTAAGCAGATTGATCGAACCGACAGAACCACCACGGACTTTGTTACGTACTAAAGTATCAATATGGAGCAGACTGTCAATATCATAATTCATAACATATTGGATATCCTGTGATGGACTTGCATTCGCATGGAAATGTTCATTGACTTTTTTGGTAAATTCATTCAGGTTCGTATGAAAAAGTTTGTATTGTAAAAGTCGTGCTGTTTCAAAAAGAGTTAGTTCCTCTGGTGTTTTTTTGTTGATCAGTCCAATGCACTGAAAGCAGCGGTTGCAGGTTCTTGTCGCATCAAAAGTACATTGGTTGTCTTTGAGTTTTTGGAAAGATTCTTTGTCGTAAAAATTAAATACATCATTTTGTAATGCTTCTAAGTTTCGCGTCTGATCGATATGGTAGATTTTTGGAAAAACTTCTAATATATATGGATTGTTTTTTTGGAATCCATCGTCATAACGTACTTTCTTTTGTGGTGTGATAATGCAGGTAAAAGAAAGTACATTATCCTGAAAGGAAGGAAGTTTTGTGCAGAATTCCTGATACCATGCATCATAATCACGCAGCTTGTTTAATGTTCCTTTTTTGTGAAAATATTCGAGATCTTCCGTAGAAAATTCGATGTGCAAAGAAACTTCAATAGATGTGTTTGCGTCACGATACTGGTAATCTTCCACTTGGGTTTTACCGGCAGTTAATAAGAGTGCATCAATGATAGAAGTTTTGCCGGTGCTGTTTTTACCGACTAAGATCAATGCATTTTCAATGTCACAGATCTCAATATCGCGAATAGATTTGAAGTTGCGGATTTTTATATAGGTTATTTTCATAAGTGCTCCCTTTTATACCATGAATAGCATCAAAAACGCCGGTTCTTTGTATACCATTGTTAACAGGATCTGTTGCTATATAGTATATGAATCTGTTGCTGACATTGTCATAGTATATTTTATGACTTTGCTTTTCGTTTGTGTTCTTTCTTTTTTTTCTTTTTTTGAATGGAATATCCAAACTTACCGACCGGCTCTCCGAGCGTCAGATATGTTCCGTGTGAATAAGAGATCAGATTACTGTCGTTTAAATGAAATGTATTATGTTCATCTAGCAATGTATCATCTACATGAACAGCAACAACATCAGCAATAAACATATGATGCGAACCTAATTCCTGAATCTGCGAGACTTTACATTCAATATTGACAGGTGATTCTTTGATCATCGGGCATAGGACCTGATCTGCTTTTTCTTTTGTCAGGTGACAATCGCTCCATTTATCATAGTCCCGGCCGGAACGGACACCGCAATAATCAGTTGCAAAAGCCAGATCTTTTGTCGTCAGGTTGATCACAAACTCTTTTTGCCTGCGGATCATGTCATAGGAATAACGTTCCGGGCGGACAGAAATCGAAACCATTGGCGGATTTGTGCATACGGTAGCTGCCCATGCAACAGTAAAAAGATTGGATTCACCATCAATATCACCACAGCTTATCAATACAGCCGGTAAAGGATAGAGCATGTTGCCGGGCTTAAAATTTATCTTTGCCATAGAGGGTAACCTCCTTTGTTTTTCTAAACATAATTATAACAAAAAAATAACAGATACGATACACTTATAATTAGATATACACAAAAAACAGGATGTGTGTTAAAATGAAAGATAATATGGAAATAAACTAAGATAGAGGATTGGATACAAAGAAGTCTGATCAGAGGAGAAACGGAGAGATAATTATGGCAAATTATTTGGCATTTGAATCTATGACAGAAGGATTGGAGAATAAAGTAAAACAGGATCTGAAATTCAAGACAGGAAATTTTTTGTGGAAAATTAAGTTTAATGTGCCTTTGGATCCTAAGACAGTCAATAATGTAAACCTGTATGTAACAACGATGAATATGTCGCCATTAAAGACGGCGATCCGTTATAATTCAATTGAAAATGAGATCGAGATTGAACCGATCGAACCATATGCACAGGATGAATCATATATTTTGAATATTACAACGAAAGTAACATCACTATCCGGTAAACCCTTAAAAAGTCCGGTTCAGGTACAGTTTAAGATTGGTGAATAGAAAGAATGAAAAAAAGAAAATACAGATGGTATAAGGTGCTGGATATAGCAAAAAGTATCAGTTTCGGAAAGAGAATGTTCCTTATATATATAATAGGGGGAATTATTCCTTTTGTAATTGCAACATTTTATATCAGTCAGCAGAGCCGTAATCTGATTCTGGAGCAGAATAAAAAAGCACAGCAGGAGGAGGTTGCCCTGATCGGCTCCAGTATAGAAGAATCTATGGAAGTTGCTACAGACGTAGGGAAACAGATCTATAGTGATGCGGCGGTCCGTAATATTATTACGAAGATCGCACAAAAGGAATATAAAGATACCGATGAGTTTACACAGGACTGTGTCAGCATGCAGTTTATTGACAAATATCTCGAATATTATAAGGAAGAGATTTATGATATCAAGATCTATGTAAAGAACAGAACGATCGCATCGAACCGGTATTTCAGCTATTCGGGTGGAGGGGATATCAAAAAGCTTAACTGGTATCTGCCCACCTGTTACCGGAATGGTGAGAGTTATTGGTCTTATTTCTTTGATGAGACAAAATCAGAAAATGTGATCCAGCTTACACGTAGTATTCAGGATTCTTCCGGTAAAACAATAGCTGTGCTTGCCGTACGCTTGAATCCCGAACGAACTGTGAAAAAAGTGATTAAACGAACAGACAATTCCGTACTGGTGTATGGCCCCGATGATGTGATCGCAACAAATTTTGAAATTACAAACGATAATGATTTTCTGATCGCAAATTTGAATTCTTATCGTAAAAATCTGGGAACTCAAAAAGTGGTTAATGGTATTAGTGAGTATCTGGTAACCTATCAAAGAATTTATCCTGATGATACGGGATCGTGTTATACGATCGTGCGAGTCCAAAGTTCACGAGCTTTACTGGTTGATTTTAATAAAACAAATCTGATCAGTATTGTTACAGTATTGCTCGGCCTTATGATGTCAATCTTTTTGATCCTGCTCTTTTCGAATCTGTTTGGGCATCGTATTAAAAAGCTGCGTGAACAGATGCATTTAGTCGCGGTAGGCAGATATAAGGAAGTAGAGCCGATCGATGGAACAGATGAGGCAGCTGAGCTGTACCAGGAGTTAGAACAGATGATGCAGGATATTCAAAAGCTGACAACCAAAGTGGTTGATGAACAGGTTCAGAAAGAAAAGCTGCATACCAAGCAAAAAGAAGTTGAATTTAAAATGCTTGCAAGCCAGATCAATCCCCATTTCTTATATAATACATTGGAAACGATCCGTATGAAAGCAAAGATTAACAAAGAACCTGAGATCGAAGAACTGGTAAAAAAACTTGCAAAGATCATGAGAAGAAATATACAGGTTGGTGATCAGATGGTCAGCTTGCAGTCAGAGATCACATTGATCGAAGATTATCTTGTAATTCAGAATTATCGGTTTGGAGACAGAATCCATTCAAAAGTTATTGTAGACGATAATGTTGATACTTCTATCATGGTCATCCCGCTGATCATGCAGCCGTTTGTGGAAAATGCATTTGCACATGGTCTGGAGTCGAAAGAAAATGATGGATATCTGGAAGTGCATGTTATGCAGAAAGAAAAAGATATTGAAATTCAGATTAAAGATAACGGTGCAGGAATGAATTATTATACATTAGGAAAGATTCGTAAAGCACTCAGAGAAGGAATTCATTCGGAAAATGATCATATCGGAATCAATAATGTGAATCAGAGAATTACCATATTATATGGCGAGCCGTATGGTGTATCGATCAGGAGTGAAGAGGGGAAAGGAACTTGTATTACAATCTGTTTTCCGGCAGAAATCCCACAAGAAATTCAAAAATACATCTAAAAATGGAAAAGATTGCATAACAGATACAAAAGTAACCATATCAGAAAAGAGTTTTTTGTGGAAAATACCATAAAAAACTCTTTTTTAAATACAAAAGTGAAATAATGTGGGTAAACATGTCAAAAAAATAAGGTTACTTTTGTTGATTTTTATGGTATACTCAAATACAGGCATGAGAATGTCATTATGTTGAGTAAAAATAAGAGGAGGAAATGGTAATGAGAAAATCATTAAAGAAAATCGTTTCAGCAATTACAGCCGGTGCTATGGCTTTAGCTCTTGGCGTAACAGTGATCCCTTCCGTAGCATTTGCAGCAAATGATCCTACGAAAGAGGCAATCGCACTTGGTAAAAAGGATTTTGATCCAAATGGAGAGTACAATGCATACTTTATGTTCCAGGCAGATGGATGTTGGGTATTCAGAGATCCGTTCTTCAAGAAGGAAACCGGTATCGACAATGCAAACTGGGACAAGATGCTTACTACATTAGATGTAGAAGAAGCTAAGCCTGTTGATGGTCAGATCACTGACGTTAAGATCAAAGGTAATGGTACATATACAGTTGGCGTTAAAGGATTAAACGGATGCGTTACAAACGATGGTAACACACATGTTAAATTCGTAGGTGTATCTACAGATATCCCTTCTAATGACACTGTTAAGATCACAAATGTTAAGACAAAGATTGATGGTATTACAAAATTAACACAGGACAATGCCATTATTGATGAAGAAGCAGAAGATGCTCCACATACACTTTGCTTTAACACAGCTAACACATATAGAAATACAAAGGAATTAAAGACGGAGTTCCAGATTCCTAATGATTCTGTGGAAGTAACATTTACTGTTTCAGGATTTGCAAAAGATGATCCTGATGCAAAAGAAGCTACTCCTACACCGGCAGCAAAGTCAAACGATAAGAAAGATGACAGCAAGTCAAGTGTACCGGTTGTTCCAATCGTAGTAGTTGTAGCTGTCGTTGTAGTTGCAGGTGTTGTAGTTGTTGTAACTTCAAAGAAAAAGAAAAAATAATTCATTCTGACAGAGAATGATTGAGGAGATCTTGAGATGAGATTTGAAATACAATCTCATCTCTTTTCCTCTTTTTTTCATGTCTAAATTGTTTTTACGTTTGTCTGCATATTCTCTGTATGATTTCATAATAAAAAAGAAGTGCGAACAAACAGTTTAAAAAGTGTGAAAAATATGTGTATTTTCAATCCATAAATTATGGTATTTTTAAAATGCACTTTTTGATAAAATAATAGTAGAAAAGTTCTATTCGTTTTTTTGAAGCGAAGACTGAAATACAAAACAAGGAGGTCATTATGAAAGAAGAAATAACCGAGAAGAAAGGGACGTTAAGCAGTCTTTGGATTGTGCAGCGTGTGATTGCCGTACTTGTGATTGTCATGGCATTCTTCCCAATCGCTAACCCGGCTAAGATCTGTGGTTTGGTTAGTGACAAGATTTCATTATTTACATCAGCTATTTCTTATAACAGTCTTATTAGTGACTGTGCGAGAGCATTTCGTATGAATTGGGTTGATGAGACAACATTCGTAGTTACTTATATCGGTGCGGTGATCGCGGTACTTGGTATCGTGGCAACAGGTGTTGGTGTTTGTACATCAATGGGTAACAACAAGCTTCAGAGATTTGGCTTAAAATTCTCTATTATCGGAGCAATTGCAGAAGTAGTCGGATATGCAGTTTGTTTCGTAGGTTACATTTTGGTTCAGGATACAAATCGTGTGGACAAGGTTGCACCTTCTATGCCGGTTGGTGTATTTGTCTTCGGCGGAATCGCTGCTTTGATTCTGATACTTTCTTTGGTATTATTTGTTAAGACTCCAAAGGCACTGCCTGGTGAGAAGTTTGAGATGGAATCAAAGTACAAATTATTCCTGATGTTCCTTCCGTTTGCAATCCTTGGTTTCTTATTCTGCTACCTTCCTCTTTATGGATGGAGATACGCATTCTTCGATTACAAGTCAGGTGGAACACTTTCATCAGACAACTTTGTAGGTCTTAAATGGTTTGCTTATTTATTTAAGAACTCTGCAACAAGAAATGATGTTATCAACGTTATGAAAAACACATTGGCAATCAGTGGTTTAAATATCATCACAAGTTGGATTCCTATGATCTTCGCTGTATTCCTTTGTGAAGTTCGTAACATGAGATTTCGTCGTTTCGTACAGGCGTTTACAACAATCCCTAACTTCATTTCATGGGTACTTGTATATGCCGTAGCACTTTCTATTTTCTCAACAGATGGTTTCATTAACACATTTGCAAAAGAGGTTGGTTTGATGTCACAGAATGCGACAGGTCATAACTACCTGATGGGTAACTCCTTCACATGGGTTAAGATGTGGGGCTGGGGTACCTGGAAAGGCGTAGGCTGGAGCGCAATCATTTACATAGCAGGTATTTCCGGTATCGACCAGTCATTGTATGAGGCGGCTACCGTGGATGGTGCGGGACGTTTCCAGAAGATGCGTCATATCACTCTTCCGGGTCTGCTTCCAACATTCTTCGTGTTATTGTTAATGGCTATTGCCGGTATTCTCAGTAATGGTCTTGACCAGTACCTCGTATTCGAAAACGCTGAGAACAGAGAGTCTATCCGTGTATTAGATTTATACGTTTATAAATTAGGTATTGGTAATGGTAGTATTCCATTATCTACTGTAGTAGGTATGTTCAAATCTGTAATCAGTGTCGTTTTACTGTTCGCCGCAAATGGTATGTCAAAACTGCTTCGTGGCGAGAGTATCATATAGGAGGTGAAGAAAAATGGCAAAGACAGCACAGGAAAAGCTTGATGCTAAGAGAGAAAAAGCATATTACAAAAAGCATAAAAAGATGTACCGTACTAAGCCGGGCGATGTGATCTTTAACATCTTTAACTATATTTTCTTCTCAGCATTTACATTTACATGTATTTTCCCATTCTACTATCTGTTTATCAACACGGTATCAGATAACGAATTGGTAAAAAGAGGTTTGATCAACTTCTATCCAAAGGGATTTAACGTTGATAACTATATAGCGTTACGTGAAGTAGGTGATCTCGGTACTTCCTTTATCGTAACCATTTCAAGAACATTGATCGGTACAGCACTCATGGTAGTTGCTTCCGCTTTCGTAGGTTACATCGTAACAAAGCAGGAAATGTGGCACAGAAGTTTCTGGTATCGTTTCCTCGTTATCACTATGTATTTCAATGCCGGTCTGATCCCTTGGTATTTGAACATGGCATTGTTAGGTTTGACAAAGAATTATTTAGCTTACATCATTCCTACGATCGTAGCTCCGTATAATATTATTCTGGTTAAGACGTATATAGAGTCCATACCGGCAGAGCTTGAAGAAAGTGCCTTTATTGATGGTGCTTCTTATATGGTAGTGTTCCGTAAGCTGATCTGGCCTTTGAGTAAACCGATTCTTGCTACAATCGCTATTTTCGGTGCAGTAGGACATTGGAACTCATTCCAGGATTCTTTGATCCTGATGCAGGGTAATGAAAAGCTCTTTACATTGCAGCATAGATTGTACAACTACCTGAACCAGTCATCAAACCTTGGTACTTTGATGAGTCAGGGTGGAACAGCAGCACAGCAGGCTATGGAGCAGGCATTGAACTCTAAGGTTATTAAGTACACGATTTCCATGGTATCCGTTATTCCTATCTTCTGTGTATATCCATTCATGCAGAGATATTTCGAAAAGGGTATTATGTTAGGTGCTGTTAAGGGTTAATGTACTCGTAACATTATTAAAATTAAAATATTGGTCACAGCAGAGTGTAAACTGCTGTGACTGTAAAATGAATCTATTAAAAATGCATTTTCTTGAGAGGAGGAAAAAATAATGCGTAAGAATTTTACAAAAAAAGCAACTTCTATGCTTTTAGCAACAAGTATGATCGTTGGAAGTACATCTTTCTTGGCAGGATGTGGTTCTAAGAAAAGTGAGATTGTTACACTTGATGTATACAGTCAGTTAGCAAACTATTCAGGTGTCCAGACAGGTTGGATCGCCGATATCTTAAAGGACAAGTTCAAAGTTAAATTAAATATTATTCCTGATGGTGACGGTGTTTACGAGACACGTATGGAAGATGGTAACTTGGGTGATATCGTTGTTTGGGGTAATGACAGTGATAAATACCCAACAGCGGTAAAGAATGGTCTTTTATATGACTGGAATGAAGATAATATCTTAAAGGATTATGGTCCATATATTAAAAAGCATATGCCTGATGCGATTAAGAAGAATCAGGAATTAACTTCTACTATTACAAATGGTGCAAAAGATACTCTTTATGGTTTTGGTCATAACGTAGCTACTTCAAGTGAAGATCATGAATCATTCTTCTATACATGGGATGTTCGTTGGGATCTTTACAAGAAATTAGGTTATCCTGAAGTTAAGAATTTAGACGATTTCGAAACATTAATGAAAAATATGGTAAAAGAGTGTCCGACGGATGACTCTGGTAATAAGACATATGCTGTTTCATTATGGCCTGACTGGGATGATGCAATGGTTATGTATGTTAAAGCTACAGCTACTGCTTACTATGGTTATGATGAGTTAGGCTGTGGATTATATGATCCTCAGAATGGTAAGTTCCATGATGCATTAGAGAAGAATGGTCCATACCTTCAGATGTTAAAATTCTATAACAACTTATATCAGGATGGATTAATAGATCCTGACTCAATGACTCAGACATATGATAAGATGATCGAGAAAGTACAGAATGGTGGAACAATGTTCTCTATCTTTAATTATTCCGGATCATTAGCTTATAATAAGAAAGCTCATACAGAAGCAGGTAAGATGATGAACTGTATGAAACCTTCGGAAGCCACACCAATTGTTTATGGTATGAACCCACAGGGTGGAGATCGTATCTGGTCAATCGGTGCTACAACAGAATATCCTGAGTTATGTATGGAAGTTATCAACTACTTCTGTACTCCGGAAGGTCGTCTTACAATGGATTACGGTCCTAAGGGCGTATGCTGGGATTATGATAAAGAAGGCAACACATACTTCACTGATTTAGGTAAAGAGTGTAACAACAATAAACAAACTAAGATTGGTAACGGTCATAAGGGTACTTTCCAGGATGGTACATTACAGATTGTAAACACTACATGGTCTGTAGATGCTTCTAACCCGGATTCAAACGGTGAAACATACAACTCAGATAACTGGAAGAGCAACCTTTCAGCAGCTTCAAGTGATATCGAGAAAGATTGGCGTGATAAGACCGGTGCTACGGGTGTAAATGACTACATGGAGAAAAGCAAATATGTCGTAGCTCCTGGTACATCTTATACAAAGAGCGAAAAGTCTGATGAGTTAAAGACAACATGGTCACAGGTAACTGACGAGATCAAGAATGGTTCTTGGAAAGCTATCTACGCTAAGACAGATGCTGCATACGACAAGATCGTAAACAGCATGATTAAGAAGTGTGAGCAGTATGGTTACAAAGAGTGCGTAGATTGGTCTACAAACGAAGCTAACAGACGTAAGAGCTTAGAAGATGCAATCACATCTAAATAATTAAAAAATGATAATATGACGGTAGGGCTGTTCCATATGAACAGCCCTATTTCATGGAATAGGAAAATGCTCGTACAGTAGCGGTACACCAACAAGAATTGCTTTAGCAATTC
>ERZ773252.2228-NODE-2228-length-17140-cov-5.097629_pt1 | contig 17140 bp, 17 predicted proteins | sample MGYA00580517_ERZ773252 | MGnify/ENA primary metagenome ERZ773252 (study PRJEB29015, sample SAMEA2737766) | human gut metagenome | biome: human gut; feature: human-associated habitat; material: faeces | place: China | collected 2012 ...
TTTTCTGCATACTGTAAGTGCTGGTAAGGAAGAAACCTTATCAACGAAAATACAACATAAGGAGTTGAGAACATGAGAGGAAAGCAACTTGCAGGGGCCGCAGACCAGAAACTGCGGGTCCTGCTCACCTATAAGGGGTCAGCCCCGGCCGATAGTGAGATTCAGGATGATTACATATCTCTTAATCTGGAGGCTGACGGGAGACCGGAGCCGGCAGCCGCGGCAGTGGTCAATTTTCCGGTGATGGAAGGAGAAAGAGTCTTGTTCATCCATTCCCTGGATGCAGGTGATAACAAGGCAAGGGAGTATCTGCTGGGTGTGATAGAGGATTTCGCCAGGAAGAGGGGGTATCCGGCTGTTTACATCCATACCGGGAAACAGAAGAAGCATTTTTTAAAGAAGAGGATGCATTAAAAGGTATTTTAACTTCCTATCCCGGTAAAAATCCAGTGGTGATCTATTGCAAAACAGAACGTGCTGTGAACCGTCTAGGGAGAGATTATATGGTTTCTGGTGACGAGAATTTATTATTTGATCTCGAAAAACGATATGGAAAAGAAAATATTCGGGTTAGATCGTTAGGAATATAACAAAGACTATTGAAAAATTTCTTTAAATGGATTAGAATAAAAGCCAAGTTAAGAATTGTATGGATTAATAATTGGAGGATATTGCAAATGGGAAAACCAAACATTAAAACAATTGGAGTTTTAACAAGTGGTGGAGATGCACCTGCTATGAACGCAGCAGTGCGTGCCGTAGCCAGAATTGGTAAAGAAAGAGGATTAAAAGTTAAGGGAATCCGTAAAGGTTACAATGGACTGTTAAACGAAGACATCATCGATTTAACACCAACAGAAACAGCCGATACGATCTTCCGTGGAGGTACAATCCTTTTCACAGCCAGATGTGAAGAATTTAAGACAGAAGAAGGTCAGAAACGTGGTGCTGAGATCTGTAAAGCACATGGAATCGACGGATTGGTAGTTATTGGTGGAGACGGTTCTTTCCAGGGAGCTAAGAAGTTAGCAGCACTTGGAATCAACACGATCGGTGTTCCAGGAACGATCGACTTAGATATCGCATGTACAGAATATACGATCGGATTCGATACAGCTGTTAACACAGCGATGGAAGCGATCGACAAGATCCGTGATACATCAACATCTCATGAAAGATGTAGTATCGTAGAGGTTATGGGACGTGGAGCTGGATATATCGCATTATGGTGTGGTATGGCAACAGGAGCAGAAGATATCCTGATCCCAGAAAGCTTTGATGGAAACCTTCCTAAGGTAGAACAGCAGATCATCGAACATTTACTTCGTAACAGAGCAAAAGGTAAGACACATCATATGGTAATCAATGCCGAAGGTGTTGGACATTCTTACAGTATGGCGAAGAGAATCGAATCTGCAACAGGTATTGAAACACGTGCTACGATCCTTGGACATATGCAGCGTGGTGGAAGCCCAACAGCAAAAGACCGTGTATACGCTTCTATGATGGGTGCTTACGCAGTTGACTTATTATGTGCAGGAAAGACAAACCGTGTTGTTGGATACCAGAACGGAAGATTCATGGATATGGACATTGACGAAGGACTCGCAATGACAAAAGATATCGATGAATATCAGCTTCAGATCGCACATTTATTAGGAAAATAAATAAAACATGATCTTAGAGGAATCCTGTTTATCTAGGATTCCTCTATTTCTCTATATAGGAGCATTATTTTATGAAAGAGTTACGACCGGTACAGGTCATATTGCTTGGATTTTTAATTACAATATTTGCAGGATCGATCTTGCTTGCATTGCCGATCGCAACACAAAGCGGTCAGGCAACACCTTATATTGATGCATTATTTACAGCAACAACATCTGTGTGTGTGACAGGTTTGATCGTTGAGACAACAATGACACATTGGAGTATATTTGGGCAGGCAGTGATCATATTGCTTGTACAGATTGGAGGACTTGGTGTCATTACAATCACAACCGGAATGTTTTTTATGCTTCGAAAGAGGATCACTCTTGGAAATAGAATGTTGATCCAGGAGTCTATGGGTCTTAATACAATGACAGGTTTAGTTCCATTAGTTAAGAAGATTCTGATCGGGACAGGGATCATAGAAGGAATTGGAGCAGTTCTTTATGCGACTCAGTATGTGCCGGAATTTGGCATTGGATATGGAGTATGGGCAGCAATCTTTAATTCAATCTCGGCATTTTGTAATGCAGGAATGGATATTGTAAGAGACGACAGTCTGCGAAGCTATGTAACGAATCCAGTTATGAATTTTACGACAATGGGGCTGATCATCCTGGGAGGTCTTGGATTTGTTGTATGGAAAGATCTTTGGCAGGGATTCAAAAAGATCGTAAAAGATAAAGTTCCTGTAAAAAGGATGATACAACAATGGAGATTTCAGACCAAGATCGTGTTATCCATTACGTCATTTTTGATCTTGTTTGGTACAATATTGATCTTTCTGTTTGAATATCATAATCCAGCAACTATGGAGAGTCTGTCATTGCCACAGAAGATACAGGCATCACTGTTTCAGTCTGTGACGACACGTACCGCAGGGTTTGAGACGGTAGCACAGGCCGCATTGACGGATGCATCTTCGCTGGTTTCTATGTTTTTGATGATCATCGGAGGATCACCAACTGGTACTGCAGGCGGTGTCAAGACAGTGACATTCACAATTCTTGTATTTTGTGTGCTCTCTGTGGCAAAACAAGAAGAATCAATTACGTTATTTAAACGAAGAGTTCCACAGAATCTGTTGTCGAAGGCACTTGCGATCATTGTGATCAACCTGATCGTGCTGATGACATCTGTGTTATTGTTGTTGGTATTTGATCACGGGACTTTTATGGATTCATGCTATGAATGTGTATCAGCACTCGCGACAGTTGGTTTAACCAAAGGATTGACACCGAATTTGACAATCGCAGGGAAAGTGATTATCATCATTACCATGTACTTAGGGCGTGTCGGACCGATTTCTATGGCGATCGGTTTTTCACAGAAGAATAAGAAAAAGATGGTCATGTATCCGGAACAGGATCTGATCTTATAAGTGAAATAGATTCACATTATAACATGATATCGCAACGGAGGTAACGGAGAAGAATGAAGAAGTCAGTTGCAGTTTTAGGACTCGGAAAGTTTGGAAGCAGTATCGCAAGGTCACTTGCCAAAGGTGGAGCAGAAGTACTAGCAGTTGATAAAGATGAGGATCTTGTAAGAGATATCGCAGATAAAGTAACTTGTGCAGTCTGTGTGGATATATCTGATAAGGAAATGATGAACAACATCGGATTGGAAGGAATGGATGCAGTTGTGATCGCAACTGCAGAGCATTTAGATTCCAGTGTTATGGCATTGATGATCGTCAAAGAGATCGGTGTGCCATATGTTCTTGCGAAGGCAGACGGAACTTTAAAAGGAGAGATATTAAAACGTGTTGGAGCCGATGAGATCGTTTATCCAGAAGAAGAGATGGGAGCAAGGATCGCAAACAATCTGCTTGGAGGAAGTATGACAGATCTGTTTGATCTTTCTGCAGACACAAGTATCGTTAAAGTACCAGCAAGAAAAGAATGGATCAACAAATCATTAGTAGACATTAATTTCCGTGGAAAATATAACGTTAACGTCATCGCGATCGAAGGAGAAGGTGGTGTTGACGGGGCTCCAGATCCAACGAAACCGATCAAAGATGAGGAAAATCTTGTGCTGATCGGTAAGAAAGACGATCTGGTCAAATTAAGAAAATAATAGATCGGAGGTGGATAAGAATATGATCACAACCACTCAGAATAAGCAGATCAAACAGATCATCAAATTAAAGAAGAGTGCAAGAGAAAGAAGAAAACAAGAATTATTTCTTGTAGAGGGAATTCGTATGTTTACAGAGATCCCAGAAGAATATTTATATAAAGTCTATGCATCTGAAGATTTTTATAACGAACATAGAGTGATTTTTGAACATATGGATGTGGAATTGGTATCACCTCAAGTTATGAAAGAGATTTCCGATACGATGACACCACAGGGAGTTCTTGCACTGGTGAAGATGATGAAATATTCTTTAGAAGATCTTCTAGAACAGGAAAAACCATTATTTCTGGTGCTTGAGAATCTTCAGGATCCGGGGAATCTCGGGACGATCCTTCGAACAGGAGAGGGTGCAGGAATCAATGGTGTTATCATGAGTCATGATACAGTAGATATTTATAATCCAAAGGTTACGCGTTCCACGATGGGATCGATATTTCGTGTGCCATTTGTCTATGTCGATGATCTTTTAGAAGTTGCAGAAACGATGAAACAAAAGAATATCATCACGTATGCAGCACATCTCAAAGGAACAGACTATACGAAGGAAGATTATCAAAAAGGAACCGCATTTTTTATTGGCAATGAGGGAAATGGTCTGACAGATAAGTTGACAGACAAAGCACAGAAGAAGATCAAGATTCCAATGTGTGGTAAGGTAGAATCATTAAATGCAGCCATGGCATCAGGTCTTTTAGTTTATGAGGCAAGACGCCAGAGACAGGGGGTGGATTAAATGTATGCAGTTTATTGGCTGATCGCATCTGCGGTATTTTTACTTGTTGAGATCATGACACTTGGACTTACAAGTATCTGGTTTGCAGGGGGAGCCGTTGTTGCAGCGATCACAGCACTATTTGGTGTTCCATTTTTGGTACAGATGTTGATATTTATCGTGGTAACATGTCTGTTGTTTGCACTGACAAGACCAGTTGCCAAACGATATTTAAACAGCAAGGTGCAAAAAACGAATACCGATGCATTGATCGGACAGACAGCACTTGTCAAAGAAACGATCAATAACATGGAAAGCAAAGGGTTGGTTCAGTTAAATGGCCAGGATTGGACTGCGAGAAGCTTTGAGGCTGGAGAGATCATTCCAGAAGGCAGCGAAGTGATCGTAAAAGAAATCCGAGGCGTGAAACTGATCGTAGAAAGAGAGGTATAAGATGATTATGTCGATTATTTTATTTATTATTGTTATCGCATTGCTTGCGATGATCATTTCATCCACAGTGCGTATCGTGCCGCAGGCACATGCTTATGTTGTAGAACGACTGGGTGCTTATCAGGGAACATGGTCTGTAGGACTTCATGTCAAAGTCCCATTTATTGATCGTGTTGCAAGAAAAGTCAACTTAAAAGAGCAGGTTGTGGATTTTCCACCACAGCCAGTTATCACAAAAGATAACGTTACGATGCAGATCGATACAGTTGTATATTTTCAGATCACTGATCCAAAATTATACAGTTACGGTGTAGAGAACCCGATCATGGCAATCGAGAATCTGACAGCTACAACACTTCGAAATGTCATCGGTGATCTGGAATTAGATGAGACATTAACTTCCAGAGAGACGATCAATACACAGATGAGAGCAACACTTGACGTTGCGACAGATCCATGGGGAATCAAAGTAAACCGCGTGGAACTTAAGAACATCATTCCACCAGCAGCCATTCAGGATGCCATGGAGAAACAGATGAAAGCAGAACGTGAACGAAGAGAAGCGATTCTGATCGCAGAAGGTGAGAAGAAGTCCGCGATTTTACGTGCAGAAGGACAGAAAGAATCTATGGTCCTTCAGGCAGAGGGAGATAAGGAAGCAGCAATCCTTCGTGCGGAAGCGAAGAAAGAAGCAACGATCCGTGAAGCAGAAGGTCAGGCAGAAGCGATCCGTGCGATCCAGAAAGCGAATGCACAGGGTATTGAATCAATCAAGGCAGCCAAAGCTGACGATGCAGTCATCCAGTTAAAGAGCTTAGAAGCATTTGCCAAAGCAGCTGACGGAAAAGCTACAAAGATCATTATCCCATCTGAGATTCAGGGGATGGCAGGTCTTGTAAAATCAATTACAGAAGTTGCCAAAGACGATGAGAAGAATATTGCAGATCTGATCGAAGAACAGGTACAAGACACTGTAAAAGAACAGTAAGATCAGAAAATGTTTATGAAAATATGACAACCCTTGGCGGTATGCCGGAGCACTGAAGAGGTGTTCCGGCTTTTGCCATGTTTGATATTGATGGGAGATAAAAGATGAAGACAATCGTTTGTTATGGAGATTCTAATACTTATGGCTATAATCCGGAAAATGGATTCCGTTATGAATATGAAGAACGATGGACAACCATTTTGCAAAAGGAACTGAAAGATTCTGCGATCGTGATTCCGGAAGGATTAAACGGCAGAACAACAAGTTTTGAAGATGAGTTAAGACCAGGAAGAAATGGTGCAACATATTTAGATCCATGTTTACACAGCCACGGACCGATTGATCTGGTAGTGTTAATGCTTGGAACGAATGACCTTAAGATCCGTTTTCAGGCAACACCAACAGATATCGGAAAAGGGATCGACCGTTTGATCAAGATGATCAAATCGATCACTCCACAGAAGAGACAAGATGGACGATCCGCAAAGATCCTTTTAATGGCACCACCGCATCTTGGGGATGATCTGACAGAGATTCCAAGTGGAGAAGAGATGGGATTTGAAAGAGGGATCAGTTATTCCAAGAGATTGGCACCGATTTATGAAGACTGGGCAAAGTTTCATAACATTGAATTTCTGGATGCAGCAAAATATGCAAAAGCTTCCGAAATCGATGCCTGCCACCTGACAAGAGAAAGTCATAGGAAATTAGGTGAAATGGTTGCGAAAAAATGCAAGGAAATCCTTGAAATATAAGGGTTTCGGGTTGTTTTCAAAGATGCATTCCTATATAATAACAACTATATGATGTCTGCCAGGGATCAAAGGGCAGAGACATCCAAGATACAACAAAATGGAGGAACAAAAGATGGACGCAAAGACAAGCTTAAAGGGAAGAAGTTTCTTAACATTAAAAGACTTTACACCAGAAGAAATTGGTTATTTTTTAGATTTAGCAGCGAAATTAAAAGCAGATAAGAAAAAAGGGATCACAGGAAACAGTCTAAAAGGGAAAAATATCGCTCTTTTATTTGAAAAACCAAGTACAAGAACAAGATGTTCATTTACGATCGGATGTGTTGATGAGGGTGCACACCCAGAATATCTAGGAAAAGATGATATTCAGTTAGGACACAAAGAATCTGTAGAAGATACAGCAAGAGTTCTTGGAAGAATGTTTGACGGGATCGAATTTCGTGGATTCTTACATGAGAACGTAGAGAAATTAGCAAAATACAGTGGAGTTCCAGTATGGAATGGTTTAACAGATGATTACCATCCAACACAGATCTTAGCGGACTTCTTAACATTAAGAGAACAGTTTGGAGAGATCAAAGGATTAAACTTCGTATTCGCTGGAGACGGAAGAAATAACATGAGCAACTCTTTAATGATCGGATGCAGTAAGATGGGATTGAATTTCACATGCTTAGCACCAAAGAGTTTATGGCCAAATGAAGAACTGGTAAAACAGTGCGAAGAGTATGCGAAAGAATCTGGAGCTAAGATCCGTTTTACAGAAGATGTGAAAGAAGCTGTGGAAGGTGCAGACTGCATTTACACAGACGTATGGGCATCTATGGGTGAAGAAGACAAGGCAGCAGAAAGAATTGCTTTATTAAGACCATATCAGGTAAATAAAGAAATGTTAGAGATGACAGGAAAAGATACTACAGTTGTTATGCATTGCCTGCCAGCAGTTAAAGGACATGAGATCACAGAAGATGTTTTTGAACATTATGCAGATGTGATTTTTGATGAAGCAGAAAATCGTATGCACACGATCAAAGCTGTTATGGTAGCGACTTTAGGAGAATATTAGGAGATAGGATATTCAATGAAAAGTAAGATTCTCAAGGAATTAAAGAATGCAGATGATTATATATCAGGACAGCAGCTTTGTGAGCGGTTGGGAGTTTCAAGGACTGCTGTCTGGAAGCATATCAAAGCATTAAGAGCAGAAGGTTACGAGATTGATTCTGTGACAAATAAAGGCTATAAACTTATGATGGAACCAGATCTTTTGACAAAAGAAGAAGTAGCATCCTGCCTTCATACCAAATGGCTTGGAAAAGATCTTCATTGTTATGAGACAATGGATTCTACAAATCTTGAGATCCGCCGTCTGGCAGAGGCAGGTGCCGGTCACGGAACCGTTGCGATCACAGAAGAACAGACGATGGGAAAAGGAAGAAGAGGACGAAGCTGGTTGGCAGAAGCTGGAGCAGGGATCGCGATGAGCTTTCTTCTAAAACCTCAGATCGAAGCTCAGAATTCTTCTATGCTTACGTTAGTTACTGCATTAGCGGTAAATGAAGCAATCTGTGAGACAACAGGAATTCGGGCAAAGATCAAATGGCCAAACGATATCATTGTGAATGGAAAGAAGATCTGTGGAATCCTAACAGAGATGAGCCTTCAGATGGATGAGATCAATTACATTGTAGTGGGACTTGGTATCAATGTAAATATCGATCATTTTCCAGAAGATTTAAGTGATAAGGCAACTTCACTCCAGATCGAGGGAGGAAGAAAGATCAAGAGAGCTCCATTGGCAGCGAAAGTGTTAGAATGTTTTGAGAAATATTACGATATGTTTTTGAAGACAGAAGATCTTAGCATGTTGCAAGATGAATACAATAAACTTCTGGTACATACAGACCAGAAGATCAAGGTTGTCAGAGGTTCCAAAGAAGAGATATTCTTATCAAGAGGCATCAATCATCGTGGAGAATTACTGGTAGAGGATGAAGATGGAAAGGTATCAGAAGTTTCATCCGGAGAGGTATCAGTAAGAGGTATCTTGGGATACGTATAAGAGATTCCGAGAATATATACAAGAAACAAGGAGAAATACAAAAACATGTATCAGGATAAAGTTACATTATGCGGTTCCAATGCATATGAGAAGAAATATTACTTAAACCCTGATTTTTCTGGATTACCAGAACAGATCAAACAGGAACTGCAGATTGCATGTGTACTATTTACAGCAGAAGTCGGCGGAGTCTTGACATTAGAGTTCGATGAAGAAGGCAAATTAAATTTTGTTACTCATGTGGAAGATAATGATTTCTTTTACGATGAGATTGGAAGTGAACTGATGATCAAGAAACTAAGACAGGAAAAACAGGATTTCTGGGAGTCCTTGGAACTATATTATAAAATATTCCTTTTGGGAGAAGATGAGGTATAAATTATGTTATTAGCACTCGATGTTGGGAATACCAATATAACGATCGGCGTATTCAAAAGAAAAGAGATTATAGAGGTATTTCGAATTACAACAAAGTTACCAAGAACATCCGATGAATTTGGAATTCTGATTTCAAATCTATTAAAGGAAAAAGGATTGGATGAAGGTGAAGTGAAGGCAGCGATCATAGGATCCGTTGTGCCAAATATCATGCATTCACTGAGTAGTGGTTTGATCAAATATTTTGATGTAAAACCGATCATTGTGGGACCTGGGATCAAGACAGGGATCAATCTTGGAAGATTTAATCCAAGAGAAGTTGGAGCAGACAGGATCGTGGATCTGGTTGCAGGATATGAAATATATGGCGGACCAGCACTCGTCATTGACTATGGAACTGCAACAACATATGATGTTGTCACAGAGAATGGCGTATTCTTAGCAGGTGTGATCGCACCGGGAATTCGCACTTCAGCAAATGTACTATATAGAGATGCAGCACGTCTGCCAGAGATTGAAATCTTAAAACCAAAGACGATCCTTGCAAACAGCACGATTGACAGTATGCAGGCAGGTTTGTACTATGGAGTTGTTGGTGAGACAAAATATATGGTACAGAAGATGAAAGAAGAGACAGGCTTTGATAACATGAAAGTTATCGCAACCGGAGGCCTCGGAAATATGATTGCACAGACGGTTGATGAGATCGACTATTACGATTCAACATTAACATTGAAGGGATTACAGATCATTTATGAGAAGCAATAAATTAAAACCTCTGGTTATTGGAAATATTACAATTGAACACCCGTTAGCACTTGCACCGATGGCAGGAGTTACAGATCTACCATATCGTTTGTTATGTAAAGAACAGGGTGCTGGAATGATGTGCACTGAGATGGTAAGTGCCAAAGGATTATACTATGGGAACCGTAAATCTGAGCCATTGATGGCAACAGATCCGAAGGAAATTCCAATAGCGATCCAGATTTTTGGATCCGATCCAGAGATCATGGGTCAGATGGCAGCGAAAGTCAATGATGGGCGGTTTCAGATGATCGATATCAACATGGGATGTCCGGTTCCAAAGATCGTGAATAACGGTGATGGATCCGCGTTGATGAAGAATCCGGAATTAGCAGGGAAAGTGATCAAAGCAGTTGTAGATGCTGTGGATATCCCAGTTACAGTTAAGATCCGAAAGGGATTTAACGATGAATTGATCAATGCACCAGAGATGGCACAGGTTGCACAGGAGAATGGAGCAGCAGCGATCGCAGTTCATGGAAGAACAAGAGAACAGTACTATTCAGGAACAGCAGACTGGTCGATCATTCGCAAGGTAAAAGAAGCTGTTGATATTCCGGTAATTGGAAATGGTGATATCACATGTGCAAAAGATGTATTACGAATGCAGGAAGAGACAGGCTGTGACGGATTTATGATCGGAAGAAGAGCCAAAGGGAATCCATGGATTTTCAAAGAGATCTTACATTTCTTTGAGACAGGAGAAGAAATGCCAAGACCATCCTTAGAAGAAGTTGTCGCCATGATGTTGAGACATGGACAGATGATGATCGATTTTAAAGGAGAATACATCGGAGTCCGTGAGATGCGGAAACATGTCGCATGGTATACATTCGGTTTTCCAGGGGCAGCAAAACTTCGCGAGAAGGTAAATCATACAGAGACATACGAAGACTTAGAAGAATTACTGCAAAATTATCTCAAAGCCACGAATGGCAGGGATTAGGAATTGACAAAAGAAACTTAGGTAAGATATAATTAATCAGTTAACATTTAGAACGAAAGGAATAGTGTTATGGCAGAGGCAAAGAAGAATATATTAACCCCAGACGGTTTAAAAGCATTAGAAGATGAATTACAAGAATTAAAAGTCGTAAGACGTAAAGAGATCGCACAGAAGATCAAAGAAGCAAGAGAACAGGGTGACTTATCAGAGAACGCGGAATATGATGCAGCCAAAGATGAACAGCGTGACATGGAAGCACGTATCGAAGAGATCGAAAAGATCTTAAAGAACGCTGTTGTTATCGATGAGAAATTCGAAAAAGGTGTCATCAGCCTTGGATGTCATGTATTATTAGAAGACATCTCTCTTGGAAAAGAAGTAACATATCATATCGTAGGTTCTACAGAGGCAGATATCCTTCAGAACAAGGTTTCCAATGAAGCACCAATTGGTAGAGCTTTACTTGGAAAGAAGATCGGAGATGTCGTATCCGTAGAAGGAATCAATCAGGTAAACGATTTCAGAGTTATTGATGTACAGAGAAAGTAAGAGGAAGTAAGAAAAGTGGCACAGCAGAATAAAGATACAAACGAACTGATCAAAGTTAGAAGACAGAAACTGGCTGATTTACAGGCAGCTGGCAAGAATCCGTTCGAGATCATGAAATATGATGTAACACATCATTCAAAAGAAATCAAAGATAATTTTGAAGAATTAGAAGGAAAAGAAGTAGCAGTTGCAGGACGTTTAATGTTCAAACGTGTGATGGGTAAAGCATCTTTCTGTAACGTACAGGACCTTCAGGGTGGAATTCAGGCATATGTAGCAAGAGATGAGATCGGTGTAGAATCTTATCAGGATTTCAAGAAGATGGATATCGGAGATATCGTAGGTATCAAAGGTAAAGTCTTTGCTACAAAGACAGGAGAAAAATCTATCCATGCAGAAGAAGTGATTTTATTATCTAAGAGTTTAAAACCACTTCCAGAGAAATTCCACGGATTAACAGATACAGATACAAGATATCGTCAGAGATATGTTGACCTGATCATGAATGAAGAATCCAAAGAAGTATTCATCAAACGTTCTAAAATCATCAGTAAGATCCGTTCTTATCTAGATGGACAGGGATTCATGGAAGTAGAAACTCCGATGTTAGTATCCAATGCAGGTGGAGCATCAGCAAGACCATTTGAAACACACTACAATGCATTAAGTGAAGATGTAAAATTACGTATTTCCCTAGAGTTATACTTAAAGAGACTGATCGTTGGTGGACTTGAGAAAGTTTACGAGATCGGACGTGTATTCCGTAACGAAGGTGTTGACACACGTCATAACCCAGAGTTTACATTAATGGAATTATATCAGGCATACACAGACTATCACGGAATGATGGATTTGACAGAGAACTTATATCGTTACCTTGCAGAAGAAGTATGCGGTGGAACAAAGATTCAGTATAAAGATTTCGAGATCGATCTTGGAAAACCTTTTGAGAGAATCACAATGGTAGATGCAGTTAAGAAATACTCTGGAGTAGACTTTAAAGAGATCAAGACTTTAGAAGAAGCAAGAGCAGCTGCTGAAGAACACCATGTAGAATACGAAGAACGCCACAAACGTGGAGATATCTTAAACTTATTCTTCGAAGAATTCGTAGAAGACAAACTGATCCAGCCAACATTCGTTATGGATCACCCAGTAGAAATCTCTCCATTAACAAAGAGAAAACCAGAAGATCCAGATTATGTAGAACGTTTTGAGTTCTTTATGAATGGATGGGAGATGGCAAATGCATACTCTGAGTTAAATGATCCGATCGATCAGAGAGAACGTTTCAAAGCACAGGAAGAACTTCTTGCACAGGGTGACGAAGAAGCCAACACAACAGATGAAGACTTCTTAAATGCATTAGAGATCGGTATGCCACCTACAGGTGGTATCGGATTCGGTATCGACAGAATGGTAATGTTATTAACAAACTCTACAGCGATCAGAGACGTCTTATTATTCCCGACAATGAAGTCACTCGACTCCGACAAGAAGGAAAATAGGGCATCCAAGAGTAGTACAGCAGAAAATTGCGACCAGATTGCGACCGTTGAAGAGAAGATTGATTTCTCAAATGTAAAGATTGAGCCATTATTTGAGGAATCAGTTGATTTTGATACATTCTCAAAATCAGATTTTAGGGCAGTTAAGGTTAAGGAATGTGTAGCAGTACCAAAGAGCAAAAAGCTTTTACAATTTACTCTTGATGATGGTACAGGTGTAGATAGAACAATCCTTTCTGGTATTCATGCATATTATGAACCAGAAGAATTAGTTGGAAAGACACTTATTGCTATTACAAACTTTCCACCTAGAGCAATGATGGGAATTGAATCTTGTGGTATGTTACTTTCAGCAGTAAATAATCTTAAGGATTCAGAGGATGAAGAACTTCATCTTCTTATGGTTGATAACCATATTCCGGCAGGTGCGAAATTATATTAAAAAGAGAACATGCTCAGATAATAAATGAAAACAGTACAAGGAGGATGGAAGGAAGTTTCTATCCTCCTTATTGTATAGAAGGAGTAAATATGGATAATTTGCATATTATCTGTCCAGTAAGAGGACAGTTAAAAGTTAAAAAAAAGTCAAAAGACGGCTTGACACCCAAAGAAGAGTTTTTTAGAGTTGAAGCAATTAAGTATCTAATTAACTTAGGTTATCCAAAAGAAAATTTTTATATTGAGCCAATTGTAAAAAAGTTTGGAAATGGAGGACGAAATAGTTTTAGAAGTGATTTTGCAATATTAAAGAAGCCGAAGTCTCAATATAATAATTTTGACCCAGATGAGATAATGAAAGAAGTAATTCTCTTGTGTGAGGTGAAAAGAGACAATGCAGCAAAAGATTATGTGAAAATGACACAAGTGAAACCAATGCTTGATTTTGCCAAGGATATAAATGCAATAGGTTTATATTGGGACAATATTGAACATAGAGTATTTTGGAATACGTTAAATGATGGAATTAGGGAAATTAAAGAGGGTCCTTTATCATTTTTGCCGAAATATGGATGTAAGATTGCAGCAAAAAAACTCACATTTAATAAGTTAATGGAAGCGGATTCATTGTTGGATGTATTTTCACGTATTGAAGATATATTACATCAAGCATCTTTTTCGCCGGAAAGTAGATATGGGATTATTCTTAAATTGCTGCTTACAAAAATATTTGATGAACATGCATATGAAACACGTGGTGATGAGCCGGTAGGAATTCAGGACTATAGTGCAATTGGAACATCTCCTGAAGTCGCAATTGAGCAGTATGGCGATTTGTTATCAAGGGCAATATCATTTTATGAAACACATTTGCCGAACCCTATTTCGGATGAAGTTGAAATGAATGGAGACACATTGCTCGAAGTAATGAAGATATTAGCTCCGATTAAAATAATTCACTCAAAAAGAGATGTTGTGCAGAATTTTTATATGAAATTTGCCAAATCAATGTATAAGTGGGACTTGGCACAGTATTTTACACCAACTACAGTAACAGATTTTATTATGGATGTTATTAATCCTCAGTTTGGAGAGCATATAGCAGACCCAGCTTGTGGTAGTGCAGATTTTTTAGTGGCAGCTTTTAGAATAGGTCGAAAATATAATCCAGGATTTGCGGATTGTATTTGGGGTGTAGATAATTCTACAAATGCAGTTCAAGTGGCTGTATTAAATATGGTACTTAATGGTGATGGAAAGACAAATATTAAAAAGGATGATTCATTAAAAAATGTGGATGAATACAAAGAAAAGTATAATGTAGTAGTTTGCAATCCTCCGTTCGGTTCCAAAATTGTAGAAAAGAGAAGTGCTGTACTTAAGAATTATCAACTTGCATATGAATGGACAAGAGAAGGAGATTACTATGTCAAGTCAGAAAAATTAATGGACAAGCAAGAGACAGGGATTCTTTTTGTTGAAGCATGTATAAAAGAGTGTAAAAAGAGGGGGAGAATAGCAATTATTCTTCCTAATGGATATTTGGGTAATAGGTCAGATAAATTTGCGATAGTTCGTCAATGGATACTCTCTAATGCGCGTGTTGCAGCAATAGTATCCCTTCCGCGTTTTACCTTTAAATCAAGCGGAGCGGATGTTAGTGCTAGCATTGTATTTTTGGAGAAGAGGACAAAACCAGTTAAAAAATTTGAGGATGAATATTCATTTGCTGTTGAAATGATTGAAAAAGTCGGATGGGAAGCAGGAAATAAGAAGGCTGCGCCGATTTATGTTAGAGCGAAGGAAGATGGATGCTTAATTATTGATGAAAACAATGAACCACAAATTGATAGCGATTTTACAGCTGCTTTAGAGAGAATCATATTAAGTCAAGCTTCAGATACGTTCCCTTGGTTAAAAATAGGACGAGAGGTAAAAGGTAAGGACGGTGCATGGGTTACTAATATAAATAATGTATATTCAGACAAATATTTTACATTAGATCCGAAACGTTATTGCAAGAAATTTACTGTTCTACGAGAAAACATTAAAAAAAATATGTATAACAAACTTGGTGATTTAGTTGATTTTATACCAGAGAAAACTTCTTCGGATGGTAAGAAGATAAAACTTGTTTCATCAAATATTTACAATTACACAGAAATTCAAGATATTGGACATGGAGAATTTTATTCAAAGGAATTGCGTGGCTGGGAGTTGCCTAGTCGAGCAAGACATTTTGCTGAAGAGGGAGATATTTATTTTGGTTCAATATGGGGAAGTGCTGTAAAATGGTGTTACATTTCAGAAAAAGATAAGAATGTTGTTATAACTAATGGCTGTTTTAGAGCAAGAATGAAGAAAGGAAAAGAAAAGTATTTAGCAGATGTTCTTACATATTTGAATAGCGAGGGATGGGCTGTTCAGATGAGAGCATTTTCACGGGGCTCAGATGGTCTTGCAGAGGTATGTGAGGAAGATGCAAAAAATGTTTTTGTTCCAGTATTATCGGATGATGAGAGAAAATGTATAAAAACATTTGTTAATAATATCGTGAGCGGAAGAACAACTTTGTATGCAGCGACTAAGTCATATATTGATGATAAAACATTGAATTTTGAAGAACCAGAAAAAAGACCTAGTCACATTGTTCTGGTATAAGAGAACGGATTTGTCTGTGGTAACTAAGAAAAACATTGTAACAGGAAAAAATGAAATGGATCTGAAATTAATAAGTTCCATTTCCTTTTTTTGTATGAATGTTTCGTGAATTTCTTCTAAAGCTAATATATATTCCGAAGAAGCATGTATTAAAGCTTTTTTATATTCTATATTGTTTATTGTTTCACCTACTATCAAAGACGCTGTATGTGATAAGTCTTCAAGAATAAGTTGCTGTATTCGTAAGCCTAAGGATGTTGAATTAGGTGGATTGTCGCGAATTAGTGGAACGAATTTTTCGTCAATAAATGATGTTTTAAATATCTTATCAATTCCGCGAAATGATTTTTTATCTTCAATAAAAGAGAAGAAATAATCTTTAAATGATGCAGAGCATCGGTTATATATAAGTCGAATTGCTTCTTCACGAGCAGGAAATAAATCGCAGAGAATTTTGTCTTCTGACACACCATAAAACATAGCTGGGTATATACCTTTAACAATTACTTCCCAGTAGGTACTATTCTTGGCATAAGGAATGTAATCACAAAGATATTTCTCAATATCTAAATTATACTCGTTTTGGTCAGAAAAAACTTCTAAAATAAGATGCTCAAATAGGTCGAACATATAATTATTTATTTCTTCGTCAGTTCCCCATAATACCTCTTTTTTCATCCTTAAATCCTAATTCCTTGATACCCAGTAATCCGCCAGGTTTTCTTTCGCCAGTTTCATCATTTATTATGTCACATTCAAATACGGAATCAATGATTAGAAATCGGTTATGTCTATCTCTTTTATTATTTATTATTTTACTAATAAGTTTTTGATTGCTATGTATATCTTCTTGTCTAAGTCCACTTTTATCCACAGCATATTTTACTCTAATTGAGATTTTCTTATAAAAGAAATTCATAACATTATCTATATTCATATAAACCTCCTCTGGTGGGTACTTTTATTATAGAATATGATATAAAAGTACAATGTGCAATACCCACCTTTTGGTGATATTATCATAT
>ERZ773252.2263-NODE-2263-length-16964-cov-5.619788_pt1 | contig 16964 bp, 18 predicted proteins | sample MGYA00580517_ERZ773252 | MGnify/ENA primary metagenome ERZ773252 (study PRJEB29015, sample SAMEA2737766) | human gut metagenome | biome: human gut; feature: human-associated habitat; material: faeces | place: China | collected 2012 ...
ATTGGTATATTATCTTTTATATTGTAACTTTTAGTTGTTAAATTACTATTTAGCTCACTTATCATCTCGTTATTCGCCTTAATTCCCTCTTCCATATGGTTTAATCGTGAGGCACTCCACGGTGTGCCTCCGTTTGGTCCATTTTTCCACAATTGTTTTACATATTCTATAAAATTCATAGTCTTTTCCTTTCTAAAAAAGCACCATGCTAATGCATAGTGCCTTAATTTAATACTATTTTATTAAGATATAGCTTCTGATACTGCCCTTGATATCTTACTGTCTATCCACGCAGATAATTCTACGTAATTTCCTGCTGCATTTTTAATATAATAATATTCATCTATAAAACAGCTCCTTGCATAAATATTATTCCACTTATGGTCAACTGTTCCTAAATCTATATTACCACCACCATCTGGTCCGAAATGCCACCCATTTTTTACGGTTGTTATATTTACATAATCTACTCCTAATCTAAGATAATATAGCTGTTCTGGAGATGCGCAAAAACATAAATCCTGATTAGATGCTTCTATTCTTGCTCCTGCTTCTGTTTCCTTGTAAGTGTTCTGCGGTCCAATGTATATTTTATCTCTTGCACATATAGAATCAGCAACAATATATCCTGTATTATCGCTCGAATGTATATTAATATGTCCACCTAATATTTCAGCATTGCCAGCTTTCATTTTTCCTTTTTTGTCTAGTGCCCACATTGGATTACTTCTATCATATCCTTCTTCACCATTAGCACGTAGGACTTCAAATATATACAAATCTTTATCTGTTTCTGTCTTCAATGAAATTAAATAGCTCTCTGCATTATCCTTTATTACAGTTGAAATACTATCATTATCTATTTTCCAGCCTCCGATAGTTCCGCCATTTCCAATTAGCTTATTACAGGTTATAGTTCCATCTGCCGTAATGCTTGTGTTCGTACTGTTAAGCGTAAATCTATCACCGCTCAGGTTAAGACCACCACAGGCAGTTATGTTAATTGTGTCTGCGATAGCCTCTATCGCACTTTTAAGCTGTCCGCCCTTATTCTCTATGAATGCTGTAAGACTTGCAGATGTAGCATAATCGCCAAGCTTGGCACTCACCGCCGCTGATATGCTTGTCTTGCCCGGACTAATGGATTCTATAATGTCCGATGTCGTAGAATAGTCTTTTAATGCTGTATCTGTATAACCAGTAGCATTTGTTGTAGCTGTTCCTGCTGCATCATCAGCATATTTCTGTGTAGCATATGTTGCCTTTAATGAAGCTGTAATAGACGACTTATCATCTTTAATCTCCTGAACAATCCTATTAACCATTTCGGTTGTAGTGGAATAATTGCTTGTTAAATCCTTTCTAACACTCGTAAGTTCGCCTGTTATATTATCTACAGTCACATCATGTTTTGCGAATCTGTTAAGCATATATGCTGTTTCTGTGTTAGATATATCTTCCCATGTCCAAGCATTATTTTTCTTAACAAATCTCCACGTTTTATTAGCTGTTGGATTATATGCTATAGCTCCTATATGCACTGCATATCCCTCATCTGTATACTGCCAGGTATCTGTTTCAAGTGGGTACCAGTTTTCCGCTGGATATACTGGAACAAAGAACTCTGTTGCTGGATAATTATTCAGGGTCGGAGTTTCCGATACTGTATATGTATTAAAATCCCCACCTGTCCGCTTATATGTTTCAGACACATATGTTTTAACACTATCCGCTGACTGCTTTATAGCAGATTCCATATCCTTTGTGACTGTATAATTCTTTAAGGCATCCGACAATGCATTTGCTGCAGTACCCTCCGCCGCTGACTGTGCTGTACTGGCAACCCCATCTGCATATTCCTTTGTAGATTTTATTCCATCTGTAAAATCTGTCTTAGTTGTATAAGTCTTGGATATAGAAGATGTAACACTTTCCTCGCTCTGACTTATAAGAGATTTTGCAGATTCAGTTGTTATATAGTTATCCTTGATATCAACCTTAACCCTGCTAACTTCCGCTGTTATCCCATCAATAGCAACCTGGAACGCTGTATGCTTATTAAGCATATAAGCAGTCTCTGTTGATGATATTTCAGTCCATCCATATAACCCAGATGTCTGTTTAAGAAACTTCCAGGCACGCTTAGGACTTTTCATATAAGCTACCGCACCTGCGTGCTTAGCATACTCTTCCTGTGAGTACTGCCACATATCTGTTTCAAGAGGGTACCAGTCTTCCGCCGGATACACTTTCACAAAGAACTCACTCGCTGGGTAATTATCCAGGGTAGGAGCTTCTGTAATATCATATATCTCAAATGTACCATTAAGCTGCTTAGTAACATCTGACATATCTATCTTAAAGCTATCTAATGTTGTCTTAACATCATTGAACTTACTTTTTATAGAATTACCTTCCTCATCTATGTCCGTCCACCACAGTTTATGCTCTATGAACGTCTTAGCCTGCAGCATAGTAGAACCCCATGCCTCAGAACCACCATCAATGTAACTGTTAATTGCCTGAAATGTACTTTCCAACGTCTGGTCTGTTGTATCTACATGTATCTTGCTTGCACTAAAAGTATTGCTCTTATCTGCATTTATAACACTAAATACACTGTCTATATCCAGTTTCTTACCTGATATGGCAGCACTGTCCGATACCATATCATTTCTTATAATTGCTCTCTTGATGCCGGACTCTTGAATACCATAGAGGGGGTCAAACATTAGCTTTCCATCTTTATCCCATATGTATATGTTATAATCTCCGGAGGCATCCTTGCCTAGCTGTATTCTCACCCTATCCTTATCGCTTATCTGAATAGTATTATCTTTCCAGACGGACTTGCCATCCTCACTATGCACATTCATTGCCGTTGTATTAATGTCTATACCAGTAATCTTATCAAATGCAAGTTCTTTAATCATTGCGCTTGTTATCTGTGCATTACCGATTACCGAAGCAACAGAATTAGCAAAATCTGTTGTTATAGTTGTACCTGTGGCAGTGCCAAATAGAAGTGTATTCACCTTTTCAACATCAACATTCAGGTCCTTAATACTTGCTTTTACTGCTTCAAAGTCAGTCGCCTTCAAATCTGCGAATTCACCGCTAAGCGCCTCAAGGCTCTCAATCTTTGCATACGTAATCTCTGCTACGTTCGACTTAAGATAATTATTCCGAATATTCTCTAAGTCATTGTTAATAGATACAATCGTTTCTGCCTGTACTGTATTAGCCTTAACCCATTCTGCATCAACTTTCTTAGCTATAAGTTCCTTTGTTAATACTAAATCTGAGTATATTCTCTCATTCTGCTGTGTTGTCGGACCTTTGAAATCAACTTCCTGCTCAGTCTGTGTCTTACCATATGCTGTTATAGTCATAGCTAGACCACCATCATATTCCTGCTGGATGTTCATCACTGGCACCTTGTAGGTACCTTCACCATCTTCCACAGTAATCATATCCCACGGATCCAGTCGAACATCTCCTAAGGTCTTAACAGATGCACCCCTGTAACTAAAGCCACTAAGTTTCTTAAAGATATTATCAAGTCTGTCCTGTGTCATAAATGGATTATCAAATGTAACACCAAGTATTCCACCGCCAGACGTTAAAGTTGTAGAGTTATCAATATTACATGATAACTTTTCCAGATTATAATTGCTTTCATCTTTCTCAAGGCTCATTATCCTTGTTACATCCAGCTTGTAATCCGCATCCGTATACCACTTAATAACAACAGTTCCTGTTCTATCAACACATGCAAAGCCACCTGCCAGAGAAGCAATATATCCTATCATTTCCCGGTATGTATATCCTACCGGCTTTGTTGATACCGTAATAGAAGAATCAACATTACTTACATCCACAGGAACACCGCAACCGGCGCTTATCTCATTCAGAACAGATGCAGCACTTGCAGGATATGTAAGATTAGATACATATAACCCTGTTGTTTTCATCATTCTGTCATATGCTGTAAATGTTGTAGTTGCCTGGTCATTTTTGGGATGTTCAGCAGTAAAAATGCCAACTGGAATATACTCATACTTTCCACTTTGCAGCTTCAATCCTATCTCTATCGGTATTTCTGTATTCTCAAACAGCTCATCTATTCTCTTAATTGTAAGCTCTATCTTAGCAGCCACAGCCGAACCCAACTGCAGATATTCTTCACTACTGCTTGATGTTTCATAGCTCAGCTTCTTAAAGTTAGCATATATCCACTTATCATTTATCTTAAGCCTGCCTCTGAATGTTCTTGACGGACTTCTTATTGTTGTCTTAAATGCATCTGTTGCATTGTTATACATAGGCTATTCTCCTATCATAAATTCTAATGCTGCCATTTCCTTTGATGTTGGTGTATCGTACTTCTCAGTATCACACATTTCAAGTGTACTCATTGATACTGTCATAATCTCTACTTCAACTTCAAGATTAGATATATCATTAAGTTCCTTAAGTGCTTCCTTCTTTGTTTTCTCGTCTGGAAATACTATTTCATTATCTTTAAATACATACTCCCCATTCTTATCCTTTGTTGCCTTCTCATCAAGAACTTTCTGATTTTGTGCTGCTGCAGTTTCACACTCTGCTGTAAGCACCTTTAAGTTCTTTGCAATAGCATAATTAAGCTTTACAGGAAAATGTCCGTTAATTCCCTGTAACTCTATTGTCTTATTTCTTATATCACTAACCTTTAATGTCTGTTTCATATGCTCTCCTTACTGCTGAATAATAGACACACTTGCGCTTCTGTAGTAGAAAATACCATCATCAAGCTCCCCTATTACTTCTTTGCTGAGTGTACCTCTGTAGCTTGTTATTGTTATATCCTGTCCATCATCATGGAATGTTATTGGGAAGAAGCCGGCGACAAGCTTACTCTTAATAAGAATCAGTTCATCTTCCTGCAACACTCCCCAGGATATAGATAAGGTCTTCTTTTCAGCAACTACATCACCTAACATTGTTCCGTCAAGTGCTCGTCCTGTTGAAGAAGACCATATAATCTCATCATCCACTTTGATGGACACAGGAGCCGGTAACTCCTGATTGTCACATCTTAGTATCAATTCATCACATCCTTAATGTATAATCTCGCATTTTCCTGTCTGCTTTGTATGTTCGTTAATCTTATCAACTACATACTTCTTAAGACTCTTTCCATCAAGCTGTATATCAAGGTCTAATGTTTCCAACACTTTAAGTATTTGTTTAAGAATACTTATAGCCTCGGCTAACAGTTCAGCGCTGGAGGCCATAGCTGCTGCCTTCTGTGCCATATCAATAAGCTTGTCCTCCGGAGCTACAACTTCGCCCTGATGTCTGTTATCACCTATCATGGCAAGCTGTGGGGTATTGGGCTTTACATATCCACCTTCTGCAAGGTATGGAACACTGCCAAATCCAACCTGTGGTAAATCAAACCCAAAATGGTCACCACCAATAACCGGTACCCAGTCAGGCACATCAAAGCTTAAGCCATTTACCTTACGTACTATCCAGTTAATACCACTTTCTAATCCATCAAGCATGCCATTTATAAGCCCGATTACCATGTTTATTGGTCCTTTTGCTATATCTCCTATCAAAGAGAATATTTCACCAAATACATCAACTATTCCATTCCAGGCCTCTGACCAATCGCCTGAAAATACACCAGCAATAAAGTCAATCAATCCGCCAAATATTTGCTTTACATCACCAAATATATTGGAAACATTATGCAAATAAGCATTCATTATATTGCCTATAAAACCGAAACTATCAGAAAAATCTATGTTAAAAATATTCTGTAACCAGTTATCAAATGAAGAAAATGCAGACTTTATATCCTGCCATATGCCTTTGAACCAGTCACCTGCTTTACACCATTTATCAGTAATCCAATCCCAGCATTTTCCTGCTGCATCCTTAACTACATCCCAATGTTTTACTAATTCGTATATAGCAACCCCTAACGCTGCTAAAGCTGCAATAACTAATGTTATAGGACTTGTTAATACGGACATAGCTACCCCAAATGCTGTTGTGGCGGCTGTGGCTAACCAGGTAGCGGCTGTATGTGCTGCTGTCGCTGCCGTATCTGCTATTTTAGATGCCGTTGATATTCCCCATTGTATGGCCTGAGAAACTAATTCCTTTGTCGCCAATGCCATATTTACAATAAAATCTTTTGCATACATAGCACAAAGCTGAATTGTTTCAAACTTATCAGCTATTTTTGCTAATGTACAAGCATGTATTGCCGCTTTCATTTTATTTATAATTCCGACAACACCGCCAGCATTCATAAGAAATTCGGCTAAGTCTACCGCTTTCCAAGCTGCTGCAAATGCTCCTATTGTTACCACTATTGCATCAAATGAACCTTGATTATTCTTTATCCAGCCAGATATACCCTCTAAAGCAGAGGCTAATCCTTTCAGAACATCAACAATCACTCCACCAGTCCACTTTGCCACAGGCTCAAGGAAATTATCCCAAGCCCACATCCACAAAGGCTTTAATGCATCTAATGCACTATTCAGTACATCTAAACAACCTGCTAATACATCAAGAAATACCGGAAGCAAATCTTCTATGGTCCACTTAGCCAAAGGAACAAATATATTGTAATAAGCCCATTCCAATCCAGCGAACAACTTCTCTGTTAATGGTTGTGCGGCTTTCTTAAGGTTATCAAGAGATGTTATCAGATTATCAAAGGATATTGCTTTAAGTGGCTCTAATGCTTTCTTGACTCTATCTGCCATATCAGATATTGCGCTAGAAACATTAGATGTACTTCCACTCACATCTGGTACAAGGTCAACGCTTCCGATTCCTGAAGATGTTCCACCTGTACTACCGCTTGAATCAGAACTATCATCTGTTGGCTCTGTCAGCTTATTTATCTGGTCGAAACCTGCAAGTGATTTTTCTATATCTTTAGCGGTTTTATTAGCGGCACTTCCAATATCACTTACATTATCTGCTGCGCTAGATGCACCATCTCCTATACCGGTTATGTCCGAACTTATCGAACCCATAGAAGCTGATATATCTGCCCCTGTTAGCAACTGTACAAAGTTAGCAAATCCATCTACAACCTTCTGTAATCCTGCCAGCAGGCTGTTAAAACCTCTTAATATAGGTGTAAACAATGCTATGAAGCCTTTACCAAGAGAGGCCTTTAACTGCTCAAATCGTAGTGAAAGTATTCTTGTCTGATTCGCCCAGGAATCCTGCGTCTTAACAAAGTCTCCTGTGGCATTGGACAAAGCACTTGTAACGTACTGATAACGCAGCATTACTTTTTCCTGCTCTGTCATCTTGGCTGTAGTTTTACCGAAGCCGTTATTAAGTGCATACTGGTCTAAGTTAGTCTGAGTCATAATCACACCCAAGTCCTTGAGCGTTTCAGTCTCACCAGTCCAGATAGATTTCAGCTTTGTATATGATTCATCCGTACTAAGATTGTAAAATGATGCAACATCACCTGTTAATCCTGTTACATTTTCAGCCATATCAAGTGCCGCTTTACCTGTGATACCCATAGCATTACTCATCTGGCCAAACACACCCATGTACTTCTTGGCCGATAATTCCGATAAGCCAAAGTTAGTCATAGCGTTGGAAGCCCACTGGTCTGCCTGCCAGCTTAAGTCCTTAAATGCTGTATCAACAACATTCTGCACTTCTGTTACATTGGAACCTACTTCTATGCAATCTTTCGTAAACTTAGTAACTGCAGCTATACTTAGTCCTGCAGCTATCTTCTTACCAAGCCCAGAAAAGATAGTTGTTGCCTGCTTAGCTGCCTTATTAGAAGCTCCTGTAAGCTGATTAACTATCTGTGAGCTGTCTATGCCAAGTTCCAGAGCTATCTGTCCTACTGTATCTGACATTCTCCCTCCTTTCTCTGGCACAAAAAAGACTGCCTACTTCTTTGAGTAAGCAGCCTTAAAATCTCTTTGTAATCGTGTCCAATATTCTATATACTGTGGTGTTCCCACCATTTTCTTATTACGCTTCAGAAGCCAGTCATCATGTATCTTTTTCTGTTCCTTAGTAAAGCTATTGATAACTTTAATGTCTTTCTCTGCCCTTATACTTACCACTCTTCCAAGTGGTGTTTCAGGCATTATTCCTGATAATAAAGAACAGAATTCAGACCAGGACATATCATCATCTGCACGTAATCTTATACCATACTGTGACAGAAAGCTGGACTCTATCAGTTCCCAGTCATCCCATAGGTCATAGTACGTCTCACTTTGAGGGTGTCTGTTCCTCTCCGTATGTTCCTGTGGCAACGCTCATAATCGTATTGTACATTTCCTTATACTCTGGAAGTGGTAAGTCCATATCCTCAATCTTATCAGCAGCTTCTTTACCAACAAGCATTTCCAGAGCCTTTACCATAAAGCCAATACCATTGTCGCCATCTTCGCTAACTTTCTTCTCTGCCTCACTAGCCATAGCCTGTACACATAGAATGTTGTTCTTTCGATTATTAACTGTTACAACCAGATCCTCTGTAATACGGATCATCGGTAACTGGTTAGTAATCTTCATAGATATGTCTATTACTTTAAAATCTGTTTTTGCCATTATCTTATTTCCTCGCCTTTCTTTTATCCTAAGCTACATGTTCTATATATGTTGGTCTTCCGTCAGACTGCGCTTCCCACTCAAGAGCTTCTGCACTTGTTGAATCTCCTGCCATACTTGTCACATTAATTACCGCTGGAATAATAAGCTGATCAAGATTAGGGAAAATAATTGATAACCACGTATTACAATCCTGTCCTGTCTTGGTTGCAAGTCTTGCAACGTAATCATTACCTGGATCACCATAATTACGTTTACCACCCATTGATATTCCGATTGACTTGGCTGTCATTAATCGTCTGGTCCATCCACCCTGATCCATTGGTTTCCATTCTTCCATGCTTCCGTCAATAGATATTCCAAGACTTTCTGCATCTTTAACAACAACTGTTGTTATAGTTTCTGGTGTATCCGCTTTCTTTCTTCCAGCTGTACATACACCAAACTTTATTTCGTACACTGGATTAACATCTTCTTTTGCTACTGCTTCTGCACTATATCCGGCAATTTTCGTATTTTCTGCCATGCTTTTACCTACCTTTCATAATAAATATCTAATTCTATTACACTCTCAAAGATACCTTTATCATCTGTCCCTACATCAACAGGCTCATCAACCAGCATTTTAGTGAAGAACACTTTAGTATCGTTAATTGTAATATGATTCATATCACTAAGCATATTGTAGAGCTGTTCTGCGGTCTTCTCTGTGTCTCTTACACTCGTGTTCCAATGAACCAATATGCTTACAGACTTAACACGATAAGAGCTGTTATTTAAGCCGCCTACCGCCATCTGCACAGGTCTTTGCTTATTATTGTTGTAAACACCTATGCTCTTATTCTTTTTGTCGTCTAATTTGCCACAATACACGTTAGTATTATCTGCAATCCCAAGGCCTGCTATATAATCTCTTACATCACCTATTCCTAACATCATAACCCCGCATTCTTTTTATACAGCTTTGAAAATGTATCCTTAGCATAGTTTCTCTTATTACCACCTTTAAGATAATCGTCAAGCCATCTGCCCTTAGCATGAGCATTACCCTCATGTCTTTTACCTTCATCATCTACCCAAGGTGTCTGATGGAAATGATATTCTGGATGGTAATATAACCTTCTTACATATGGTGTACTTGATATAAGTTCCACCTTTCCATTAGCAATATCCTGTGTATATACGAAAGTGCTCTCATTCTGTAATGTTCCTGTGTCGCGTGGCATTACCTGACTTTGTACTACATTAGTGTGTATTGCCTCTGCTGTCTGTACTAATGACACCTGTGCTGCTGCCGTAAGCTTCCTTACCATAGGCATATTAAGCTTAACTGTTGACTTAACATTCTTTGCCATTACATCACATCCAATCTTACATAATTAACCGTACCATCCGGATTACGGCACTTCGTACCCTTGTATATATGCCTTGTTACACCGAACACCTTTATATCACCTTTAGTAATAACAGGAAGCTCCGGTGCAATATCTCCAGGTATCAAAGCACATCCTTCAAGTTGTATAAGAGCCTTTTCTGCTGTTAATACTGTCTTACCGCTGTCCTGATAGTTACATAAACCATCCCATATAACAGGTTCAAGAGGCTCTCCGTAGACATTTCTGCCTTCCTGCTCTATCTCTACATGTATTTCTGTCTTACACATGCTCTTTAATATCAAGCAAGGGTATCTCATACTCACACCCCCAGACTTAAGCAGCACAAGCCTGTCTGGCAAAGCACCCGGTATGTATCACGCTTTACAGCAATTCCATTCTGCACAAGAACATTCCAACTGCTGCCAAACTGCATAGATACTCCATTTACAGCATAATTCTGCAAGACACAATTAATCATGTCTTCATTCTCATACTCAAAATCAGCCATATCACAGCATACGTCTATGACTATTGCCTGCTGGAACTCTGTCAGATTATCAAATCTTGATGTTATACGATTAAAAGTAAGCAAGTCGATATGACGGCTCGCCTGTTTTAATCTTCGTTCTATCTGCTCATCCGGGATAAGACTATGCTCGCTTAGGTATTGTTCTTTACTTGCATATACCATAAGACCACCGCCTATTCTGCCTTATTTTCCTTTGGCTCACTTACTGTTATTTTATCTTCCTTTGGCTTATCTTCTTTTGCCTTACCGGTTTTCTTTGGCTTAATAACCTTTGGTTCAAATGTCAATCCAATTACTGTACCTGCCATAATGACTCCTCCTTAATTATCCTTATGTGATACATATACACCTGCAGTCTTATTCTCGTATACGTGACCATAAAGGTTGTTATTACGATACTTGAATACATGACTATCTCCATCCTGGTCCTGATCTGGACTAAAGTACTTAATGTACTGGTCCATAGCTGTTACAGCTGCAGACTTCTCAACACATAAAAAGTTAACATCCTTTGCCGGCTTAGTTGTCATCTCATAATTGGAAACCTGTGTACCACTTGGATTACTAATAACCTTGTAATTACCCTCACTTTCTTTGGTGTAATAAGTCTTACCTGGCTGTGGTGATGTATCCTCTGATAATGTATAAGCTGCCTTAGTCTTTTCATATCCATATGAATTCTTACCATCATGAAGAGTTATTGATGTGTACATACGTGACTGTGGAACTGCTATAATCTGAGAAAATCTCTTAAGTACTTCTCTTGACTTAGTTGTGTCCATATCATCCGCAAGAGAAGCTAATGTAGGTGTGATGAATAAAATACGTGATTCCATAGGAACTTCATCCTCATCCATCTTATTAGCACAGGCTCTTAACGCTGTTATTAATTCAGCTCCTGTTTCAATGTTCTCTTCCTTTACTGTTATATCCTTAGTTCCACAGATTTTAGCGATACGTGCGGCATCTGTTTCAGGAATAACCTTTGTCCTTAAGAATTCACTTGATAACTTAGCAAATGGCTGTGCAAGTGTTTCATCATTATCAAGACGATCAATTCTTAAATCCTGCGAACGTTCCTTATCATACTTAACTGTTTCCCATGTAAGTGAAGTTGAACCCTTTGTGTAACCTGACTTTCTGTCAAAATCACCAAGTGCATCCATATCAAGCTTCGCAATCTTGATTTCACCATTGTTGCCTTTTCTTACTGTTGTTTCATCACCATCTAATACTGAAGTCTTTGCACCTTCCTTATACACCTCATCAAGTATTGGAAGGTATATTGTTGATAATTCGATATTATTCATATGATCCTATTCCTTTCTTTACTGTTTTGGCTTTAATCCGAATAACCTTCTTATTTCATCATCATTACCCTGATTGCCATTTTCATTGTTACCTGGAGCACCAATCTGGAATCCAGCATTGTTCTCCTTACCTGGCTTAAGTGCTGGTACATCCTTAAGGACCTGTTCAAGTGCAGCTTTAACATTATCATGTGATATCTTTCCATCTGTACCCTTAGCCTTAGTAAAATCAGCCATCTTAAGCACATATGGGAGTGTCTTGGCTTCAATGCCAAGTGTCATAGCTACCTTTGTAGCTGCAAGTTCAATCTGAGCCTGTTCTGCAAGCTGTTGTGCTGCTGCCACTTCGTTCTGAAGATTAGCATTAACATTCTGCTGCTCATTTGCCTGCTGCTGTTTGTTCTGCTTAAATGTTGCTATAGCCTGACTAACTTCTTCCTCTGATAGTCCCTGCTGCTGGAAATAGCTTTTAAGCACAGCATTTTCTTTCTTGGCAGTTGCAGTGTCTAACATACTCTGTATTTTGTCATAGTCAATTCCAGCCGCCTGCTGATTATTCTGACCACCCTGCTGTCCTGCCTGTCCGTTGTTGTTGCTTCCAGCGTTCTGGTCGCCGTTACCATCTCCGCCCTCAGCGAAGAACTGTAAATTAATAGGTAATGTCTTTCCCATCACTCTATCTCCTTTCTTCCGTTTACCGCTCGTCAGCATTTTCCTAAAGTTTAGTGCCATTAAGTTTTGGGCATAAAAATAGCACCCACAGCGTATTGCTATGCATGCTTATTAACTAATATTAAATTGTGTTGCACAGGTGCAACTTGGGTATAAAAATAACAGCTCTATAGCTGTTTATTTAATCTAATCTTCAATTCTCTTAATATCATATGCTACTGCACACTGATGTTCTATTTTACAACCTCTAGCCTTATCCCAGCCTTTAACAAAATATACAACATCAGCCTGTGATAGAAGTTCTATTGATTTTCCTAAAAACCACAATGGCTTAGCTTCTGCTGGTGCTCCTTCAAAAAAAGACTCTATAACTTCTACTTTCTCACCTAATAGCAGCTCTGCATATTCTATTGCCTTTTTTCTTGTTTCTTTTATTTCCTCGTCTGTTTTACCTGCCATAGGCTGGCTAATAAATAGTTTTTTCATACTGTCTTGTCCTAACTTTCTTAAAATTGGGTATAAAAATACCACCAATCTCTCGACTGGTGGCTGTTAACTGCTTATATATAGTATGAAGAAACTATTTGGCAGGCGTACGCTTCTCCTGCATCTCTCGGGTTTCCCCTGTCATTACCATCGGCGTGTGGATCGTACGAATTCTTCCACCTCAAATAGTTTCTCCCTTACTGTATGTATATTATATAGCTTTTATTCTTTTTTGTAAAGAATAGTTTTATTTCTCAATAAACGATTCCATTCTTTTTCATCAATCTTCATAAATGTAATAATTGAATTTTTATAATTAGGATTGTCCTTTGATGTTACTAATCTTAATACAGTTTTAAATACCTCACTGTTTTCTCTTATCTCTTTTAACAATAACGCAGTATTTGGTTTATTTGCTTCTATGATATAATCAGGATTTTTTACAATTTCTCCAAAGTATGAAGAAAACCTTTCATAATCATTTGGGTGTCTATCCATAATATGTTGAATCTGATTATTAGTTATAACAACTTCATCTGTAAGTATATCCTCCGTGATACATCTGTATATCTCTTTATTTATTTTGCCAATAGAATGCACATCTAAAACCCCTTCATCATTTGTATTGTTTAGTATATCATTCTTTTGTCCATTTGCAACTTCATTTTCCCATTGTTCCTTTCTAACCGCATATACTTTCTTGTTATCCGGGTCTAAGGAGTACTTAGAAAGCCTATCAAACTGCTCAACCATTCTGCCCGCATACTGCTGCTTCTGGTCTTGCTTGTAATCCTCCTTGACCTGTTCTAACTCTTCCTTGGTAAACTTACTGTCTGGCTCTTCATCCAGCTCCGGGAAATATGTTGTATGTACGTCTTTGCAGTTAGGTCGTCAAGGATGGTAAAGACCCGCTGCTATTGCCGAAGACATTAACGGATAATTACCATCACTTGCATCACCTCCACTCCATACATCATCTATCAGCACCTTACCAACAAATGGAAGGCACTTAGGACAGGCATTAGCACGCTTATTCATAATAACTGTACTAATTCCCCAGGACTGTCTCATCTCTCCCTCTCCGGTTAGATATGCACGCTTATTGGCTGTCTGAATTGCCATCTTAGCATAATCTTTCATAGTATGCCTTGCGCCATTCGCATATTCAATACAGTTGATACCTGCTTTAAGGAAATCCTTTGTCGCCATATCAACTGCCTTCTCATATGTTCCTGCACCCGTATTCGCATACACCTGAGCATTGAATATTATCTGCCGGTATTTATCTTCCGACATTCTAAGCATTGCTTTTTCCGCCCTGTTAAAATCTGACTTCGTAGCTTTAATCAGGGCATTAAGCTTTCTTGTGTTAAGCTTGAAAAAAGCACCCTCAGTGCCTTGTGACACCTTGGATGCTTTTAATCCCTTTTTCAATGCTCTTAATATCTTCTGTTCCTGCTCTATGCCGCCTGTCTGCCTTGCTGTAAATATCATTGCATCAATTGAACTGTTTATATCGCTGAATCTGCCCGCAAAACGTGTCTTGTTATCTGCTTTATATTTTTCTAAGGCTTTAAGCTGTTCTACCTGCCATTGTGTCCAGTTGAATCCAAGTTCATCTTCTTCCGCTCTGTGTCTGTCAAGATTTCGTATCATAGAAGCAATCAGCTCATCTTCTATGGCTCTAAAGGCTTTCTCTATGTCATATTCTGTATTAAGTGCCATAAGCTACCTCACTTGTTATCAAATCCTGTAAAACTGTTGTCAGCACCATCAACTGCGAAGCCATCTGCCTGCATATTAAGTGCCGGCTCTTCCATATCAGATATACCCTGCTCAGCCTTAAGCCTTGCTATCTCTTCCTGCTTCCATTCATCATCCTTGGTATCTCCATACAACTCATCAACAGATGCCTCTATGCTCATAATACCGCCCTGCTTAGCCTTGCTTACTGTCTCAACCTGACTCTCGAACGAAGGGTTAGCGTACTCACCAAATGTAACATCAATATCTATATCCTTAATAGCTGTCTTATTAAGCGTGTCTATAGCATTAAATGTTGCTGTAACCAGCTTGGGAAGAACCTTCTGAAGCTGCTCTACAATGTTATTTCTGCTGTAAAGCGTTGCTTTCTCTTTCTCCCTCTGTGCATCCGCATTATCCAGCTTCTTAACATCTATGCCTAATGTTGATGGGCTCATAATCCCCTGTAAACAAAGATCCAGCGCTGTGATATATGTTGCAAGATAGCTTTCGTGTGGGATATTGCCCTGTACAAGCTCTATCTTATTAACTGTACCTTCTGCCATGCTGCCATCTGTTTGTATATATGCATTATCAAAAGCATTAGGCTTTAGCACTTTTCCATCCAGCGGATTCCTTGGTAGCATATTCTCCGGTATATATTCCTTTGTCCTATTCTTCCTTAAGGCATCCATCCATTGTGACCATGCTTCATCCAGCGCATCGAAGTTATCTATCTTTGCATCAAATATGCTCTTGCCTCGTCCTTTATACTTGGCTGACTTATAAAACATAATAGGAACAGCCATTATAAACTTGTCATTCCAGGTAACATCACTAAGATGTGCCAGCTCCGGTATAACACTTAAATCATATTCCCTGCCGCCTCTTGTAAGCTCATAATGTATGTAGCCTATGCCATAATGTTCAAGTAATACATATTCCTGTCTCTGAACGTTATACACAGTCTTAAACACTATTTCCTTAACTCTTCCCCTGTCCCGGATAATCTCTGTCTTATCACCAGAGTAGAATTCCAATATAGGATACTTGCTAAGGTTCGTATCGAATGATATCTTGAATGCTCCATCACCGATATAAAGCGTTTCTGTTATTGCCTGCTTAACAAGCTCAATGAAATCATTTTCTTCTGCTATCTTGTCCCATTCTGTCTGCCTGCTGCCAGCATCTATTAAATTCATATCATCTGTTACTATACTGGCCAGCATATCACATAACATAGCAGGGAGACCTACGTGTATCTTTCTTATCTCCATACCTATTGTACAGGATGCAGACCAGAACCTTGTCTTGTTACCATCTATCTGGCTGTATAGCTGTGACAGTTCTTCACTCTCACCTCTGTACCATATCTGGTTCTTTATGGCATTTCCCTCGTAATCAAGAGTTTCCTGTATGCTTATGGATCCATTAACAGCCGGCTGGATGTGCAGCCACGTTCTTATTCCTGTTTTTATCTTCTCTGCCATACTTGTAAATATGTTCACCTCTCTCACTCTCCTATCTGGAATTATGTCTTATTCTCTATACCTATCCTGCTACGATAAGGTATCCAGCCATACTGCACACTGTTTACCATGTGGTCGTTGCCATCCTCCGGCTCACAGTCCTTATCTTCAAGCCACGAATACGTTTCTAACTCTGTCTTATAATTCGTGCATGTATCGACAATATAAAAGCTTGGCTCTCTGCCCTTGTCGTCATTAAAGGACATCCAGCCAAGCTGTAAGTTAATTCTGTCTATTATTGTTACTTTCTTATATGCATTGTTAAATATATACTGGCAGTCAATGTGTTCTCTCTTATACTTTGCAAACTCTGTTATTGTTGCCTGGTCTGCATTATCTATAAACACATTCTTTGACATTCCGCCCCATTCAATTCTATTACGCTCCAAAAAGTTTATGTAATTCCTTACTGTATCAGATGGAGCTATGGGAATTTCAAGTGCTGCATTATTATATACCTTTTCATCAAGCACAATCAGCTTGCCCTTATTGGTTATCCCCATAAAGGACATAGCAATAGTATCCGGACTCTTTGTTGAATAGGCTGTATCAAGTCCACTGGTGAATATTATGAAATATTCATCCTGTGTTTTGTCTTTATCACGTTTAATGTATGTCTTTGCCTGCTCCTTGGTAAGGATATGCCTCTTACAGAAATTAGAAAAGACAAGACCTGTAGCCTTGCCTCTTAATCCTAATATCTTGT
>ERZ773252.2268-NODE-2268-length-16946-cov-4.071399_pt1 | contig 16946 bp, 15 predicted proteins | sample MGYA00580517_ERZ773252 | MGnify/ENA primary metagenome ERZ773252 (study PRJEB29015, sample SAMEA2737766) | human gut metagenome | biome: human gut; feature: human-associated habitat; material: faeces | place: China | collected 2012 ...
TCGACCCGCGTCTGGCCCCGGTCAAGGCCGCCGTGCTGCCGCTGAGCAAGAAGCCTGAACTGCAGACCGTGGCCCAGAACCTGGCCGACGACCTGCGCTTCAACGAGTGGATGATCGACTACGACGAGTCCGGTGCCATCGGTCGTCGTTACCGTCGTCAGGACGAGATCGGCACCCCGCTGTGCATCACCGTGGACTTCGACACCCTCGAGGACCACGCTGTGACCATCCGTGAGCGTGACACCATGGCCCAGGAGCGCGTCGCTCTTGACAAGGTGGCCGATTACGTGGCAGCCCGCATCGGCGAGAAGCGCACCCGCGTGCCCCTGAAGCCTGTGGAAATGGGCGGTGAGCCTTGGCCTGAGTCCGGCGTTCAGGAAGCCGGCGGCCTGTACTAAGCCGGAGTCGCACAACTTGGGCTCCCCTCTGTGGGCTGAGCCGTAAGGAAGACATCCCAGTGGGCTGTTTGTAGGCGAAGTGGCGGCGATAGACGCCGGGGCTCCTCTCTCAGGGGAGCCCCTACTTATTTTCTTAGGAATCACATGGCACAATCCGAATCCGAAACAGTGCTCACCGAGCATCACGAGACCGACAACCTCGACCCACGTACGGACGCGCCGGCGCGCCCCGGGACCCCGGTGCATATCGCCCCGGTCCAACTCGGCAACATCACCGTGCCGACCCCGGTGGTGCTCTCGCCGATGGCGGGAGTGACCAACTGGCCCTTCCGCGTGATTTGCGAGGAATATGGTCCCGATGGACTCTACGTGGCCGAGATGATCACCGCTCGAGCCCTCGTGGCGCATAACCCGAAAGCACTGCGCCTCTGTCATTTCGCCAAAAGCGAAAAAATCCGTTCACTGCAGTTGTACGGCGTGAACCCCTCCATCACCGAACAGGCGGCGAAAATCGTGGTCGACGGCAACATGGCCGACCATGTGGATCTGAACTTCGGCTGCCCGGTGCCCAAGGTCACTCGTCGAGGCGGTGGTTCGGCCTTGCCTTGGAAAACCGACATCTTCACCGAGCTCATCCAGCGCGTGGTCGCCGTATGCGAGCCGGCGGGCATCCCCGTCACCGCGAAGATCCGCGTCGGCATCGACCATAACCATGAGACCTTCCTCGAAGCCGGGCACATCGCGCAGGAGGAGGGCTGCAAGGCCGTAACCCTGCATGCCCGCACCACCGCCGAATACTATGGCGGTCATTCCGACTGGTCCCGCATCGGCGAGCTCAAGGAACACCTCAACATTCCGGTATTCGGCAATGGCGATATCTGGGGTGCCGAGGATGCGCTCGAAATGGTGCGCGAGACCGGCTGCGACGGTGTGGCCATCGGCCGCGGATGCCAGGGCCGGCCGTGGCTGTTCGCCAACATCAAAAACGCCTTCGAGGGCAATCCCGAACGGCTCAACCCGAATCTGGGCGAGGTCTGCCGGGTGATTCACCGTCATGCCGAGCTGCTTACCGAGTTTTATGAGGGCGATGAGATGATGGCCGTCCACGATTTGCGCAAGCACATCGCCTGGTATCTGAAAGGATTCCCGGTGGGCGGGTCCACCCGCAAGGCCTTTATGGAATGCGAGAGCCTGGCCGATGTGGACCGCGAGATCGGCAAGCTCGACCCGACTATCGAATACCCGCCACGCGTGGTCGACAAACCGCGCGGCCGCGTGCGTTTCGCCAAGAAGGTGCACTTGCCGTATGGCTGGTTGGAATCGCGTACCACCACCCACGAAGAGCGTGAGGCGCTCTTCGGTGACGACCCAATGGACGCCAGTTACTGAGAAAATACTGAAAATACACGCAACACGCGCCATTCTGCGCGTGAATTTCCCTCCAAGAGTAGCCTGTTTGCGCTACTCTTGGGTGTAACCGTGAAGTGACAGGAGCCAAACGTGAGCGAGATCGCGCAGAATGAGTTCAACGACAAGACCAACATCAAGGTTGTTGGCGTCGGCGGTGCCGGCGGTAATGCCGTCAATCGCATGATTGCCGAGGGATTACAGAATGTTGAATTTGTGGCGGTAAATACCGATGCGAAGGATCTTCTGCGCTCTGATGCGGATGTCAAGATTTCCCTTTCCGATAAGTCCAGTCGTGGTCTCGGTGCTGGTGCCGACCCGGAGCGTGGAGCCAAGGCGGCCCAGGACCACCAGTCGGATATCGAAGAGGCGCTTAGGGGTGCCGACATGGTGTTCGTCACCTGCGGCGAGGGCGGTGGCACCGGTACTGGCGCCAGCCCGATCGTCGCTCGTGCGGCTCATCAACAGGGTGCTCTCACCATCGCGGTTGTTACTCGTCCGTTCAGCTTCGAAGGCCCTCAGCGTTCCGCTTCCGCCGAATACGGCATCGACAACCTGCGCAAGGAAGTCGACGCGCTGATCGTCATTCCGAACGATCGCCTGCTCGAGCTTTCCGACCGTTCCATCGGCATCATTGAGGCCTTCAAGACCGCTGATACCGCACTGCTTGCCGGTGTTCAGGGCATCACTGACCTGATTTCGATGAACTCCTATATTCATGTCGACTTCAACGATGTGAACTCCATTCTTCGTGGTGCTGGTACTGCGCTGTTTGGTATCGGTTCCGCACGGGGAGAGGATCGTGCCACGCAGGCCGCCGAAATCGCCATCAGCTCTCCGCTGCTTGAGGAAAGCATCGAAGGCGCACACGGTGCGCTGATCAACATCGCCGGTCCGACCGACCTGAAGTTGCAGGAGGCCTCTGCTGCCACCGAACTGGTGCGCAAGGCCATTCACCCTGAAGCCCAGATTATTTGGGGTCTTGCTCTGGACGATGCTTATGGCGATGAAGTGCGTGTCACTGTTATTGCTGCTGGTTTTGACCCCGTCGCCGCTCAAGATGACGACACTCAGAGCACGGTGACGCCGGTTGTGCCAACCGCCGCCGATCCTGCGACTCCCGTGGCACAGCCAGCTCCAGCACCGGCACCGGCTGCACAGCCCGCTGCCACTGCCCAACCGGCATTCACACCGGCTACCGGTGACTCCGCATCGTTGCCTTTTGATGATCCGACTTCCGCTCATCCGAATATCGCCGTGAACGATCCGGCTGGCGATCTCGACATCCCTGACTTCCTGCGCTGAAAGGATTGATCCATGGCTGGGTTCATGAAAAACGCGATGTCCTATCTGGGCATGAGTGACGTTGTGGACGATGAGGACGACTACATCGAGGAGGACGAGGAGCAGAAGCCGGCTTCGAAGTCCGCATTTGATTCCGACCATACGGTCACGCCGCTGGCGTCAACCACCGCGCCTGCCGCATCGTCGACTACCAAGCCGTTCCCCGGTGGTCGTGTGAACAGAATCACCACCATCCATCCGAAGTCATATGAGGATGCTCAACTGGTCGGCCGTGCATTGCGTGACGGTGTTCCGGTCGTACTGAATCTCACCGGTGTGGCCGAAGCCGTGGCATATCGCATCGTGGACTTCTCCGCCGGCGTGGTGTTCGGCGTGCGTGGTTCCCTCGAGCGTGTCACTCCGCGCGTGTTCCTGTTGAGCCCGGCGCAGGTGAACATCAAGGTCGAAGAGCCGACAAAACCAGCCTCGGCACACGATTTGTTCGCTGACTGACCGGTTCAGTAGTTTTCGCATTCGACGTTATATCGGTATTCGGCCGACTCCCAGCAAGGAGTCGGCCGATTCTTATTGTGCTCCGAGCAAACTTTTCATGCGCGGTTGTTAGTCTGTCAGCATGCTTTCCTTAGTGTTCTCTTTGATCGGCCGCATTCTTGCATGGCTCATCAACGCGTATATCACGGTTCTGTTCGTGCGCATGATTCTGGACTGGGTCTCCGTTCTCGCACGAAACTGGTATCCACGTGGTGTGGTGGCCCAGCTGATCAATATTGTGTATTCCATTACCGAACCCCCTCTGCGCTGGCTACGTCGCTATATTCGCCCATTGCCGCTCGGTTCGATTTATCTTGATGTCAGCTTCATTGTGCTGTATTTTGCGCTGGTGGTACTGGAAAGTGTTGTTCTGATAGTGTTCTGAGGCCGTTTTTGACCCGCCGGAGGCATATATCTGGCATAAAAACCCACGTCGAATGTTCTGAAACGATGGGGTCGTGATAGCATTCTGACTTGAGACCAACGTAAGTGCGGGCGATGCCCCAAAGCGAGGTGCAAGATTTATGGCTCTGTTGACGCCGAAGGATATTAGGGAGCATACCTTCCAGACTGTTCGATTCAAGGAAGGTTATGATGTCGACGAGGTCGATGACTTCCTTGATCAGGTCACGGAAACCGTCGAGGCTCTTGGACGTCAGGCGGTAGCCGGCGGTCAGGCCACCCAGTCTCTGGGTCCTGACGTGACCAACCTTAATGCGAAGATCTCCGATCTTACCGGTCAGGTGCAGCAACTCGAGTCGGAGAATGCTGGTTTGAAGAACGCTGTGGCTCAGGCCCAGCAGGCCGCTCAGGCTGGCAATGATCAGGCAGCACAGCTTGTCTCTGCCAAGCTCAGCGAAGCCGAGGAATCCAACCGCGCGCTGTCCTCCCAGAATGAGCAGCTCAAGGGTCAGGTCGATCAGCTGAACGCTCAAATCGATCAGCTCACCGCTCAGGCTGCTCAGGCCTCCGGTGACCAGGAGGCTGTCGGTCAGCAGATCGCCGCCATTCAGCAGGAACGTGATCAGTTCCGCGCGGCCAATGAGGAGCTGTCCCGTCAGCTCGCCGCCGCTCAGCAGCAGGGTTCCGCCGCTCAGCAGCAGTCCGCTCAGATCGCTGAGCTGTCCCGTCAGCTCGAAGAAGCCAAGCAGCGTGAAAACCAGCTTCGTGCTCAGGTTTCCAAGGTTGAGCCGAGCACCGAGACCGGTTCTCTGCAGAAGATCGCTGGCGCCGCTTCCATGCCGGGCACCGAGCCCGAGCGCGCCACCGCCATGCTGACCCTGGCTATGCAGCTGCACGATCAGTACGTGGAGAAGGGCAAGAACAAGGCCAAGGAAATCACCGAGGCCAGCCAGAACAAGTACAACGATCTGGTCACCAAGGCCAACAACTACTCCGAGCGTACCCGTTCCGAGGCCGACGACTACTCCACTCGTACTCGTTCCGACGCCGACACCTATTCGGATCGTACCCGCTCCGAGGCCGACGCTTACCGTGACCAGACTCACGCGGATGCCGAGACCTACTCCCAGAACACCCGTTCTGAGGCCGACGCATACTCCGTCAAGACTCGTCAGGATGCGGACAACTACTCCAAGTCTCAGCACGATGACGCTGACAACTACGAGAAGGAAGTGCAGCAGCGTGCCGCCGAGTATGACAAGAACACTCGTTCCGCAGCTGATGCGTACGACAAGAACACCCGCTCTGCAGCCGATACGTATGCCGAGCAGGTGCGCGACAACCTTCAGGCTCAGTCCAAGGTCGTCGAGGGCAACATCCAGAGCCTCAAGCAGTTCGAGACTGAATACCGCGCCCGCCTCACCGAGTACCTCGGCCAGCTGGCATCGCAGGTTTCCGAGTCGAACAACTACGTCGACCAGACCTCGTCCAAGACCAACTGAGCGTAGGCAGGTACAGGTCGTATGACGAACCAACAGGGACGGCTGCGCACCCGCGTGGCCGTCTTTGCATGTGTGGCCGCGGCTGCGCTGATTGTCGATCAGCTCACCAAGGCTTGGGCGATGGCCGCGTTATCCAACGGTCAGACCATTCGCGTGATTCCCGGACTGCTGTCCTTCACCTTGGTGCGTAATCCGGGCGCGTCCTTGGGCATGGGATCAGGCGCTACTTGGGTAATCAGTCTGTTGGCCGTTGTGGCTTGCGTGGCCCTTGCTGTGGCTGGGGTGCGCACTGTCTCCATGAAATGGTCGGTGGCGATTTCTTTCGCGTTTGCAGGCGCTCTGGGCAACCTGATTGACCGTGTTATGTACGCTGACGGCTTCCTCGACGGCAAAGTGGTGGATTTCCTTAACTATGGCTGGTCCGTTGGCAATGTGGCGGATATCTATCTGGTAGTCGCCGGTGTGGTCCTGGTGATTCTGATTCTTATGGGGGAGCCGTTCTCACACAAGGATCTCATCGAGCAATCCGACGAATCCCTACAGTCTGAGCCGGAGGCGGACGCCAAGTAATGAGTCGAATGGTCCCTGCTCCCGATGCATTGGTGGGTAAGCGTTTCGACGTAGCCGTGGCCAAAATGCTGGGTATTTCACGATCTAAAGCCGCCGATCTGGTTGACTCCGGGCAGGCGCGCGTTTTAGGACGTGAAGTTGCGCGGTCCAGCACATTGCAGGCGGGGGAGACCGTCGAATTTGATTTGGCGGAGGAACAGGCCGAGCCTGAGCCTATCGCAACTGATATGGCCGTTGTCTACGAAGACGATGATGTCGTTGTAGTCGATAAGCCTGTAGGCGTGGCGGCGCATGCCTCGGTTGGCTGGACCGGTCCAACCGTGCTCGGATCACTGCGTGACCGCGGCGTGCATATCACTTCCTATGGTGCGGCCGGGCGTGAGGGCATTGTTTCTCGCCTTGATGTAGGCACTTCCGGCTTGATGTTGGTGTGCAAGTCCGACCTTGCGTACACCGAGATGCGTCGGCAGTTCGCCGAGCATGAGGTAAAGAAAACCTATCATGCGCTCGTGCAGGGTGATCTTAAAGAGAACAAAGCAACCATTGAGGCACCGATCGGGCGCGCCAAAGTGTCCGATTTCCGCTTCTGCGTGACTCCGGCCGGCAAACCGGCCGTTACGCATTGGGATGTGCTGGAGCGTTTCGGCCATGAGGCCACTCTGGTATCCGTGAATCTGGAGACCGGACGTACTCATCAGATTCGCGTGCATTTCTCCTCGATTGGGCATCCCTTGTGCGGCGACCCCATGTATGGTGCCAATCCGGTGCTGTCTGAGGCCCTGGGACTTGACCGGCAGTGGCTGCACGCCATGAAGCTCGAATTCCGCCATCCCCGCACCCGCGTCTGGACCACGGTCCGGTCCCAGTACCCGGCCGACTTGGCTGCCGCCCTCGATGCCATGCGTGCCCGACACATCGAACCCGCTGAACCTGCCGAATATGCCGAAGTTCTGGTGGACTAATTCCGCGACGTGTGCATCATGCGTTTTAATATTTAGATTCAGTTCCGGCTTCGCCGGATTCATCCCAGAATAACGAGAGATCGGTCATGATGGCTCTCCGTCATGACCATACCCCAAGTGACTGCGGATGCTGAGTACCATTCAGGCCAATGGTCGGTAACCGTACGTGAATTACCGGTATTTCCGCTCAACGTGTCTCGGTACTCCAGCGTGAAGTGAACAGAAATGAGCCAAAGCAGTAATGAAGCCGGGCGGTATATGCCATCCGGATTGCAGAATCTCCTGCTGATAAAAACCGTTTCCTAGTCGTTGACCGTGCCCGTTCCGACGACGATCGCGGCCTACGACGCGTCTGGTCCGACTACCTGCGTGACGGCGCAATGCCGGCGACCGTGGGCTTCCCCGGCGACGAGACAATGCTTCACGACTATCTCGACGGCATCCTGGACACCGTGCTGCTCAAAGATGTCGCCGAACGTCTCGGCGTCTCCAACATCGGGGCGCTCGGCGCGCTCACCCGCTACATGTTCGGCAACATCGGCAACCTGATCACGCCCCAAGACCATCGCCAACACCATGACCTCGCTGGGAACCAAGATCACGGCACCGACAGTGTCTAGCTACCTTGACGGCCTGTCCGACGCGTTCATCCTCTACCTGGCCCACCGATACGACATCAAGGGCAAGAGGATTCTCAAGCAGGAGAAGAAGTACTATGCCGTGGACTTGGGGATGCGACGTATCCTGTGCTCCAACAACGTGCGGGACACCGGACGCCTCCTCGAGAACGTGGTGTTCCTCGAACTGATGCGCCGCGAGGGCGACGTGTATGTCGGACAGAGCTCCGGCGGCGAGATCGACTTCGTCACGAACGGGCCAGGCGGGCGTCGGTACTACCAGGTCAGCGAATCGGTGCACGACTCGGCGACGCTGGATCGGGAGCTGTCCTCGCTGCGCGCCGTGCGTGACAACTATCCCAAGACGCTGATTACGCTGGATGACGAACGGCCCTACTCCCACGAAGACATCCGACAGGTATACGCGCTTGACTGGCTGTTGAACGAAGACCACAAGAAACAGTAGATACTAGGGCGGCCAGCGGGTTAGCAAGACATCAATTGGTGAGGACTGCTGACATTGCACTCCGACGGATGAATTGAATACTCATATGGTATCCGATTCTGAACAATTGAGTGGGGGCGTTGATGGTTGCCATCGTTTGAGCTGGCTAAATGCGATTTCGCGCCATGCTGTTTCAACAACGGTGACAACGGCTACAGTTGAACTATGCATGGGTTGAAGAGTGCGATTGACAGGGGAGCGGACGCGTGGGCACGTTCGCTGCCTGGGCGCGTGCTCGACCGGTATGTGTCGCGGAGCGGCCCCCTGCTGGCGAATGGTCTGGCATATGGTCTGCTGTTCGCCTTTTTTGCCGGCGTCTGGATTGCGGTGAGCGTGTTCGGCCTTATCATGGTCGGCAACATTGATTGGCAGCAGATGCTGATTGACGCGGTGCGTGAAGTCATTCCCGGTGTGGCCGACTCGTTTCTGACGTCTTCCGCGCTAGGCACCATGTCAAGCGCATTGACGTGGACCGGTCTGGCTACGTTGGCCATATTCTGGTGGACGGTGACCGGCTGGATGAACTCGCTGCGCCACGCCGTACGGGCCATGTTCGACGACTGCGGCGACGAGCTCAATATCGTCGTCGCAAGGTTACGCGATACGCTTGCCGCCATCGCCATCGCAATACTGTTCATTCTTTCGACCGCGGCCGGTACGGTGTCCGGCGGCATCGTACGCCGACTGCTGCAATGGGGCGGCATCCCCAGCAGTTCGTTGCCCGGCACCGTGCTTTTGGAGATGACCGGTTTCGGTACCGGCGTCGCACTGAATTTTGCGTTGTTCATGTTGCTGCTGCGCGTGGTCTCCCACATCAAAGCCGGACGATTCACGATACTCGGCGCGTTACTGGGATCTCTGACGGTTTCCGCAATGCAGCTTCTCGGTGCGCGACTATTAGCCGGAGCCTCCCGGAATCCGATGCTTGCCCCGTTCGCCGCGTTGATCGGTGTGCTCATTTGGTTCAACCTCGTCGCCCAGGTCATTTTGCTCTGTGCCGCCCTCATTGCCGAGTGCCGACAAAAGAGCTGAGCGTCTGAACTGACTAATATGACGATTAGCGATGAAGCCTCTCTCGCCGAGATGATTCGCGAACTCAGCTGGCACTACAGTTATTGCCGTGGTCTCTCCATCTTGGCATATCGCAAACGAGTAGCTTCACCCGTGATACCGAGCTTGCGACCAATTGTTTCCCATGATTGGCCACGTTCATGCATGAGCAGTACCATCTGCGCAATGCGGGCATCAATGTATTCCAGTTCGGCTTTGCGTCGATTGATTAGACGGCTGAGCTCCAGTTCGGGAGAGAAGTTTGGGCTGTCCTCGGGAATGCCTTCTGCTGGTGATTCCTGAGACTCCACGGCATCTGCCGCAGCGTTGCCGATTTCCATGAGTTTGGCCTGTATCTCGGGAGAGTAGTCTTCAAATTTCATCGTTATCACTGCCTTAGTGTCGCTGTTGCTGATACTCCACTTTATAGGCATGTGGCCTCACCGGTAAATATTTACCGCCGCCCAGACCACACGGTATGGTGGAACACATGGCTGATTACGGGAACAACTTTGTGCAACTGCATAACCACACGCACTATTCGCTGCTCGATGGTGCGTCGAAGATTCCTGATTTGGCCAAGCGTGCGGCCGAACTTGGCATGCCTGCGGTCGGCATCACCGACCATGGCAACATGCATGGCGCCTACGAGATGTACACCAACTGCGTGGCCAATGGCGTCAAGCCCATCATCGGCATCGAAGCTTATGTGACCCCGGAAACCGCACGTCAAGACAAGTCCCGCGTGCATTGGGGTACCGAAGCCCAGCGCCGCGACGACGTCTCCGGTGGTGGTCTTATCACCCACTTGACCATGTGGGCCGAAAACGACGAAGGCTTGGTCAACCTCATCAAAGCCTCGTCCGTGGCCAACCTCGAAGGTCGCGTCATGCGTTATCCGCGTATGGATAAGGAGGTGCTCGCCACCTATTCCAAAGGCGTGATCGCATCCTCCGGCTGCCCCTCGGGCATCATCCAGACCCGTCTGCGCCTCGGTCAATTCGATGAGGCCCTGCGTGCCGCCGGCGAATTCCAGGACATCTTCGGCAAAGACAACTTCTTCATCGAACTTATGGATCACGGTCTGCCCATCGAAACTCAGGTGACCGGTGACCTGCTGACCATCGCCAAGAAACTCAACGCACCACTGCTGGCCACCAACGATTCCCACTACGTACACGCCGAAGATGCACAGGCGCAGGACGCCATGCTCTGCATCAACTCCGGTTCCCGTCTTGACGATCCGGACCGATTCAAGTTCGACGGCACCGGCTACTACATCAAAACCGCCGAAGAGATGCGCGAACTGTTCAAGGACCACCCGGACGCCTGCGACAATACGCTCGTTATCGCCGAACGCTGCAACGTGATGTTCGACGACCACGAAGACGGCGCGTTCATGCCGAAATTCCCTTGTCCCGAAGGCTGGGATGAGACCTCCCTGTTCCTCAAAAAAGTCGAGGAAGGTCTGGAGAAGCGTTACGACGGCAACCCGCCGCTCGACGTATTGAAGCAGGCCGACTACGAATGCGGCGTGATCTGCCAGATGCAGTTCTGCGGATACTTCCTCGTGGTCGCCGACTACATTCAGTGGGCCAAGGACCACGGCATTATGGTGGGTCCGGGCCGTGGTTCGGCCGCAGGCGCCATGGTCGCCTATTCCATGGGCATTACCGAGCTTGATCCGCTCAAGCATGGCCTGATTTTCGAGAGGTTCCTGAACCCTGAGCGAGTGAGCCTTCCTGATATCGATGTCGACTTCGACCCTGAAGGTCGTGCGCGAGTCATCGAATACTGCGGCGAAAAATACGGCACCGATAAGGTCGCCCAGTGCGTGATCTATGGCACCATCAAAACCAAGCAGGCCTTGAAGGACTCCGCCCGCATCATGGGTTATGAATTCTCAGTCGGTGAAAAAATCACCAAGGCGCTGCCTCCGGCGGCCACCGGCGGCAAAGACATCAGCCTACATGACATCTTCGACCCGACCGCCAAACGCTACGCCGAGGCCAGGGAATTCCGAGAACTCTACGATTCCGACCCGGACACCAAGCGCATCACCGAGGAAGCCAAGGGTATCGAAGGCCTGATTCGACAGACCGGTGTACATGCCTGCGCCACCATCATGGGTAGCGCACCCATCACCGACACCTCGCCGTTGCTGGAACGCACCGATGGCACCATCACCACCACCTTCGAATACCACACGTGCGAAACGTTGGGGCTGGTCAAGATGGACTTCCTTGGCCTGTCCAACTTGACGATCATCCACGACACCCTGAAGAACATCGAGGCCAACGGCAAACCCGCCATCGACTACACCAAGATTCCGCTCGATGACGCCGAAACCTACAAACTCATGTCCCGAGGAGACACGCTCGGCGTGTTCCAGCTCGATTCCGACGGCATGCGTTCACTGCTGAAAACCCTGAAGCCCGATAACTTCAACGATATTTCCGCACTTATCGCCCTGTACCGACCGGGCCCGATGAGTATGGATTCGCACACCAACTATGCCAAGCGCAAAAACGGCCTGCAGAAGATCACGCCAATTCACCCTGAGCTTGAGGAGCCTCTGAAGCAGGTGCTTGACGAGACCTATGGTCTGATCATCTACCAGGAGCAGGTGCAGTCCGCCGCCCGAATCCTCGCCGGTTATTCACTGGGCAAGGCAGACGTGCTGCGTCGAGCCATGGGTAAGAAGAAGCCCGAAGTGCTGGCCAAGGAGAAGGTGCCGTTCTTCGCCGGTATGAAGGAGCACGGATACTCCGAAGAGGCATCCCAGGCCGTGTGGGATATTCTGGTGCCGTTCTCCGGCTACGCTTTCAACAAAGCGCACTCCGCCGCATACGGTCTGATCTCCTACTGGACCGCATATCTGAAGACGCACTACCCGGTCGAGTTCATGGCCGCCCTGTTGCAAGGTGCCGCCACCAACAAAGACAAGACCGCACTGTACTTGGGCGAGGCCCGCCGCATGGGCATCCAGGTGCTCTCGCCGGACGTCAACGAATCGGTGTACGAGTACTCGGCAGTCGGCGACGTCGTCCGATTCGGTCTTGGTGCCATCCGTAACGTGGGTGACAAGGCCGTGGCCGATATCATCGCCGAACGCGAAGGCCCGCGCGGCAAGTTCGTGAACTTCATGGACTTCATCCGCCGCGTGCCCCTGACCGCGCTGAACCGGCGATTGGTCGAATCGTTGATCAAGGCCGGTGCCTTCGACTCGATTGACCCGAACCGTCGCGCGCTGCTCACCGTGCACGAGGCCGCCATCGATTCGGTGGTGAGTCTGAAGCGCAAACAGGCGGAGGGCCAGTTCGATTTGTTCTCCGATGCCGAGGATGGGGGAGCGGAGGCCATGGGCGACGCTTCCGTGACCGTACCCGATCTTGAGGAATGGGACAAGAAGACCAAACTTAACTTCGAACGCGAAATGTTGGGCCTGTATGTGTCTGACCATCCGCTCTCCGGTATGCAGTCGATTCTCGCGTCCTTGCGTGAAATGTCCATCGCGCATCTGGTTGATCGAGCCAAAACGATGGGTGAAGGACAGCAGGTCACGTTGGCTGGTTTGGTCACCAATGTGGACCGGCGCGTATCCAAGAAGGGCAACCCCTGGGCCATCGTGACCATCGAAGACATGGAAAGCTCCATCCAATGCATGTTCTTCGGCAAGGTCTATGAAGCGGCCGCCGCCGAACTTGCCGTGGACGCCATCGTACAGATTCGTGGCCAAGTGGAGTTGCGCGACGAAACCGTTTCTCTGAGAGCCACGGAAATGCAGATTCCGACCTTGGAAGCCGAGGATGAACGTCCGTTGGTCATCACGCTGCCGCCGGTGGCGTTGGAGCGCCAACGCATGATGCAACTCGGTCAGGTGCTCGCTAATCATCCTGGTTACTGCGAAGTACATCTTGCGGTGCTGGATGAGAAGGGTAACGCTCAGGTGCTCACGTTTGGCGATCGTTTCCGCGTCAAGCGAGATACTTCGTTGTTTGCTGAGATCAAGATTCTGTTTGGCCCCAGCTGCTTGCCTGCCGCCTGATTGGCGGGTTTCGCCCCTGGCCTCTCCCTCACCTGGCTTTGCTGGGGGCTCCTTCATCAGAGGGAGCTAAGGCGTGTGCCACCATACGATGTGCGCGACTACTGTGGAACGTATGGGCATGGAGATGGCGGATACTGGTAACAACGATGACGAGCAACAATGGATTGCCACGATGCTGGAACGGCTGTCTCATTCGCAGTTCCGCGCCAAATTCGCTTTGACCGACAAAGACCGAGCCTATGCCCGCACCAAAGGCAAGGCGACCATCGATCGTCATGCGCGAGAAATGTTGCGAGACCGCATAGGCGCAGCCGAACCGAAGAACGACGGCAGGCAGACGCCATGGCGCGGCCATCCGGTATTCACCGCTCAGCATGCTACCGCCACATGCTGCCGCGGATGCATCGAAAAATGGCATCATCTGCCCAAAGGCCGTGAACTCGCCGAAGCGGAGGTAAACCGACTTGCCGATTTGGTCATGGCATGGATTGAGCGGGACCTTATCAATCATCCGGTTCGGTGAAGCACCCCGCATCCTCAGTATGCCTGTATGCCTTCAATAGTTATGAGCCAACAGCCAACATAGGCCTCGAAAACCGTAGATGCAAGGTATTGGCGAATGCGGCAGAACGCCGAACGTTGCCTATGGCGCGTTCGTCAATAATGCGACATGATGTCTATTCAAGAAGAGTTGATGAAGTGTCAACTCTGCCCCAAGGAGGCGGAATATGTACTACAGCAGCGGCAATTATGAGGCTTTCGCACGTCCGAAGAAGCCGGCCGACGTGGACAACAAGCATGCATACATCATCGGTACCGGACTGGCGGCATTGTCTGCAGCCTGTTATCTGGTGCGTGATGGTCAGATGCCTGGCGAGAACATCCACATCCTTGAGAAGGACCCGGTACCCGGCGGCGCCTGTGACGGTCTTGATATTCCCGGCCTTGGCTATGTGATGCGTGGCGGCCGCGAAATGGACAATCATTTCGAGGTCATGTGGGATCTGTTCCGCTCGATTCCCTCCATCGAAACCGAAGGCGTCAGCGTACTCGACGAGTACTACTGGCTCAACAAGGAGGACCCGAACTACTCGCTGTGCCGCGCCACCAAGAATCTCGGCAAGGACGCGGGGCTCAAGGGCAAGTTCGGGCTGTCCGACAAGGCTTCGATGGAAATCATGAAGCTGTTCTTCACCCCGGACGAAGACCTGTATGACAAGCCGATCACCGATTTCTTCGATGATGAGGTGCTGAACTCCAACTTCTGGCTGTACTGGCGCACCATGTTCGCCTTCGAAAACTGGCACTCCGCGCTGGAAATGAAGCTGTACATCAAGCGCTACATTCATCACATCGGAGGCCTGCCGGACTTTTCCGCGCTGCGTTTCACCCGCTACAACCAGTACGAGTCGATGATTCTGCCGATGGTCAAGTATCTGGAATCGCACGGCGTCGAATTCCGCTACAACACCAAGGTCGAGAACGTGGAATTCGCGATTGGCGGGGGAGCCGGCCCCAAGCGCGAGCACACCGGCGTAGGCCAAGACACCATCCAGAAGATTCAGGCCACCTCCGGCTTCTTCAAGCGCAACCCTGCCAGCACGCCCACCAAGAAGCTTGCCGTGCGCATCGACGTGGATCACGAGGGTAATAAATCCTCCATCGACCTGACCGAGAACGATCTGGTGTTCATCACCAACGGCGGTTGCGTGGAGAACTCCACCATGGGTTCCCAGAACTCGCCCGCCGCATGGAACCCAGACCTGAAGCCCGGTGGCGGCTGGGATATGTGGAAGCGTATCGCCGACCAGGACCCGAGCTTTGGCCATCCGGAGAAGTTCTGCTCCGATCCGAATGCCACCAAGTGGATGAGCGCCACCGTCACCACCCTGGACGGCGAGATTCCGCCGTACATCCAGAAGATCTGCAAGCGCGACCCGTTCTCCGGCAAGGTCGTCACCGGCGGCATCGTCACCGTGCAGGACTCCAACTGGCTCATGAGTTGGACCCTGAACCGCCAGCAGCAGTTCCGCGACCAGCCCAAGGACCAGCTGTGCGTATGGGTCTACGGCCTGTTCCCGGACAAGCCCGGCAACTATGTGAAGAAGCCGATGACCGAATGCACCGGTGAAGAGATTTGCGAGGAGTGGCTTTACCACATGGGCGTGCCGACCGACAAGATCGAGGCGCTTGCAAAGCACCACGCCAACACCGTGCCGGTCATGATGCCGTACATCACCGCGTTCTTCATGCCGCGCGCGGCCGGCGACCGCCCGGACGTGGTGCCCGATGGTGCCGTGAACTTCGCATTCCTTGGCCAGTTCGCCGAGACCCCGCGCGACACGATTTTCACCACCGAATACTCGATGCGCACCGGTATGGAAGCTGTCTACACGTTGCTCGGCGTGGACCGCGGCGTGCCTGAAGTGTGGGGTAGCGTCTATGACGTGCGCAACCTGCTCAACGCCACCGTCAAATTGCGTGACGGTGCACCGGTCACCGATATGAAGCTCAACTTCATTGAAAAGGCCGTGGTCAAGAAGGTGCTCAAGAAACTCGACGGCACCGATATTGCCACCCTGTTACGCGAATACCACGTAATCTGACATCCATCTGGCTCCCCTCGACTGGCACGCGAAGCGTGACTGAGGGAAGTTGCTCACAACGGAGTGTTAAGAGAAAGACAAAAACATGACTGATTCTGATCCCCAGTTAATCCGCCACGCCACCATCGACGATCTGGACGCGCTGGCCGCCATGGAATCCGAATGCTTCCCGGCCGCCGAGGCCGCCGACCGCTCGTCCCTGCGCGCCCGAATCGAGACCTATCCGGAATGTTTTTGGCTATTGATTGATGGCGAGATCGTCATGGCGTTCATCAACGGTTTCGCGACCGATCGGCGCGACTTGACCGATGACATGTACGAGGATGCCGCGCAGCACAACCCTCAAGGTGACTGGCAAATGATTTTCGGCGTGGATACTGCGCCGAAGTATCAGCATCGCGGTTGCGCCAGTACACTCATGAGGAAAGTCATTGAAGACACTCGTGCAGCTGGACGTAAAGGCCTGGTGCTCACCTGCAAAGATCGGCTGGTCGGATTCTATGCGCAATTTGGGTATGAGGACGAGGGCATTTCGGAGTCCACTCACGGTGACGTGGTCTGGCATCAGATGCGCCTGACCTTCTAATCCCCCTTTGGTTCCCCTCTTTGATGCTGAGGCGTCTAAAAAACAGTCCGGTGGACTGTTTTTTTAGACGAAGGCGAGACGATAGTCGAGCCATAAGGACGAGAGCTTTTTGCGGGTGAACCGTCCGCGTGATCGGACTGAGGGGAGTTGAACGTGGAATAAATTGTTGCGACACGCCGGTGAACATCTGATTTCGTTACGTGAGCCCATAAAAAGCCGGCGTATCCTGATGGTAACGGCGTGATTCAAGCTGATTTCGACACGCCGGGCGAAGCCTGTCGTTTCAACGATTTGGGCTTATCTTCGTGCGCCCGATTTGCGTGAGTCCGTGAATGCGTGTAAGTTATTCACCTGTTGCCGCTCAGCGCGGCGGGTTCCTTCTTCTGGTTGGTTTCCTGTCTTGCTGGTGTGGTGGTGGTTTGAGAACTCAAGAGCGTGTTTGTACTACTTCTTTATA
>ERZ773252.2279-NODE-2279-length-16908-cov-3.686881_pt1 | contig 16908 bp, 7 predicted proteins | sample MGYA00580517_ERZ773252 | MGnify/ENA primary metagenome ERZ773252 (study PRJEB29015, sample SAMEA2737766) | human gut metagenome | biome: human gut; feature: human-associated habitat; material: faeces | place: China | collected 2012 ...
AAAGGATTGTGGGAGTGCAACGCACGGAACAATCCGTAGGCATCATAGTTGGGGATTTTTGACACCCACATCATAGGATGCCAAAAGCGGTCTGTTTTTACCATGTTGGTATAAAAGAGAAAGTTTCTTTCAAATTGCAGTGAGAACGGAAAGGAGAAATTTTGAAAAAACTTCTGATATATCTTCGCGACTATAAAAAAGAGAGCATTCTTGCCCCGGCGTTCAAAATGCTGGAGGCAACGTTTGACCTTCTGGTTCCTCTTGTTATGGCTGCGATCATCAACACAGGAATTGCAAACAAAGACAAAGGGTATATTCTGTCACACTGCGGACTTCTGATCCTGCTTGGAGTGATCGGTCTGACCTGCAGTATCACCGCACAGTATTTTGCGGCGAAAGCATCCGTTGGATTCTGTACGAAGGTGCGGCATGTGCTGTTCTCACATATCCAGTCCCTTGGATTTGCGGAGATGGACAAGCTGGGTACTTCCACACTGATCACGCGAATGACGAGTGATATCAACCAGGTGCAGAGCGGACTGAATCTGTTCCTGAGACTGTTCCTGAGATCCCCGTTTATTGTATTCGGAAGCATTGTTATGGCATTTATCGTAAGTCCGAAGGCGGCGGTTATTTTTGTTGTAACGATCCCGCTGCTTTCCATCGTTGTCTTTGGCATTATGTTGATCACGATGCCGCTTTACCGGAAGGTACAGGGCAGCCTTGACGGAATCCTGGGGATCACCAGGGAGAATCTGACCGGTGTGCGTGTGATCCGTGCTTTCGGAAGAGAGGAGCAGGAGAAGGATCGCTTTGAGGAGAACAACGGACTTCTGGTACGCAGCCAGCTTCTGGTCGGAAAGATCTCCGCACTGATGAATCCGCTGACTTACGTGATGATCAACCTTGCGGTTGTTGTGATCTTAAATACTGGGGCGGTGCAGATCCATCTTGGAAATATGCAGCAGGGCGATGTGGTAGCCCTTGTGAATTATATGAATCAGATTCTGATCGAGCTGGTCAAACTGGCAAACCTGATCATTCAGGTGACAAAAGCAATGGCATGTGCAGAGCGTGTTGCTTCTGTTCTGAACGTAGAGCCGGAAATGGAGTTTTCCTGTCCGAAAAACAATGCAAAAAACAGAAAAACAGGCACTTCAGATGAAGAAGTGGCATTTGATCATGTATCGTTCACTTACGGCGGTGCCGGTGCAGAAACGCTCTCCAATATTCATTTTACGGTGAAAAAAGGACAGACCGTGGGTATCATCGGCGGAACCGGAAGCGGAAAATCCACGCTGGTCAATCTGCTGGCACGTTTTTATGATGCAACGGACGGACAGATCCGCATCGGCGGTCACGATATCAGAAGCTATTCAAGAGAAGAGCTGCGTGGCAAGATTGGTATGGTCATGCAAAAAGCACAGCTGTTTTCCGGTACGATCCGTTCGAACCTTCTTTGGGGCAATCCAGGAGCGACCGATGAGATGCTCTGGGCAGCTCTTGAGACTGCACAGGCAGCCGAATTTGTACAGAAAAAAGAGAAACAGCTGGATGAACCGGTGGAGCAGGGAGGACGCAATCTGTCCGGAGGTCAGAAACAGCGTCTGACGATCGCCCGTGCTCTGGTGGAAGATCCGGAGATCCTGATCCTGGATGACAGTGCAAGTGCACTGGATTTTGCAACGGATGCGGCACTTCGAAAAGCAATCCGTGAGTTGGATAAAGAGATGACGGTATTTATCGTCAGCCAGAGAACGTCCAGTCTGATGCATGCCGATCTGATCCTGGTGCTGGATGACGGCAAGACCGTCGGCATGGGCACGCATGAAGAACTGCTCGGAAACTGCCCGGTTTATCAGGAAATTTATGAAAGTCAGTTTGGAAAGGCAGGTGAGACGGCATGATCATGAGAATCTGGAAACATATTCGAAAATACTGGTTTTATATTGTATGCAGTCTGATTTTTGCCGCTCTTTCTGTTGCATCCCAGCTCTATGTGCCGATCCTGACCGGAAATGCTATTGACCATATGATCGGAGTCGGAAAAGTAGATTTTGCGGGTGTGGCGGCGATCGTACGGGTGATCGTGGCAGCGACTGCCGTGACGGCGATCTCCCAGTGGATCTTTGGTATCTGCAATAACAAGATCACTTATAATGTCAGTCGTGACCTGAGAAATGCAGCGATCGCCAAGATCCAGAGACTGCCGGTTTCTTATCTGGATGCACATCCGACCGGAGATCTGGTCAGCCGTGTGATCGCCGATGTAGAGCAGTTTGCAGACGGACTTTTGATGGGATTTACCCAGTTTTTTACCGGAGTTCTGACGATCCTCGGAACACTGGGTTTTATGCTGTATGTCAATGTGCCGATCACGCTCGTCGTTGTGTGCGTCACACCGCTCAGCTTTATAGTGGCAGGCTTTATCGCAAAGAAAACGTATCGTAATTTCCATATGCAGACCGAAGTCCGCGGCGAGCAGACTGCATTTATCAATGAGATGATCGAAGGACAGAAAGTGGTACAGGCATTCTGTCATGAAAAAGAAAATGTGGATCAGTTTGATGAGATGAACGAGCGTCTTCAGAAGGCGAGCCTGAAAGCCATCTTTTTCAGCAGCATCACAAACCCGGCCACCCGTTTTGTCAACAACGTGGTTTATGCCGGTGTGGCTCTTGTCGGAGCACTGTTTGCCGTGTCCGGCGGCATCAGCGTCGGTCAGCTGTCCTGCTTTTTAAGTTATGCAAACCAGTACACAAAACCGTTTAATGAAATTTCCGGTGTTGTCACAGAGCTTCAGAATGCCATGGCATGTGCAAGCCGCATTTTTGAGCTGCTCGATGAAGAAGAACGCACTCCGGACAAAGCAGATGCGAGAGTACTGACGGAAGAACAGGTTGACGGAACCGTAGAGATTTCCGATGTTTCCTTCAGCTATGTGCCGGACCGCAAACTGATCGAGCATTTCAATCTCTCCGTAAAACCGGGCGAGCGAGTGGCGATCGTAGGACCGACCGGCTGCGGAAAAACGACGATGATCAATCTGCTGATGCGTTTCTATGATGTAGATGCCGGCAAGATCTGTGTTTCCGGAACGGATATCCGCGATATCAGCCGCATTTCCCTTCGCAGAAGTTACGGCATGGTGCTCCAGGATACCTGGCTGAAATCAGGAACGATTTATGAAAATATTGCCTACGGCAGACCGGATGCCACAAAAGAACAGGTCATCGAAGCTGCCAAAGCGGCTCATGCCCACAGCTTTATCAAGCGACTGCAGGACGGCTATGACACCGTGATCTCAGAAGACGGAGGCAATATCAGCCAGGGACAGAAACAGCTGCTGTGTATCGCCAGAGTCATGCTCTGCCTGCCGCCGATGCTGATCCTGGATGAGGCAACCTCCAGCATCGATACCCGTACCGAGATCAAGATCCAGCAGGCCTTTGCCAGCATGATGAAAGGCCGCACCAGCTTTATCGTGGCACATCGTCTCTCGACGATACGTGAGGCAGATATTATTCTTGTGATGGACAGTGGAAAAGTTATAGAACAGGGAACACACGAAGAGTTGCTGGCGGAAAAAGGATTTTATGCAAAATTATATAACAGTCAGTATGAATTGTGATAGTTTTGTAAAGTAGTGTCCTTGTTTTGTAAAGAATTTCTGATATGATTATACCTGATACCAGTGGCACTTGTTTAGTGCCGACCGAAGCGGAGCGTAGATTGCGAGAGTTACTTCGTAACGGAGCAATTCGTGGGCATCAGTAAAAAAAGAACGTAACAGAAGGAAGGTGCTAAAGTGAAACAGATTGTCATATATAAATCGAGAACCGGATTTACGAAAAAATATGCAAAGTGGCTTGCACAGTCGTTAAACTGTGAGTGCATACCACAGGAAGATGTCGGCGGAGAAAGGCTCTCGGATTACGATGTGATCATTTTCGGGAGCAGCTTCCGTGCAGGAAATGTAGAAGAGCTGAAATGGTACAAAGAGACGATCCTGCCGTTTGAAAAGACAAACGTGCTGTTTGTGACCGGGGCGATGCCGCCGTCTTCTGCAGACGCTGTCAAGTCTATTGAACAGCAGCTGGGCAAAGGAGAGGACAGAGAAGTAAAAGTATTCTACCTGCAAAGCGGGCTGAATTATGAAGCGATGAATCTTGGCGATAAGCTTATGATGAAAGTCTTCTGCAAGATGATGAAGAGCCGCAAAGCACACAGTGAAGAAGAGAAAGCCCTTTTTGAACAGATGCAGAAATCCTTTGATGTCTGTGAAAAGGCAAATCTCGAACCGATGCTCAACTATATACAGGGATTATAAAAAAACAGGAATGTTACATAATTAGAATATGAGATGTGACATTCCTGTTTTTTGGTTTTATATAATAAAAAGCATCTGTTATGCGAACCGAACAAATGTATGTAAGATACGAAAAATCCAGTTATATCAAGGACTTTCAGCAAAAAGAGAAAAGTGGATTTGATTGACAATTATCGGAAATAGGGGTACACTGTTGGCGTAATAGAGGGCTAATTTCATAGGAGTTTTGTGGTGAGATTGCGTTTATGTGATCTCTTTAAAGGAATCCGGTGAGAATCCGGAACAGTTATTCCCTGCTGTATGGGGGACGAAAAAGATTATTTGCCACTGGTTAGTCAAACTGGGAAGGCATCTTGAGTAGGAGGAACCCAAGTCAGAACACAAACACAAAACCGGTTTATCAGCAACGTCCGCAGGCATAGCGGAGGTGTATTTTTTGTCCCCTTTTGCCCGGTGTCTGAAAATTATGAAATTGGAGAACACACAGAAAGGGAAGGAGGAAAACGAAAAAGGAAAACACAGATGTGAGCATGTGTAAAATAAAAAAAGCAAACAGAATCGAATCGCCAAAAAGCGAATGAGGAGGAACAAATGGAACGAAGAGAAAAAAGATTTGCTTCCAGAATTCTGGCATGGTTTCTGACTTTTTTGATGATCACAACCATGATTCCGACAAGTGCATTCGCAGCACTGCCGGGACAGGAGGCGGGAGCAGTTGTTTCAGAGGATGCGTCATCGGATGAAACAACGCAGGATGGTATTCTTTTAAAGACAACTTTGACGGACAAGCTTAAGGTAAAAGGACAGCGCAAGCTGTTCGATGTCTGGGCAAGAGATGCTGAGGACAACACGCTCAAACCGACAGCAACTCTTGACGGACAGGTACTTTCGGCAACCTGGAGTGATAATGTAAAGACAAGCTTTACGCTGGATTTCCAGGGCATGGAAGAAGGAGAGCATACCGTTGTTATTTCCGCAGAAGACGGAAAAGGAGCATCGAAAACACAGACTTATACCGTTATTTATCAGAAAGCCAAAAAAGGCGAATTTATCGGTTATGCAACGGTCAGCATTGAAGCCTTTACAATCTCAAAAGGTTATATCGTAGAACCGGTTCTGATGCCGGTTTACGAAGGTGACAATGCAGCGAAAGCATTTGTAAACCTGATCCGTGAAGAAGGCTATGATGTAGAATACACCGGAAGTCTGACCAGTGGTTTCTATCTGTCCCATATCGTAGGATCTAATGCAAAAAAACCAAAGAATGCGACAAAGAAACTGGATCTTGCCGGTGCAGCACTTGAGCCGCATATGGCAGAAAAACTTCCGGATCTGATGTTTGACGCCGACGGCGGAACAGAAGGTTCTCTTGGTGAATTTGACTACAACTACATGTCAGGATGGATGTACTGTGTAAATACGGTATTCCCGAATGTAGGATTTGCAGATTATTATCTGTCTGACGGCGATGTCATGCGTGCACAGTTTACTCTGAAGTACGGCGGTGATATCGGAGGTTCCAGCGGTATGGGCGGCGGCTATGATGATTCTTACAGCGTCGCAAACAAAGATGTGCTGACCACCACTCTGGCAAAGATCAATTCTGCACCGAACAGTGCCGAGCTGAAGGCAGATCCGGATATCGCAGCAAAGATCACAGAAGCAAAAGAAGTTCTGCAAAATATTGTTGCAGAACAGAGTGAAGTAGATAAAGTAAACGATGAACTGAACAAACTGCTTGGCGGTGAGATCACAAGTATCACACTGGATCAGAGTGAGATCACACTGGAAAACGAAGGTACCATGCAGTTAAATGCAAAAGTGGAGCTGACAGGCAAACCGATCGAGCCAATCGAATGGAACAGTGAAGAACCTTCTGTTGCAACGGTGAAAAATGGTCTGGTAACAGCTGTCGGTGCAGGAACGACCACGATCACGGCAACCTGCGGCGAAAAGACAGCAACCTGTAAAGTAACCGTAAATGCAAGTCCGCTTCAGGAAGTCCGGCTGGATAAATCAGAACTGGAAATCCTGAAAAATGACAGTGAAACACTGACAGCGACACTGGTTCCGGCAAATACCACAGATGACAGAACCGTTACCTGGAGCACAAATGCAGAAGATGTCGCAACGGTAAATCAGAGCGGAAGAGTAACCGGTAAAAAAGAAGGAACGGCTGTCATTACAGCAAAGGTTGGTGACAAAGAGGCCGGCTGTACGGTAACAGTCAAAGAAGTCCATACACAGCGGATTTATTTTGATGACAGCAAACTGACCCTGAATAAAGGAAAGAACAAAACCTTATCTCTGAGATTTGATCCGTCCAATACAACGGATGCAAAAAAAGCGACCTGGGAAAGCTCAGAGCCGAGCGTTGCAAGTGTTTCCACAAGCGGATACGTACGTGCACTGAAAAAAGGAACGACTACGGTCACGGCAAAAATCGGTGACATGACTGCTTCCATTGAAATAGAAGTTGTAGAAGTGCCGATGACCGGCGTAAAGATCAGCTATGGCTCTAAATCACTGAAAGTAAAACAGTCCACCTATATGTCAGCAAGCTATCTTCCAAGTGATACCACAGATACCAAGAGCGGAACCTGGAAGAGCAGCAATACAAATGTGGCAACCGTTTCCAGTTCAGGAAAGGTAACTGCAGTCAGTGAAGGCGAAGCGATCATCACATTCACAAGCGGTGCTTTTACTGCAGAATGTTATGTAAAAGTTCTGGCTGCAAATGCAGACGTGTTCAGCACCATATCCATCACTCCGAATCAGAAAGAGATTGGATGTGGCGTTTCTGATACACAGAAGATTATGGCAGACGTAGGCGATGGAACCGATCCGGTTGTATGGACTTCTTCCAATCCGGCAGTTGTGGCAGTCAGCACAGACCAGTCTTTGGCAGCAGCACAGTCAGCAGAGAATACGATGCAGGTTGGAAAAGAAGCAGTGGTCACAGCAACCGGAAAGGGAACAGCAGTGATCACAGCAAAATCAGGACAGAAGAGCGTAGATATTCCGGTAACCGTTGTAGCAGCCGGCATGAAAGAGTTCAAGATCCTGGCAGGAACCAATGCAGAAACTTCTTTTGCATACGAGATCACACCGGAATATAATATTACGAAAAACAAATATCAGGTTGTCATCCCGGATGCAATTACCAATGTATATCTCTACTCCAAACTTGCAGATAATGTAACTGCAACGGTAACAGCACGTTACACAGCGGCAAATAACGGATCTGCGAAGAATATTACACTGAGAAGTGGTGCGACATCAAGTGCCGCCTACCTGACCAAAAAAGACATGAATGGCAACACACTGTATGTAGATGTGAAGAAGGGAGACGAGACAACAACTTATGAATTTGATGTTGTTCGTGAATCCACTCTGAAATCCTTAAGTGTGGCATCTGCAGATGGAGAAGAAGTGCTTCATCCTGGTTTTGATAAAAATGTAACAGATTACACAGTCAGTGTAACCGACAACAACGACAGCATAAAAATAAATGCAGCAGCATTTCTGGAAAATGCAGCAGTTTCTGTCAACGGTACCGCAGTGACAGGAGAAACATCAGTTCCTCTGAGCGGAGATGAGACTGTGATCACCGTCAAAGCAGCAATGGAAGATGCACCGTCTCAGGCAAGAGAATACAAGATTCATGTTCTGAGAAAAAAATCCGTAAAACTGACACTGAAAACAGATCCGGCAGATACAGTGATCACACTGAAAGATGCTGACAGCAAAAAGCTGAAAGCAGAAAACGGTGTATACACACTGAAGGCAGAAGAAACTTACAGCTATGTTGCCGTAAAAGCCGGATATGTTACAAAGAAAGATACGATTTCTGTTACAGAAGACACCGAGAAAACCATCACAATGGAAAAAGCACCGGAGAGCACCAGAAAAGATGTATCCGCAGCATGGAAAAACTTCCGTAACAGTGATGACAACATGGGTATTACCTCTGCAAAAACACCAACGAGCGAGGCGACAACCTACGAAAAATGGTTTAAGAAACTGGGAAGCGGCTGGGGTGCAGCACCGAGTGTGCAGATCATCGTGGATAATTCCCTGATCGTCATGAGTGCAAACCATATTTACAAACTGGATCTGAATACAGGTGATATCCTGCAGACAGGCGATATGGTAGCAGCGACAAACTTTGGATACACACCGCCAACCTATGCAGACGGCATGATCTTTGCACCGCTGGCAGACGGACGTGTACAGGCGTTCAATGCAGAGACACTGGAATCTCTGTGGGTTTACCAGGATACGCTGAAAGGCCAGTCCTTAAGCCCGATCACTTACAGTGACGGTTATATTTATACCGGATTCTGGAATGCAGAGACAAAAGATGCAAACTATGTGTGCATCCCGGTTACGGATGAAGATCCGACGAACACACAGGAAGCAAAAGAAGCAGCATGGCAGTACACAAGCCTTGGCGGTTTCTACTGGGCAGGTTCTGTGGTACGCGGTGACTATGTTGTATTTGGTACGGATGACGGCACAAGCGGTTCAGACGGAACCGGACATGTATTATCTCTGAACAAGAAGACCGGAGCAGTTATGGACAGCGTTGATGTGATCGGTGACCAGCGTTCTACGATTGCTTATGACAAAGAAACAGACAGACTGTATTTCACAACAAAAGGCGGCTACCTCTACAGTCTAAAACTGAAATCCGACGGAACCTTTGATAAAGATACGCTGAAATCCGTACAGCCTGGAAGCATGAGCACCAGCACACCGGTTGTATACAACGGAAGAATCTATATCGGTGTGACAAGCGGAAGTAACTTCAGCGGAACCTATTCGATCAGCGTGATTGATGCGGCAACGATGACAGAGATCTACAAAGCACCGCTGAAAGGATATCCACAGTGCTCTGTACTTCTGTCAACCGCTTATGAAAAAGAAGACGGAAGTGTTTATCTGTATGCAACTTATAACAAGAATCCGGGTGGTATCACTCTGATCCGTGATAAAAAAGGACAGACAACTCCGGATGTAGAAGAAATTTTCACACCGGAAAAAGCAAGACAGCAGTACTGCATCACAAGTATTATCTGTGACGAAAACGGTACGCTGTATTATAAGAACGACAGTGCATGCGTTATGGCGGTTGCATCCAGTGAGGCATATATGACTGGCGTAACATCAAGTGCAGAAGGCAGCACGATCGATAATGGCGTGGCATTTGACGGAAAACTTTCCAGTCATGACATCGTTGTCCTGACTTCGGCAGATAAGACGACTCTGACCTTTACTGCTTCCGAAGGAAGCAGCATTACCATCGATGGCGTGGAAGGAAACAGCAGAGAGATGGAACTGACAGAAGCAGGCAAGAGCTTTGATGTTGTTGTGAAAAAAGGAAGCGATGAAAGAACTTATAAATTCACACTGAAACGTGAAAAACCGAATACCAACTTAAAAGAACTGTATGTCAGCGACAGTAATCAGTTTAACATGGGACTGGTCAGCTTAACACCGGCGTTCAGTAAGACAAATCATGTTTATCATGCAGAATACAGCACAACACGCCGCTTCCTGAATATCTGGACAGCAGCAGAAGATACAGGTTCAACTTATAAACTGTATCCGGTAAGTGCAGTAGGAAAGAGCACGGTCATCAGCAGTTCAGAAGGAAATATCATCCGTACTGCAACAAACAGTGGACACGACCGTTATGCGATCTATTTTGCAGACAACAGTGACTGTGCGACCGTCCGGATCGAAGTAACTGCAAAAGACGGCAAGACGAAAGATTCTTACTATGTAACACTGAAACAGCAGACAGGAAATGCACCGGTGATCTCGGCAGAAGAAGGTGCAGGTGTGCGTAAGAGTGCAACAAGTGCATCAGTAACATTCACAGCAAATGAATACGGTACGTTGTACTATAAAGTATTGCCGGAAACGGAAACTGCACCGGAATCCATTGATACAACAGGTGAAGGCATCCAGGTTGAAGTAGGTGAAAATACACTGCAATTAACCGATATTACAGATGCAGCATACAAAGTCTATATGGTGCTGAAAGACAGCGACAGTACACCAAAGACAAGTGAAATGTTGACCGTCAGAGTGGCGTCGGTAGAAGAACTGCTGGCACCGGCAAAAGAAGCAGCCATCACAGAGCTGAACGTATACAAAAATGCAGAGGATTACCGTGATGCAGAAAAAACACAGATCACAAAGATCCTTGCAAATGCAAAAGTCCTGATCAACAATGCAAAAACAGCAGAAGAAATTGCAGAACAGTTAAGCGATGCAAAAGCAGATCTGGACAAACTGAAAACAAGTGTAGAACTTGCAGCGGATGAAAAGACACAGACCGATGCAGATGCAGTAAAAGCACTGATCGAAGCACTTGGAGATGTAACACTCGAGAAAAAAGAAAGCGTAGAAGCAGCAAGAAATGCATACGATGCACTTTCCACAGATGCGAAGAAACTGGTTTCCAATTACGATGTTCTGGTTCAGGCAGAAAAGAGCATCCAGACTCTGGAAGCAAAGAAACAGCAGGAAGAACTGAAAAACCAGATGGATGCAGCGGCAGCAGCATCCGTAAGCAGTGCGATCACAGCGATCGGCGAAGTAACGCTGGATAAGAGAGGTGTGGTAGAAGCAGCAAGAGCCGCATACAACACACTGACAGAAGATCAGAAAGCTCTGGTAACAAACTACACAGATCTGACAGCAGCAGAAGGCCGCATTGCAGAACTTGTAAAAGAGGCAACGGACAAAGCAGAAGCAGACAAGGCAGAACAGGAAAGACAGGAAGCCCTGAAAGCCAAAGCACAGCCAGTCATCGATGCCATCGCAGCAATCGGAGAAGTAACGCTGAACAGTGAAAAGGCGATCACAGCAGCAAGAAGTGCATATGAAGCCCTGGAAGCAGAAGTAAAAGAAAAAGTAACGAACCTGTCGGATCTGGTCGTAGCAGAGAAGAATCTGGCACTGCTGAAAGCAGAGAAAGAGAGTCAGGACAAAGATGCAGCGGCAGCAGCATCCGTAAGCAGTGCGATCACAGCAATCGGAGAAGTAACGCTGGATAAGAGAGGCGTAGTCGCAGCAGCAAGAGCCGCATACGATACTCTGAGTGATGTCCAGAAATCACTGGTAACAAACTACAGCGATCTGCAGGCCGCAGAGAGCCGCATTGCAGCACTTGTAAAAGAGGCAGCAGACAAAGCAGAAGCAGACAAGGCAGAGCAGGCAAAACAGGAAGCTCTGAAAACCAAAGCACAGCCGCTAGTTGATGCCATTGCAGCAATCGGAGAAGTAACACTTGACAGTGAAGAAGCGATCACAGCAGCAAGAAGTGCATATGAAGCACTGGAAGCAGATGTGAAAGAAAAAGTAACGAACCTGTCTGACCTGGTTATCGCAGAAAAAGACCTGGCTGCACTTAAAGCAGCAAAGAAAGCAGCAGAAGATCTGAAAGCTCAGCAGGAAGAAGCAAAGAGACAGCAGGAAGAAGCAAAGAAAGCTCAGGAAGAAAAACTGAAAGAGCAGGAAGAAAAACTGAAAGCAGAGAAAGACAAGTATGGATTTAATGAGAAGACAACTTTGAAATCTGCAAAGGTGAAAGGCAAAAAAGTAACTCTGAAATGGAACAAGGTTAAGGGTGCAAGTGGATACGAAATCTACTGCAAGACTGGAAAAGGCAAGTGGAAACTTGTGAAGACGCTCAATAAGGGCAGCAAGGCAAGCTGCAAACTGAAAGGAAAAGCAGGTAAGAAATATACCTACAAAGTACGTGTATTCCAGAAAGTAGAAAATAAAGTGATCTACGGTCAGTACTCAAATACCAAGTCTGCAAAGATTAAAAAATAACAATTAAATTTCCGTATGCTGAGAGCATAAAAATATGAAATATATGCTTATCAGCAAGGAAGAGGGATGATCAGGGGGGCAGAAATCTGCCCCCGGATCACCATTACAAAGATTACAATCTCAGAAAAAGAGATGCACTTACAGAAAGAACAGGAGTGTGGAGAAATGAGCAGAAAAACAAAAAAATGTGGTTATAGAAAACGGATTCTTGCAGGAGTTCTGTCGGCAGTTGTAGCTCTGTCATCTGTCCAGATGCCTGTTACTGCTGTCCATGCGGCAGCGTGGGATCAGAATAAATTTTCAGACAGTCTGAAGCTGCGTTTCTGGAACAATGAAAAGCCGGGAGTGCGTTTTTATATCAATGCAGCGGCAAAATATATTCTGGAAAACCAGCAGGAGCAGTCAGAAAAAACAGGAAACAGCTACCCGACCGTAGGAAGTACGTTTGGAGAATGGTCAGTGTGGGGTCTGCTGCGCGGCATGTATACAGGGGCAGATTATATCAACAGCATACCGGAGAATTATTTTTCTGACTATTTAAAACGTGTGGAAGCACATGTAGAAAATAAGAAAGGAAATCTGCATGCGGCAAAGTCTACCGAGTGGTCAAGACTGATCTTGCCGCTGACTGCAATGGGATATGATATCCGAAGCGTGGCAGGCTATGATTTTATTGAAAAATTATCTGATTCATTCAGTTTTTCGTATCGCCAGGGCATTAACGGTCCGATCTGGGAGATCATTTCCATGAACAGCGGCGGTTATGAATTTGACCAGACGGATCATCCGGAAACAGCAAATACCTTTGGAAAAATGCTGGATTACATTCTGAATCTGGAGATCACCGATGCAAACGGAATCAAAGGCGGCTGGGCATTGTCAGGAAATGTACCGGATGCCGATATCACTGGCATGACACTGACAGCATTTGCACCATATTATCTGAGTCAGGAAAAATATGAGCAAACAGATGCAACCTATAGTTATGATGAGTTTGCAAGTGCGGTAGAACGCGGTATTCTCGTGCTGGCAAATATGCAGAAGCCGAACGGCGGTTTTGAGAGCTGGGGAACGGTCAACAGCGAATCGACCGTATGGGCGATGATGCCGCTTCTGGAAATGGGGATCGATCCGAAATCAGATAAGGTAACGTTGCCGCATATCGGAAAAACATGCAGCTTTGTCAAAGAAGGAGCGACACGGGACGGCGTTTACACCGACAATATGGTAGATGCACTTCTGACCTTCTGGGCAGCCGGAAGCGGAAGCAGTGCGTCGATCGGCGGATTTAAACATGTAACGGCAGGCTACGACGGAGGTGGCGGTTCCGGCACAACGGTCAATCCGATGGCAACCGACCAGGCACTTTACGGACTGATCGCATACGACCGTTTTGCACACAAACAGAATTCCCTTTTTGATATGCAGGATCAGCTGGACGGCAGTTATCTGAATGCCACGGCAGATACTTATACGATCACCTATGACGGTCAGAAAGAGGGCGAGACCTTCACAACAGAAGCTTCCCCTTATGCAGAAGTACTCTTATCCGAAGGAAAAGTAACCGATGAACAGGAAGCATTTTTGACGGAGTGGAATACCAAACCGGACGGAAGCGGGATCAGCTATTATCCGGGAGAGCTCCTTTCCATGCCGGAGCAGGATATCACGCTTTACGCACAGTACGGACAGCCAAGTTATGCACTGAAATTTGAATTAAACGGTGGTACTCTTTCCGATGACATCATTCTTCCGGACACCTACAGTCCGAAAGACCAGATCACACTGCCGACCGCAGATGAGATCACAAAAGCAGGATGTAAATTTGACGGATGGTACACCAATGCGGAATTTACCGGAAGCAAAGTGACCGAAATACCGGCACACAGTTATGGCGATAAGACTTTTTATGCAAAATGGACGGTAAATACTGAAAAAGCAAATCAGTTTTATGCGATCGTGAATCGTCTGTCCGGCCATGCGACAGCCATTTCTGATAAAGAAGACATTGAAAAGGCGAGAGAATTGTATGATTCAATGCTGGATATCGAGCGGGAGCGGATCACGGCAAGTACTTATCATACTTTCCTGAAGAAGGAAAAAGAACTGAAGGAACTGCTTGCAAGCATGGATCAGGCAGAACAGGTCAGTGCGATGATCAAAGCACTGGATAAAGAACTGACGCTTGCAGATGAGCAGCCGGTAGTGCGTGCAAGAAATGCCTACGATGCACTGACAGAAACAGAAAAAGCGATGGTAGAAAATCTGGATATTCTGACGAAAGCAGAAGAAAAGATCTCACAGATGAAGGAGAACAAAGAAAAGGCAGATGCCGTGATCCGTCAGATCGAAGCGATCGGAGATGTGACCTTAGATTCCAGAGAGGAGATCACAGCGGCAAGAGAAGCATTCCAGGCACTGACAGAGAGCCAGCAGGCACTTGTTCCGGAGCGTGTGAGAAAACTTCTGGAGAATGCAGAAAAGAAGATTACAGAGCTTTTGGAGAAGAAAGACAGGATCGATGCATTTTCAAGCTGCGTTAAGCGGATCCCGGAAAAAGTGTCACTTACAGATGACAGTCTTTCACTGCTTATGAATGCCCATGCCGCATGGCTGAAATTGAACGATGAAGAAAGGGCACAGGTAGATGGAAAGCTGATCGAACAGATCAAAGAAAAAGAAAAAGAACTGCAGGAGCTTGCACAGGCAGAGGCAACGGATGAGGATTATACGGCAGTCAAAGAGATGGAAGAGCGGATTGCTGCGGCAAGCGGTGAGGTGAAACTTGAGGATGAAGAGACCCTGAAAAACAGCAAGAAAGATGTCCGATCCAGAAGCTTCCTTTTTCCGAAGCGGATTCTCTGGACCGCAGGACAGGTAGAAAACAGCCGGAGGCTTCTGGAAAAAGAGGAAATGCAGATTTCTCTGGCGGCTCACAAGCCCTGTATTCTGAAAAATGAAAAAGGAGAGAAGGCCTCCATCCTTCTGGATTACGGAATTGAGATCCATGGCGGAATCTCTCTTCTGGCCTGGCTAGACAGCACCAAAAGAGGGGCAAAGGTCCGGGTCCGTTTCGGGGAATCCGCAGCGGAGGCTATGAGTGAGCTGGGGGGTAAGACCAATGCCACGAACGACCACGCCAGAAGAGATCTGGTGGTGGAAATCGGAATGATGAGCATGAATCCCATTGGAGAAACGGGTTTCCGTTTTGTGCGGATTGATCTTCTGGAGCCGGAGGCTGTACTGGTGATCAAGAGCATCTGTGCGGTCATGGTCTATAAGGATGTTCCTTACCGGGGAAGCTTTTCCTGCAGCGATCCACTGCTGAACCGGATCTGGGATGTGGGCGCTTATACGGTTCATTTGAATATGCAGGAATATATCTGGGACGGAATCAAGAGGGACCGCCTTGTCTGGGTAGGCGACATGCATCCGGAGGTTACGACGATCAAGGCGGTATTCGGAGAGGACGATGCGGTGGAGAAAAGTCTGGATTTTATCCGGAAGGAAACGCCGCTTCCGGGCTGGATGAACAATATGGCCAGCTATTCCATGTGGTATGTCATTATTGTGCATGACTGGTTTTTCTATACGGGAAAGAAAGAATTTCTGGAAAAACAGAAGGATTACTTGATCTGCTCTCTGCCCATATCGATGAGAAGGGGCAGGACACGGTGAAGGAAGGAAGATTTCTGGACTGGCCTTCCGAGGGGAAAAAGAAGATTGTGGATGCCGGCGTACAGGCGATCCATATCTGGGCGGCGGAAAGTCTGAAAGAAATTTTTGAGATTCTCGGGGAAAAAGACCGGGCAGCTCAGTGTGAGGAAGACCTGAAACGTCTCCGTTCCTATGAGACCGATCCGGAGGATTACAAACAGGCGGCAGCGCTTCTCGTTATGGTCGGAGCGAAGGATGCGAAGGAAACCAACGAAAAGCTGCTGAAAACAGGCGGAGCCAAGGGTATGTCTACCTTTATGGGATATTATATTCTGACTGCCCGGGCGATGGCCGGCGACTATGAGGGCTGTCTGGAGGCGATCCGGGAATACTGGGGCGGTATGCTGAGTCTGGGAGCAACGACCTTCTGGGAAGATTTTGATGTGGATTGGATGAAAGACGCAGCGCGTATTGATGAACTGCCGAAGGAAGGCCAGATCGACGTCCACGGCGCTTACGGCCGCTTCTGCTACAAGGGCTACCGCCACAGCCTCTGCCATGGCTGGGCCAGCGGCGTAACTCCCTGGCTGTCAGAGAATGTCTTGGGCGTTAAGATTCTGGAGCCGGGCTGTAAAAAAATCAAAGTGGAGCCGCATCTGGGCGATCTTGAATGGGCAAAAGGAACTTATCCCACTCCCTACGGAGAAATCACAGTTTCTCATGTAAAACAGGCGGACGGCAGCCTGCTTATTGAAAATCTTGATTCTTCCGTCAAGACAGACATCTTCTCTTTGGCCTCAGAAGAAAGCAACGTTGCTCTAAGTAATCCGGAATTTAAATTTTCTGTCAAAGGCGGAAATCTCAAAGCCGCTGCTCTGTCTTTTTCGGTGAGCGGAATCGATTACAGAGACAGCAGTACACAGTTCACTATCGGAAAGACTTTGGTTTCTATCAACCAAAGCCAAAACAAATCTGAAATTACCGAAGGCATCAAAATCACTTTTGATCACCTGAAAGTCGGTGGTTTCTTAAAGGCCGGCATTGACAGCTGAAATACCGGATTAACAGCA
>ERZ773252.2282-NODE-2282-length-16887-cov-3.988356_pt1 | contig 16887 bp, 17 predicted proteins | sample MGYA00580517_ERZ773252 | MGnify/ENA primary metagenome ERZ773252 (study PRJEB29015, sample SAMEA2737766) | human gut metagenome | biome: human gut; feature: human-associated habitat; material: faeces | place: China | collected 2012 ...
CCGGCATCATCGGCATCATCAGCGCCCCCAGTCCCGCTCTCGGGAAAGACGATACCGCCGCTGTCGACGAGGTTGCCCTCCCGATGCCAATCGCCCAGAAGCGCCCGGGCCCGCTCCATGTTCCCACGTAGCACCGGCCCCACGGTTCGGTAGAGTGCGCAGGTCTCGCAGCGATCCGTCACCAGCGTGCATTCCCGCTCGCAGGCCATGGAGAACAGCGCCGCGGGGGTGAGGGCGGCCAGGCACACAGCCATCTGGTAGGTGTCCACCGGCGAGGCGAGGGCGGAAATCTCACCATGGGGCAGCCAGCAGCGCACGCGCACCGCGCCGTCGCTTCCCATGCGCTTGAGGGCGCGCCGCTCGGAGAAGTTCGTCGCCTGGAACGCTTCGAAGGGACAGGCCGACAGACACGTGCCGCAATGGAGGCACAATGCTGGGTCGAAGAGGGGAACCGAGGTGCCCTCCCCCCGATGAATCGCGCGGCTCGGGCAGGCGTTCACGCAGGAATCGCACTGGGCGAATACGCTCTTGTGGTGCATGCAGCGATCCTCGGTGAACAGGATATCGACCTTGATGGGCCGGTCGCTGCCGTAGCGTTTGCTCGCATTCACGAGAGCGCCCGCGCGAATTCCCCCGTGAGCACCGCCAGGCCTCGGTAGAACGGCTCGGCAGACTCGGCCTCTACCTCGGCGCAGAAACTGGGCACCCAAGCGCACAGGTGCTCGTCAACGAAGGCCTGCAGGCGCTCGGCGGCATCGACATCTTCCGGAACCGACAGCGTGCCGCCATCGGCTAGATACCCGCAGAAGTCGAACTCGTTGGAGAGGTAGTCGATGCAGTCGTTGTACTTCCCCTTGCGCACCACGCCGCATTCCTTCATGAAGTCGGCCACGGCCACGCTGTGGTTGTTGATCATGCGGATGGGATGGGCCACCCCGTGGGCCCGCTGCAGCCAGGTGCCCTCGGAGTTCTCCACCACCGGATCGGAGCCAATAAACAGGCGCGTCTCCTCGCGGCGGATGGCGTGGAGCGCCTCTTCCGCATCGGCTCCCTCGTAGGTAGACAGAGCTGCGGAGAACGCCTCAATGGCCGCCGGGGAAAGCTCCAACGCAGCGGATGCCTCGGCCAGGTCGCGGGCCATCATGCCGGAGACGACGGCCTCGATCCACGGGCCGGCTGTCGGCGGCCGCCAGGCCACGGCCAGAAGTTTGAACATGGTCCCCAAAACGGTGTTCACGGAAAACCCCTCTCCTCCCACGCAAGCGATGCCATGGTAACCCATTTCGGGCCGCCATGGCATCGCAGCGGAGCCTTTAGCTTACTTCAGGTAGTACATGCACGGGCCAGTGCCAGCGTCCACGAGCAGCTGCTCGCACTCGCGCTCGGCGATGAGCTTCGAGATGTCGCTCTCCGGATCGTTCAGGTCGCCGAAGGTCATGGCCAGAGTGGGGCAGCCCTCCACGCAGGCCGGCAGGTCGCCCTCGGAGATGCGCTGGTAGCACAGGTTGCACTTCTCCACGGTGTTCTTCACGTGGGTCGGCGCCTCGCTGTTGCCCACGGGGAAGCCCACGAGGAACTCGAGCTCGGCCTCCAAGTAGGTGCGCACGCCCGCGCCGACGGCCTGGTAGGGGCAGGCCTCCACGCAGCTCTGGCAGCCGATGCAGGTCTCGGTATCCTGGGTGACGATGCCGGTCTCCTCGTCCTTAGCCGTGGCGCCGGTGGGGCACACCGCCACGCAGGCCGGATTCTCGCAGTGCTGGCAGCGCAGGGGCTGGTAGGCGATGGTGTTGGAGCCGTAGGAGCCGCCGGGGCAGTCCTTGCTCGCACCGCCCACGGTGTTCACCGTGCAGTACCACACCTCGTTGGGCAGGTTGTTCTCAAGCTTGCAGGAAACCGAGCAGCTTCCGCAGCCGATGCAGCGACGATAATCGATCGCAATGCCGTATTTGTTAGCCATGAGTAGTTACCGTCCCTTCCTCTTAAGCACCCTGGATGGTGGGAGTGAATGCCGCTTCATCGTTGGCGCCCGAGCCGTCCCACGGCTCGATCTTCACGCGGTTATCGAAGAACGAGCAGTTCACCGCGTAGGGGTCGGCGTAGTCGGTGGTGATGGCGCCCATGGAACCGCGCTTGGTCTCGTTCTCGGCATAGCCCTTGTAGTACACCGTGCAGCCCTCGCGGATGCCGCTGTTGAAGCTGGCCACCATGACGCACTCGCCGAGCCAGTTGGACACGAGGATCTCCTCACCGTCCTCCACGCCGTATTTCGCCCCATCGGCGGGATTGATGAACAGGCGAGGCTGATCATTAAACTGACGAGCCCAGGTGTCCATAAACATGGTCATGTGCACGCGAGAGGGATTGCGCCACGACATGCAGGTCAGCGGGTAGTCGGCGGCATATTCGGAATGGGCGCCGGAGATCTTGTTCTCGAACCAGGTGGGCATCTGCTCGCGCTCCACGTTGGAGATGTCGTAGTTCGAGGGCGTGCGGGGCGCCGGCGTATCCACGTAGAACATGAGGCGGCCGGTCTCGGTGATGAAGTTCGTGAGGCCCACGTTGCCGATGTAAGGCTCTTCCTTGGTGTAGCGCATCTCCTTGTTCTGACGCAGGGTCTCCATGGTGATGCCGCATTCCACGGCCGCAGGCACATCGTCGAAGGTGCCCTTCCACCACATGTCGTCGTCCACCTCGTTCACGGTGTCGCCCACACCCAGGTACTCGCTCATGAAGCGGGCGATCTCGGCGTCGGGCTTAGCCTCGTACATGGGCTCGATGCACTTCTCGGACAGGCGCACGGTGCGCATGTGACCCAGCGGCACGACATCCTCGTATTCGTACATGTCGCAGGCCGGCAGCAGAATATCGGCGTAGCGGGCCGTGTCGGTCATGAAGTTGTCCTCGACGATGATCATCTCCATAGGATCGAGGATCTCCTTCTTCACGCGGTTGGAGTTCACCGAGCCGCCGATCATGCCGCCATGGGACACCCACAGCGTCTTCACCGGGTAGTCCTGGTCGCCCAGCTTGCCGGAGTTCATGATGTCGGCCGCCGCCAGGAAGGTCACGGCGCTGCACATCTTGCCGTTGGAGGGCACGGCCGAGGCGTGGCCGAAGAAGTTGCCGTACATCATGTCGAAACCGCCGACGGAACGGCCGGGCTCGCCGAAGTTGCCGGTCATGGCGATGAGCGCCGTCATGGCATAGGCCGCATGCAGGCCGTTCTCATAGGCGCCGGTGCCGAAGTTGATGTAGTGGGCCACTTTGTTCTTGGGCTGCAGCACGTCGTAGAGGTAGTCGAAGTCCTCACGGGAGATCTCGCACACCTCGGCAACCTTCTCGAAGGTCCACTCGGACACGTGCTCCTTGAACTTGTCCCAAGCGGTGACGTACTTGTCGTCGGGGCAGCTCCAGGCCGGATCGGCGCAGGTGTCGAAGGGCACCGGCTTCTTCTCGCTTTCCGACCACACCATGATGGGATCGATCTCGGTGGGCTCGCCGGTCACCCAGAACACGGGGCCCTCGTGCAGCCCCTCGCCGAACTCGGAGCCGCGCACGTACATGCCGGTCTCCTTGTTGATGAGGTAGGGGGCGCAGGTGTGGTTCAGCACGAAATCCTTCGCGTAGGTCTCCTCGTCCATGAAGCGCTTGATGAGGCCGAGGAACAGGGCCGTGTCGTTGCCCATGTTCACGGGAATCCACTTGTCGGCTTTGGCCACAGTAGCAGAATAGTGCGGATCGATGACCACGACTTTTGCGCCAACATCTTGGGCGTCAAAAAGGAACTTCGCCATCTGGATCTGGGCAAAAATGGGGTTAGCACCGAACATGACGATGTAGTCTGAGTTCACAAAGTCGGTGGGCTCATTCTGATCGAACCACTGAATACCACCGCGGGTAAGGCCGGTGTTGGTGGCATTGTCGAAAGAATAGTCCCACTTCGTGCAACCAGTGGCATTGAACATACGCATAATAAGACCCGAAGAACCGTGGAGCGACCCCTGTGCACCGCCACCGCCCATGTAAACGGAATTCGCTAGCGGACCGTAGGTTTCCTCGGTCTTCTTCCACTGCGCACCGATAAGCTCGCCGGCCTCTTCCCAGGTGATACGCTCCCACTGGCCACCGCCGCGAGGCGTGCCATCGACGCGCTTCATGGGATACTGGATGCGTGCTTCTGAGTAGGTGCGGGTGATGCGCGATTTACCCTTGAGGCAGGTTCGAAAGGGGTAGTCCTTCTTCGGGCGCATGTTCACGACGTTACCATCGCGCACATAGATGTTGTACTGACAGAACGAGCAGCTCCAGCTACAGGTGCAAAAGTACTCGTCGCCCGTGACGGAGAGCTTTGTCTCCTTCTTCTCGTTCTGATCGGTTTCCAGGTTCTGCATGTCGCCGGCAGGACTGCAGGCAGCCAAAGTACCCGCGACCGCCGCGCCGGCGGCAGCGAGACCCGTTCCCTTCAGGAAGGTACGGCGAGTCAAAGACGTAGTCATAGATTCCCCTATCCTTTGAGGCGCAGCTGCCCAAAGGCGGCTGCGACGATGACACCGCGTTGACGCGTGAATGGAGAAGGCGTCGTGCGACCGACGGCCTCCCTCGCGCTCGCGCGCTTCCGCGGACTCCAACGACGGTGGCAAAGGAGAAGGCTCCGGATTCCGAGACGCTCTCCTCCAACGCCTCGGGAAACCTTGTGCCACCGAATGACACGCATTATAACGAGGAGTAAATAAGGCGTAAATGGGCTCGATGGCCAGATAGCAGCATCAGTTTCACTTTTGATAAAGTGCTGTTCATAGGCGCATGAATGCTATTCCCATGCAGCGTTCCATGCCCGATGGGCTCCTGCAGCTACTGAGGTGCCCCGCGAAGTGAGGACCAGGGAGTGCCGGCGGTGGTCGTAGGATACGGGGCGTACGGCGAGCAAGCCACGGGCGACAAGCTGGCGGGCCGCCATGGACACGGAAGGCTGACCGCAGCAAAGTAACCGCGCAGCGTCTCCCACTTCCAAGGCCCCTGTTTCGCGGCACGCCATGAGCAGCAGCGCCTGGCCGGGCGCGAGAGGCGCATCGGGAGCCGAACCAGCGCGCGCCGCTTCGCGCAAGGCCCGCATGCCGGTCAGAGCCGTATCGAGCGCGGTGCCATCAAGACTATGCCTCACCTCGAACAAGATGTTTTCGCCGCGGGGCGTCATGCGCAGCAAGCTGCGGCGACGGTCACGCGGACTTACCCGCTCGGCAACGAGATCGAGGCCAATGAGGCGCCTTAGCAGACGCGTCGTCTTCGCCTTCGATAACACGAGGGCGCAGGTCAGTTCCATGACCGTCAGGGGCTGGGATTGGGAGACCACCGCCAAAGCGGCCACGTCATCGGCAGAGAGCGCGCCTGCGCCGAGGCACTCGTCGAGTGCCGCGCGAGCCTTGCACCACACAGCCGTAGAAGCCATGAGAAAGTACCTAAGACGCCATCTCCGCCTTCAGGTCGGCCACCTTCTGCAGCATGACTTCGTCATTCGTGCCCATCATCTGCACGGCCAGAATGGCGGCGTTCTTCGCACCGTTGATGGCCACGCAAGCCACCGGCACGCCCGAGGGCATCTGCACCATGGAGAGCAGCGAATCCAGGCCGCCCAAATCGCTCGTCTTCATGGGCACGGCGATAACCGGCAACGGCGTAAAGGCAGCCACGACCCCACCCAGGTGCGCCGCCTTACCCGCTGCGGCGATGATGACCTTGATGCCGCGGTCGTGAGCCGTTTCCGCCCACTCGTGCACCACGGCCGGCTTGCGGTGGGCGCTCGCCACCTTCACCTCGTAGGGCACGCCCATGGCGTCTAACTGGGCCATACACGGCTCCATGGCCGGCATGTCCGATTCCGATCCCATAATGATGCCGACTACCGGCGTCTCTTCTGCCATGTTCGCGTCCTTTCATCAGTTTGTCGCAGGCCAACCCCGCATCGTAAGTTGTCGCCCATTATAAAACCGTCTCGCGGCAAATCGCCTACGAATGGCCGGGCTTCGCCCCAGTCGGTAGCCGATGACCTATGGTGGGAAGACCATCAACTAGAAGGAGGCCCCCATGAGCACGGAAACTTACCGCGACCACGTAGAGCAGCAGGAGAAGCACATCAAAGACCACATCGGCGACGAGATTCGCAAGGTCAAAGAGCGCGAAGAGCGCGAGACCCACGGGTTCCATGACGCCATCGGCGACGAAATTGCCCATGAGGAAAAGGCCGAGCGCCGCCAGCAAGACGAAACCGATGCCGCCCTCACCGAAACCGCCGACACCATCTTGCGCGGAGAATAGGCGATTCCCGAAAAAACTTCTTGCGCCCGCGCACCAAGTCGGGTATTATCAACTTCGCTCTTTTGGCAAAGCTGAAACAGCACCTGCGGGCGTGGCGGAATTGGCAGACGCGTACGGTTCAGGTCCGTATGGGGGCAACCCCATGGAGGTTCAAGTCCTCTCGCCCGCACCATTTTGAAACGAACGCCCTCTCCGGAGGGCGTTTTTCATTTTCTGTTCAATCACTTCTCACGGGCAATGACGCAACTAGGGGTCATCGGCAAGTAAGGACAAGAACAAAAACCGCATCCTGCAGAGGGCCAAGTGCAGCATTTTTGCAGCAATGCCGCAACCTCACAATGCAGCAACACCGCGGTGCGTCTCCCAGGCTTCAGATTGCTTTCTCGCCCGTAACAAGCGATATTCACCGTCCCGCCCCTGAAGCCCATTGCCGACAATGGAGAGAGCCGAATAGCAGCAGGCACGACCAACCATGCTGCTCTATCTTGCACGGGGGGCATCTCATGAAGAAAACCATTCCGCCGAGCGCCATTGCGAAAACCGCCGCCGGCGTGGGCACCGTTGCCGCCACCGTTGCCCTCGGCATGCTCGTCAAGCGCCAGCGTGTGCGCGCAACCTGCAAGCCGTTCTACAGCGGGGCCACCCGCTGCTTCAAGATCCCCGGATTGAACGAGGGATTCGTGCCCCAGGATCTCTTCTATCTGGACGACGAAAAAACCTGGCTGTTCAGCGGCTACGAGGCTAACCGGAAACCGTCGCCGATCTTCCAAGTGAGCGAGGACGGGCACGTGCGGCGCCACGAGGTGCTTTTTCCCAGCGGCTCCCTTTACCGCGGCCACGGAGCCGCCATCACCGCCGCGGGCCCCTTCGTCTTTCTCACGGTTCGCGACGGATTTGTGGCCATCGACCGCGCGACCCTCGCCGATGCAGCCGACGGCGACATCCTGCAGGCCACCGGGCACCGCGCGATCCCCCTTTTGCCCGCGTTCATGAACGTGCAGAAGGGCATGCTCTACATCGGCGAATTCCAGCACCGGATCTTCTACCCCACCCCGAAAAGCCACTGGCTACGCTGTCCTTCCGGCGAGACCAACCCAGCGCTCGCGTTCGCCTACGCGACCCACGACCACGGCCCCTTCGGATTTGGGGAGCATCCGGCGGCGGTGTATTCCATCCCCGGAAATGTGCAGGGGCTGTGCGTCACGCCCGACGGCAATATCGCGCTCAGCTTGGCCTGGGGCTTCGGCGATGCGGAGATTCGCATCTACGACCCCGCCCGGGCGCACCGCGGCGGCAGCTACATGGTGGAAGGCCATCACTGCCCGCTTTATTTTCTCGACGACGCGACGCTCATGCAGACGCTGACCGTGCCACCCATGGCCGAGGGCATCGACACCCACGATGGCCAGGTGTACCTCGCGAATGAGTCGGCCAGCAACTTATACCTGCTCGGCAAGTTCTTTGGCGGCAGCTACGTGTATTCCTTCCCACCCCCTAGGGAATGCGCCGAATCCCCCCATATATCCTTATATACTGGAGGCCTTGCCAAAGACGGAGCGAATTGTCACCGCCCCCCAAAAGCGCGCGCAACAAGCGTGCCTCCTATGACCTTGAGTAACTTTCGCGCGCGATTTCCCATGACATGACGTCTTTGCCGAACTCCTTTGCCGAGCCGGTACCCTTTTTCGGAAATAGATAGGAGTTTCGAACAGCTGACCATACGAAACAGGGAAGTAGACGGAAGTTTCGCGCATTTTCGGAACGAATTAAGCGCTCCAGAGCCCGTTTCATGCTCGAAACTCCTATCTATTTCCGAAATCGCAGTTATCGCGAAGATAAGAAGCGCCAAGCCTGAACAGCTCTCGGTATTTTTCCGATAGACAACAACTCAAAGAAAGACGAATGACAGGTCGCAGATGGAAAGAAAAGGCCTCCTCAACCCCTCTACACTTACCTCGATGCTTTTGCTCAGAAAACAATGCTGCCATCGAGACGAGGAGACCACCATGACCAATCCCTCAAAACGAACCACTCGCTCCTTCGCGGCTTTCGTTCTCGCCTTGTGCCTGGCTGCGTCTCTCACCTCCTGCGCCTACAGCGCCTTGGCCGCAACGAACGGCGACGAGGGCACCGAGGCAACAACGAGCGCCACGGAAGAGGCGGATGCCACCGAGACGCCCGCCACAGCGGCTGAGGCCCCCACCGCGGCAGCCGAGACCCCCGCCACAGCGGCCGAGATCCCCACCACCGCGACAATCATGTACTACGAGAACGTCAGCTACGACGACGGTGACACCGAGCCCGACGAGAATGGCCGGGTGCTGCTAGGCAGCTACGAGCTCACCGACGTGCACGTAGGGCAGACGCTGAATGCGTGGAATTACGTGGTCGACATCCCCGGACATTTCTTCTGGGACGGCTGGCCGCAAAATCTCACACTGACCGACAACCCTTCCGACAACGTCATCAACCTCTTCTACTTCAAGCTGTGGAACAACGAGTACACGGTGAATTACTACCTCATGGAAAACGCTGACCTGACCGCCGACAACTGGAAGGACGCACTGGCGCCCGACGACGTGAAGTTCGTCAAGATGGGGTCGGAGACCTTCACCGACCAGCGCTTCGACAAACTCGTCAAGGGCGACGCCTACGAGTACAAGATTGACGGCACTTACGTGGTGGACACCTACCCGTCCGAGATACGCGTGGGCGTCAACCCCGACGACAACGTCATCAACGTGCTTTACGTGCCCGATTCCGCGAATCTGCCCGACGATATTGAAGTGCCCACCGACACAACGCCGCCAAGCGATGCGACCCAGCCGGACGACACGACGCCGCCCGACGACAGCGGAAACGGCGACAACAGCGCCGACCAGCCCGCCGATGGCTCCGGAGCCGACAAACCAGCGGATGATTCCAGCGCCGACAAGCCCGCCGACACGCCGAGCACCGACGGAAGCGCTACGCCGAGCCTGCCGAACGATACCACCTTCGACAAAGACGAAATCGAAGGCGTGCTGCCCGACGACGTGAAAGACGAGGTGGTAAAAGATTTCATCGAATCGGGAGACGCGCAAGACAAGACAGAGATCACCGAAGAGATGGTCGAGAACCCGGTGAGCAAATCCGACGCCGACTACGTGAAGAACATCTACGAGACCGGCCTGAAAGAGGGCGAGAAGCTGGCCCAGACAGGAGATCTCGTGCCCCTCGCCATCATTGCGAGCATCGCTTTAGGAGCAGCGGCAGCGGGTGCCATCGCCTTCATCATGAACCGACGCGCCAAACGCTAAGCCCACCACGCTGTCCGAAAAAGGGAATTACGGTGCAGCATCCCCCCTCTCCCCTTTGCGAAAGTTGCGAAAATCTGCGAAAGTTGCGAAACTCTGCGAAAGACCCGGCGGTGCCCGCAGTCCTACTCCCCCTTCGAGGTGAGGTGCCAGCCGTTGCAGTAGGGGCAGCGGTAGACGTGCAGGGGCGGGGCGCCGTGCTCGGCGCATTCTGCGGCGGTGAGCTCGGCTTCGTAGCGGCTGGCGTAGCGGTTCTTGCGCTCGCAGGATTTGCGGCGATGCGCGGCCTCGCGCTCCTCGTCGTGGCGCTGACTGCGTGCGTTCTCGCTGGCGAACAGGTCGTCCATGCCGCCGAGGGATGCGGCGAACTCCGCCTTCTGCTTCTGCCACGCCGAGCGCTTCTTGCTGCCCACGGACGCCTCCCTTCCCGCAACACCTTCTGCACAGACGCCAAGAACCATGCTATAATGCAAGCAATCGGTGCCCCGCTCAGCCGGGCGGCACTGGTTAATGACTAAGCCGGGTCTACTTTAGCATGGGGCCCGGCTTCTTCTTTGCCAACACCGTCCGTCACTCCTTCCTCACCAGGAAAAGCCCGATGATTCCGATAAACACAAGCATGAGATCGCACAGGGCAATGACAGTTTGCGTGTCCATAGGGTAGCTCCTTTCTCGAAGCCGCCCGGACGTGACGGGGCACCGACCCTCATTGTAACCCAATCTTAGTCTCGCACAATCGTGGAATTTTCCGCTTACTAGATTCCCCGTTGACAATACTTTGATATCAAAGTATTTTGGATAGCGACGCTATTGGAAGCTCCTTCGGATGATCCGTCGAAGAGAGAGAAGGGAGGCGTGCGTGATCGGCATTCTGTACGAGTCGGACGAATGGTCCGACTGGAAGTTGGGACGCGAGCTCGAGGCGGCGCTGGCGGAGAACGCGCTCGCCGAAACCGTTCCAGCTGAAGCGAACTCGCAGACAGCGACAAGAGAAAGCGACGCAGCCGACAATTCCTGGCGTCACGTGCGCATGATCAACATGGAAGACGCCGACGCTGTGGAACAGGCCCGCAGCTGCGCCATGCTCGTGAGCCGGGTGTTCGCGAGCGCAGCCTTCCGCGGGCACCAGCGTTCTCACCGGGCCATGGAAGATATCATCGCCCTGGCCGAGGCTGAGGGCATCCCGCTCATCAATCCTGGTCGCGCCCATCACTTCGAAATCGACAAGCGCCTGGCCACCGAAACGCTGCGCAACGCGGGCATCACGGCTCCAGCTATCATCGCATGGGGGACACGCGCCGAGCTCGGCAGAGCGGCGGCCGACCTCGACGATTCGCGCTCTGTTGCTCTCAGCCGGGAAGAAGCCTCCGAGGCTTGGAGTCCCCGTGCATCAGAAGCCGAAATCGCCTCCCACAGATGGGCCCGGCCGACCCCGGACCAATGGACCTACCCTTGCATCATCAAGCCGAACTGCGGCGGTCGCACCACGCACACCGCTGTGCTGCGCAGCCCTGCCGACGCCCGCGCATTCCTGAGCGCAGCCCCCAATCTCGTCTTTATCGTGGAGCCCTACATCGAAGCCGCCGGCGGATTCCTCACGCGCATCGAGGTGGTGGACAGCCGCATCGCGCTCGTGGTGAAGCGGTCGGTGGCAGCGAGCGGGCTCTCCTCCTACCACGAGGGCTCCACCTACGAGCTCTACCCCGACTGCCCCGCCGCCGTCACCGATGCCGTGCTGGAAGCGGCCCGCATCCTGGACATCCAATTCGGTAGCTTCGACGTCATTGAGGCCGCCGAGGGCAACCTCATCATCGACGCCAACAGCGTGTCGAACGTGTCGGAAGACTGCACCGAGCTATTCGGCTTCGATCTTATGGCCGCCTACGCCCGAGCGCTGGCCGCCCGCTACCACACGCTGCGCAACGCCACAAATTAGCACTTCTCAAGAAAGGAGCCTCATGCTCACCATCCCCGAAGTCTACGACCTGTTCGACCAAATCGGCTGCTGCAGCTTCGCCACCCTCGATGGGCGCGGCGGCGTTGATTCCCGCATCGCGCACTTCTTTGCCTGCGACGAGGAGGGCCTCTACCTGCGCACTATGGACGTGAAGCCCTTCTACCGCCAGCTTGTGGAAGGTGGCAAGCTGTCCGTTTGCGGCGAGAAAACCGCCGCGCCCTGTAGCTGGGATGACGACAACATGCCGCATTTCCAGCCAGGCTTCATGGTGCGCGTCTCCGGGGATGTGCGCCTGCTCACGCGCGAGGAGGTGACCGAGAAGGCAGCGGCAAACCCGCAGTTCAACGTCGCCATATACGACATCAACAAGTACCCCGAGACCCGCGTGCTCGTGCTGCATTCCGCCTGGGGCGAGCTGTACGATTACGACTTCAACATGGTGCACCGCGACCACAAGATCCTCCGCGAGCGCTTCGCCTGGGGCGGTGCGACTTTCGAGGCGCCAGGGCTTTCCATCACCGATGCGTGCATCGAGTGCGGTGCCTGCGCCGATGCCTGCACCCACAAGGCCATCGTGGCCGGCACGCCCTACGCCATCCTCGGCGAACGCTGCGACGAGTGCGGCAACTGCTACCATGTCTGCCCTGTCGGCGCTGTCATCAGCAAGGGCGTTTCGAAAGATTAGGAGGCAGCCATGGGAAGAGAACCAGAAGAGAGCAGAGAAACCGCAGCCGCCGTTCCGAGCGCATCACACGCCTCGAGCGTCCAAGACGTCCCGAACATGCCCCCTCACGGCGACATCGTCAGCCTTATGAGCCGCACGCTCGGCGCAGCCAATCGTTACCTGGTGGAGCTCATGGCCCGCGAAGGACTCGCCGGCATCGTGCCCTCCCACGGCGACATCCTCATGCAGCTGTTCGCCCACGACGCGATGTCCATGGCTGCTTTGGCTGAAGCCATCGGGAAAGATCCATCCACGGTGACGGCCCTTGTGCGCAAGCTGGCCAATGCCGGCTATGTGGAGAAAGCCCCCAACCCCCGCGACCGCCGCGTGTGCGAGGTGCGTCTGACCGATGCGGGCCGCGCCCTGGAGTCGGCCATGGATCGCGTGTCCCATACGCTTATCACAACGCTGACAAATAGCATCCCCGCCGCCGACCTTGCCGCTACTTGCCGTACCATGAAAGCCATGCAAGAGAATATGAGTGTCGCAGACGATTCTGAATCGAAGCGTGAACCTGATTCCGAACCTACGCCCGAGACCCGAGGAGACCGCCAATGAACCTTTCCCTATCCCGCAGCTTCCCCATCGCGAAGGCGGCCCTTGCTGCCGCCGTCATCGCCTGCACCTTCGCCCTGGCCTGCAGTTTGATCGGCTGCGCGTCGGGCGGCACCGACAGCAGCAGTGCCGATGCCGGCAACACCTCCGCCAGCACCGACGGCAAGACTCTGCGCGTGGCCATGGAACTGGCCTACCCGCCCTTCGAAACGAAAGACGACGCCGGCAACCCGGAGGGCCTCGCCGTCGACTTCATCCGCGACTTCGGCGCCGCCTACGGCTACGACGTGCAGATTGAGAACACCGCCTGGGACGGCCTTATTCCCTCGCTGCAATCGGACAAGGCCGATCTGGTTATCAGTTCCATGACCATCACCGACGAGCGCAAGCAGTCCGTGGACTTCTCCGACGCCTACGCCATGGCCCAGCTGGCCATTCTGGCGAACGCGGATTCCGGCGTGGCGTCCATCGACGACTTGAACCAGCCCGGCAAGAAGGTGACCGTGAAGACCGGCTCCACCGGCGACGTGTACGTCACGAAGAACCTGACCAATGCGGAGATCGTGCGCCTGGCCGACGAGAGCGCGTGCGTGACCGAAGTGGTGCAGGGCAAGGCCGACGGTTTCCTGTACGACCAGCTGACCATCTACCGCAACCACCAGGCGAACCCCGACACCACCGAGGCCGTGTTCATCCCCTTCCAGGATGCCGAGGAGTGGGGCATCGCCGTGAAGAAGGGCAACACGGAGCTGCTCGACCAGCTGAACGCCTTCATCGCGCAGTCGAAGACCGACGGCGAGTTCGATCGCCTCACCGAGAAGTACCTCGCGGACGAAAAGAAGGCCTTCGACCAGTACGGCTTCAAGTGGTTCTTCGATTTCGAGTAATCTAGTCCCATGAAACGCCTCGCCACCATCACTCGTCCCTTCACCGCCGCCGCAGGTGCGCCCGTGCGCCCGGCGAAGGCGGCGCTGAACTACCTGGCCGTATGCGTGGTGGTCATCGCCGTGGTGTGGGCATCGCTGGCTGCGGCGGGCATCTCGCTGAACTTCGATTTCGTGGCCCAGTACCGCATGCGTATCTGGGACGGCTTCTGCATGACCGTGGGCATTTCGACGGCGTCGCTCGTGCTGAGCCTGCTGCTCGGCCTGCTCGTGGCCGCCGGCCAGGGCGCCCGCTTCCTGCCGCTGCGCTACCTGTGCGACCTGTACGTGAAAATCATTCGCGGCACACCCCTCATTGTGCAGGTGTACTTCTTCTACTACATCATCGGCACGGCCTGGGGCATCGACAACCGCGTGCTGGCGGGCATTATCATCCTGTCGCTGTTCTCGGGGGCCTATATCGCGGAAATCGTGCGGGGCAGCCTGCTGTCGCTCGACCGCGGCCAGCTGGAAGCGGCCCGGGCCGTGGGCTTCACCCGCGCCCAAACCCTGCGCTACGTGATCGCGCCCCAACTGGTGGCCCGCACGCTGCCGGCGCTCACGGGCCAGGTGGCCTCCATCATCAAGGATTCGTCGCTACTGTCGGTCATCGCCGTCATCGAGCTGACCCAGACCATACGCGAGATCACGGCCACGAACTACAACTTCTTCGGCGGCTTCCTGTTGCTGGGGGCGCTGTACCTGGTGCTCACCCTGCCCATCATGGCCGTGAGCCGCCACTTCGAGAAGAGGCTCTCCTATGCGTGAGCATTGCCGCCATTGCCGCCATTGCCGCCCGCTTCCCGCGCGGCCGTCGTCCCGGGCGGTGAGCCACCATGCGCGTTGAGCTCTCTCATCTCTCCATGGCCTTCGACGGCACCGAGGTGCTGCACGACATCACCTTCGACGAAGAGGTGTCGGCCCTGGCCATTATCGGGCCGTCGGGCGGCGGGAAGTCCACGCTTTTGCGCATTATCGGCGGCCTGCTAGTGCCCACGGGCGGCACCCTGGCCGTGGACGGCGTCCCCGTGCCCACCGGCGAGGCGGCGCTGCGCGACTACCGCGCGACCCTCGGCTTCGTCTTCCAGGACGGCGGCCTGTTTCACCACCTCACCGCCCAGGAGAACGTGGCGCTGCCCCTGCGCGTGGTGCACGGCGTGGAAGATGCCGAAGCGTCCGACCGCGCCCACGATCTGCTGGAACGCCTCGGCCTGGCCGATTCCGCGGCCAAGCGGCCGGCTCAGCTGTCCGGCGGCCAGAAGCAGCGCGTCGCCATAGCCCGGGCGCTCGCGGCCCGGCCGCGCCTGCTGCTGCTCGACGAGCCCACGAGCGCCCTGGACCCGGAATTCACCACCGAGGGGCTCGACGTGGTGCGCGACCTGAAGGAAGCCGGCACCCGCTTCATCATCGTCACCCACGAGATGGGTTTCGCCCGCCACGCCTGCGACACCGTGGCCTTCCTCTACGGCGGCCGCCTGCTGGAGCACGGCCCAAGCGAGCGCCTCTTCGACAATCCCCGCACCCCCGAACTCAAGCGTTTCCTCAGCCGCCTCTTGGAGTGGAGCATGTAAGGCGAAAAGGCCCGGGAAATCAGACCCTATACCCCCAACGTATCCAGGGGCGCTACTTGCACGCCGTCCTCTCGGCACGTTGCGACACCCCCGACGCCGATGACAGCGAGCATGGCAACGGGAGCCTGGTAGCCGCCGCGCATCATCTTCTCCTTCAGCGTCACGAGGTTCTTAGCGGCATCGTCCACCTGGGCCGCCCCGAGCTTCACCTCCACCGGGATCCACGTTCCGTCGGGATGCTCGATGACGAGGTCCGCCTCCAGATCGGCCGCATCATGATAGTGGTATACCGAAGCCCCCATGGCCTCCGCGTAGACGATGAGGTCGTGGGCAACGAGCGACTCAAAGAGAAATCCGAGCGTCTTGAGGTCGCCCATGAGCTTTGCCGCCGTGGCACCGAGCGCGGCGGCGGCCAGGGACGGATCGGCCAGGTGTCGCTTTGCGGCCGACCGAATCTTGGCCGACGAGCGCAGTTCGGGGGCCCAGGCCGGAATGTCCTGCACGAAGTAGATGCGCCGCAACGCATCGAGGTAATCGTTCATGGTGGGTGCCGTGATAGCCGCAGCATCTTCGGTGCGACCTTGGGTATCTTTCAGAATGGTCTTTCCCGTTGCCAGGGTGGCCTCGTTACGGGCAAGGGACACAATCAAGCGCCGCACTTTCTCCCGGTCGCGCTCCACCCCGTCAACCTCATGAATGTCCTCGTTGATGACCGCCTGCAAGTAGCCCTTGGCGATGCGCACCGCTTTCGCCGTGGGGGAACCAATGGCGTCGGGCCAGCCACCCGCCACCACAAGTTCCGCAATGCGTTCAAGGGACAGCTGCGAAACCGACGCGTAGCGCTCTCCCTCAAACAAACCTCTCAGCGACACCTTGCCATTTGATTGGCCGAGCTCGTACTGGGTCATGGTGCTCATGGGAACGCGAACGATGCGCCCGGCCCCGCTATGTCGAGGCCGATCGGCATGGGGATTCTGCTTCCTGCGGGGAGTCGAGGAGCCCGTGAGCACAAACTGCCCCTTCTCCGTGGCCCTATCGCACTCGAATCGCACGGCATCCCACAACTTGGGAACGTCCTGCCATTCATCAATCAGACGCGGCCGGACACCCTCAAGGGCAATGGCCGGCTCTAGCTCAGCCAGACGTCGGTTTTGAAAGTCGCCCAGCGGGTCGGCCATGCTGATTTCCGAGACCGCATGGTTCTTCGCTGTCGAAGTCTTGCCGCACCACTTTGGCCCCTCGATGACCACGGCACCGAAAGCCTCCATGTTTTCCGCAATGGTTTTATCAGCAATGCGGGGAATGTAATTGGGTATTTTCAGCGTTTCCATGGCCCCGGCCTCCACCTGGTTATTTTAACTTTTTTCCAGGTTTCATTTTAACTTTTTTCCAGGTTTCATTTTAACTTTTTTCCAGGTTTCATTTTAACTCTCGATGCAACAAAGTCCCAGCCGTACGTAGACTTCCGAGCTGCAACGCTTCCTCAGCCGCCTGCTGGAGTGGAGCCTGTAGAAAAAAGCGCGGACGCCGGGAGGGTGGCGTCCGCGCA
>ERZ773252.2296-NODE-2296-length-16787-cov-8.220595_pt1 | contig 16787 bp, 14 predicted proteins | sample MGYA00580517_ERZ773252 | MGnify/ENA primary metagenome ERZ773252 (study PRJEB29015, sample SAMEA2737766) | human gut metagenome | biome: human gut; feature: human-associated habitat; material: faeces | place: China | collected 2012 ...
TATCCGCGACCGTGCACGGCTCCCATCCCCACGCATGGTCGATGAGCAGCTCCGCATTTTTACCGAACAGCTTATACAGCAGATCCTCGTTTTTCTCCGAGCACAGCGCGATATCGCCCATGGTGCACATGCCGTACTGCTCGAGTTTTTTCGCGGTGCCTCGTCCCACGCGCCAGAAATCGGTGAGCGGCTGATATGACCACAGCTCGTGCCGGAATCTGCGCTCGTCCAGTTCGGCAATACGCACGCCGTCGCGGTCGGCGGGAACGTGCTTGGCGACAATATCCATCGCCACCTTGCACAGAAACAGGTTGGTGCCGATGCCCGCCGTGGCCGTGATGCCGGTGGTGTTCAGCACATCGAGAATGATTTTCCGCGCCAGCTCACGCGCGGTCAGGCCGTAGGTCTCAAGGTAGCCGGTCACGTCCATGAACACCTCGTCAATGGAGTACACAACCATGTCCTCCGGCGCGACATATTTCATGTAAATGGCATAAATCCGGCTGCTGTACGCCATATAATGCGCCATATGCGGCGGTGCGATGATGAAATCCATCGCAAGAGACGGGTTTTCCCGCAGTTCCGCAGCAGAGTAAGACGCGCCGGTGAATGTATGCCCGGGCGCACGGCGCTGCCGCTCGGCATTGGCCTGCTTAACGCGCTGACGCACCTCAAACAGCCGTCCGCGGCCGGAAATGCCGTAGCTTTTCAGCGACGGCGTGACTGCCAGACAGATGGTCTTGTCCGTGCGGGTCTCGTCCGCGACAACAAGGTGCGTGTCGAGCGGATCGAGGTCACGCTCCCGGCACTCCACGGAGGCATAAAAGGATTTCAGGTCGATGGCAAGGTAGGTGTGGGATCGCATGGTCATGCCTCCTTTCAGCGTGTCAGTCAATCAGATAACGATTTTGTATCAGATATTTTCTTTATGATAATTCAGCCACGATTTAGATGAAAATGAAAAGTCTGTTCGGCACCATTCGCAAAACCACGCATCATCTGTTGATGGCTGATAATCATGAATATTTAACTGTAATAATATTCCGTTTAAGTCTACTTGTAATCGCATAATTCATCTATCCTGATTATTTGTAAAATACACTGTAATTTTACCCTTTTTAAGAGAACACCGTCAAGGAAAACCGTCCTCTCCTCCCAGTATTCCGCAATCCTATGGATAAATTATGGTTTTCAGCGATTTATTGTGCTATACTATCCACAGAACATCCCCAAAAGGAGGAACTTTATTATGGTACAAGTGAATGCGATCGGTGACGCATGTCCGATTCCGGTCATCAAAACGCTGCACGTGCTGCAGGATTTGAACGGCGCGGGCACGGTGCAGACGCTGGTAGATAACGAAATTGCAGTGCAGAATCTGACCCGCCTTGCGGAGAGCAAGGGCTGCTCGATCACGACCGAAAAACGCTCGGACAAGGAGTTCTGCGTGACAATTACGACTGAAAATTCCATCGGCAAGACAGAAGCCGATGAGCAGATTGCCTGCACGGTACCGGCGGCGCAGAAAAAGACAGTCGTTGTTATTTCCGCCGACCATATGGGCGAGGGCGATGAGGAGCTGGGCCGCATTCTCATCAAGGGCTTTATTTTTGCGCTCACCCAGCAGGAGCACCTGCCGAGCACGATTCTGTTCTACAACGGCGGCGCACGCCTGACCTGCGAAGACTCGGCATCGCTCGAGGATCTGAAAAACCTGGCATCGCTCGGTGTGGAGATTCTGACCTGCGGTACCTGTCTCAACCACTACGGCCTGACCGACAAGCTGGCAGTTGGTGACGTGACCAACATGTACGTCATCACCGAGAAGCAGATGCAGGCCGACCTCATTCTGCGCCCGTGATGCGGCGCAAACGGCCGTTTGCGGTCATCGCGTTCGTGTCCACCGAGCAGGCACTCGCGGCAGAAGCCATGTTCACGCAGCGCGGTCTGCCCGGACGCATGATCCCGATTCCCTCTCAGGTGAGCGCAGGCTGCGGACTGGCATGGAAGGCCGAAACAAGCGAGGAACAGGTGCTCCTCGACGCTCTGTGTGAAACCGGCATCGGATTCGAGACACATGCTCTCGTCGAACTGTTCGACTGACGGAGGAAATCATGATTTATCTGGATAACGCAGCGACCACGCTGCACAAGCCGCCTGAAGTCGCAGAGACGGTCAAAAACGCCATTCTTACCGCAGGAAATGCATCGCGCGGCGCACATGGTGTGTCGCTTTCCGCGTCGCGCATGGTGTTCGAGACACGGAGCCAACTGGCGAAGCTGTTCGGCTGTCCGCGTGCGGACCATGTTGTGTTCACCGCGAACTCCACCGAGGCGCTGAATATTGCAATCTACGGTCTGTTTTCGTCCGGCGATCACGTCATTTCGACCGATCTGGAGCACAATTCCGTGCTCCGTCCGCTGTATGATCTGCAGACGCGCGGCGTATCGGTGGATTTTGTACCGGCGGACCGTCAGGGCAATATCCGCTATGAGGATATGGAAACGCTCTTTCGACCGGAAACCAAGGCTGTTGTCTGCACGCATGCATCCAATCTGACTGGAAACCTGCTCGATATCGCCAAAATCGGTGCAATGGCGCACGCACACGGTGCCCTTCTGGTTGTCGATGCATCGCAGACGGCAGGCGCGGTACCGATCGACATGCAGCGCATGAACATTGACGTGCTCTGCTTCACCGGCCACAAGGGCCTGATGGGTCCGCAGGGAACCGGCGGCCTGTGCATCCGGCCGGGTGTAGAGCTTCGGCCGCTGCTCCGCGGCGGCACCGGCATTCACTCCTACGACCGCGAACAGCCGCAGGCGTATCCCGCACGGCTCGAGGCGGGCACGCTCAATACGCACGGCATCGCCGGACTGCATGCCGCGCTGAAATTTATCGAAAAACAGACCGTGCAGGCCATCGGAGCACACGAACGCGCACTCATGCGGCGGTTTTACGACGGTGTGCAGGACATTGACGGCGTGACCGTCTACGGCGATTTCTCCCGGTCGGAACGCGCAGCTGTCGTGGCGCTTAACATCCGCGACTATGACTCCGCCGAGGTTGCGGACGCGCTGTTTGCCGATTATGACATCGCCACACGCGCCGGTGCACACTGTGCGCCGCGCATGCACGAGGCGCTCGGCACCGTGCAGCAGGGCGCGGTGCGCTTCAGCTTTTCATATTTCAACACGGAAAACGAGGTCGATACCGCGATTGCCGCCGTGCGGGAGCTGGCGGAGTAACCCTGTATTTCCCCAAAAGGAGCCTTACCTATGAGCAACCAGCTTGCCGTACTGTTTCCCGGCATCGGCTACCATATCGACAAACCGCTGCTGTATTACAGCGCCAAACTTGCACGCGCACGCGGCTGCGACCTGCTCGCGGTGCAGTATCCCGCTCTGCCGACCGGTTTGAGAGGTCACACCGAAAAAATCGAACAGGCTGTGCAGACCGCGCTTTCTGCCGCAGAGGAACAGCTTACCGTCATCGACTGGACCGCTTACGACCGCGTTTTTTTCCTCTCGAAGAGCATCGGCACTGCGATTGCCGCACGGTATGCTGTTCAGCACAACATTCATCCGCGGCAGGTGTACTACACGCCGATTGAACAGGCCCTGCCCTATCTCGACCCGACCGGCATCGCCTTTCACGGCACCGCCGATCCGTGGGCGAACACCGAGATGATCACGAACGGCTGCCGGAAGATCGGCATTCCGCTCTATCTGACCGAAAACGCCAACCACTCAATGGAAACCGGCGATACCTTGCACGATATTTTTATTCTGCACGATATTATGGATGAAACCGCACACTGGATGGATTCTCCGGCGTGATCGCCGTTTTCCGTTTACTTTTTCCGCCCTCTATGATAAAATAGACTATCATAATGAGGAAGTATGTCTATGAGAAAAAATGTACTCGAATATTTGGAATCCTCTGCCCGAATGCACGCGGACAAGCCTGCGTTCTGCGATGAGAACCGCGTGTTCACCTTCGGCGAGCTGCTGAAGGCCGCACAGGGTCTGGGCACGCACCTTGCCAAGACCGTCGATACGCTGCACAAGCCGGTCGCGGTTTTGATCGGCCGCACGGCCGAAAGCGTTGCCGCAATGCAGGGCGTGCTGTATGCGGGCGGCTGCTACGTTCCGATCGACGACCACATGCCGGAAGCACGTATCCGCCGTATTTTCGAGCAGGTCCATCCTGTTGCCATCGTCTACGCCGAGGGCAACCGCAAACAGGCCGAGCCGCTTGCCGACTGTGCGCCGCTCATCTCGATGGACGAGGGCTTTGCAGCACCGGCTGACGCAAACCTGCTGCAGTCCATCCGTGAGAGCGTACTGGATATTGACCCGGTTTACCTGCTGTTCACCTCGGGTTCGACCGGTGCGCCGAAGGGAATCGTCATTCCGCACCGTGCGGTCATCGACTTCACCGACTGGATGAGCGAGTTCTGCGGCTACACCGAGCATGATATTTTCGGCAATCAGGCACCGTTTTACTTTGACCTTTCGTGCAAGGACCTGTACCAGACTCTTTCGCTCGGTGCAACCTGCCATATTTTCTCGAAAAAGCTGTTTACCTTCCCGATGCTACTGCTCAAGGAGATGGAGCGTGTCGGCGTGACCGCCATCAACTGGGCGACCAGCGCGTTTCACTTCGTGGCAAGCTCGGGCGCACTGAGCAAGTGCGCGCCGCCCACGCTGCGCAAAGCCGCTCTCGGCGGTGAAGCGCTGCAGGCGCGCTATGTGAACGCGTGGAAGGCCGCGATTCCGGGTCTTGAGGTTGTCAATATGTACGGACCGACCGAGACCACCGTGGACTGTGCCGCATTCCATCTCACCCGCGACTACCGCGACGATGAAGCCATTCCGATCGGCAAAGCCTGCCGCAACATGCAGATTATACTGCTCGACAAGGACGGCAAGCCCGTTCCGGACGGCGAGGCCGGTGAGATCTGCGTGCGCGGCAGCGGGCTGGCCAGCGGCTACTTCGGCAACTGGGAAAAGACGAACGAATGCTTCATCCAGAACCCGGCAAACCCGTATTTCCGCGATATTCTGTACCGCACGGGCGATATCGCCGTCAAGAAGGACGACGGTCTGCTGTATTTCCTGTCGCGGCAGGACGGCCAGATCAAGCACATGGGCTACCGCATCGAGCTTGGCGAAATCGAGACCGCGCTGCACAGCGTGGACGGCATCGCCGCAGCAGCCTGCCTGTTCGACCGCAACCGCGACCGCATTGTCTGCATCTACGAGGGCGAACCGGATGCCGCGGCACTCGCGCGTGCCATGCGCAGGCTGGTGCCCAAGTATATGCTGCCCAACATCTACGAAAAGCTGGACGCACTGCCGATGAACGCCAACGGCAAGATCGACCGTGTCAAGCTGAAGGAGCAATTTATCCATGCGGAAGATTGAGAATTTCGCACAGATTTCCGATCTGCTGAACGCACAGCTCAAACGCGGTGTCCTCACCAACAACTTTCTGCGCGGTGACGACTACACGCGCGAAATCGCGAACGGACTGTACATCCACGAGACAGGCGGCGCACTGCTGCTGTTCCGCGAACGCGGCGACCACCTTGTGATGACGTTTTATCTGCACCCGAACGCGGTGCTTTCCCTGCCGGAGACGGACAGGCCGGTTGTGACCGAGCTGTCCTGCCGCGCGAAAGACGCGGAGGTCATGGCTAATGCCGCCGAGCAGTTCTGTGCCCTCGGTTTTCGTCAGGTGCTGCGCCGCACGCGGCGCACCCGCAAATCGGAAGCATTTCCGGTGGCAACAACCGCAGTTCCTGCAAAGCCGGAGGATTTCGAGGATATTTCCCGCTTTTTAAGCGAGCACTTCTCCGCTCTCACCGGCTGTCTGCCGACTGCGGACGATCTGCGCAAAAACCTCGAAGACGGCCATACCGTTATCACCCGGGACGAAAAAGGTGTTTCCGGTGTGCTGCATTTTGCGGTTTCCCGCGCCTCGACCGAGATTCGGCACCTTGCCGTGCGTGCAGACTGCCGCGGAAAGGGTCTTGCCGGCGAACTGCTCACTGCGTATCTTGCGGCAACGGACGGTGCAAAAAGTCAGGTATGGGCGCGGACCGGCAATGCTCCTGCCGAACATTTTTACGAACAACACGGCTATCGGCCCGACGGATGGACTTCCGCCGTGCTGCAATATAATTAAAGGAGAAATCGACCATGAGAGAAAAAATTATCGAAATTCTGAATGAGATCTGCCCCGGCAACGACTTTGAGAACGAAACCGCCATCATCGACGACGGCATCATCGATTCCCTCGACATCGTAGCCGTTATTTCCGAGCTGATGGAGGAGTTTGACGTTCAGCTGGGTGTCAACGATCTGACGCCGGAGAACTTCAACTCGGTTGACGCCATCGTTGAACTGATCGAGAACGCGCAGGACTAATGGCTTTTACTTCCGCTTCGTTTATCGTACTCACCATCGCGAGCGTGCTGCTCTACTACATCGTGCCGAAAAAGGCGCAGTGGTGCATCCTGCTGCTGGCGAGTGCGGCATTTTACATGGCCGGCTCGGTCAAGGCGTTTGCGTGGGTGGTTCTGGTAGCCGGAATGACCTGGGTAACCGGACTTATTCTCGGACGCTATAACGCCATCAAGCCTGCCGACAAGGCGCAAAAGGCCCAAATACAGCACAAAAAGAAGCAGATCGCGATAATTTGCGCGGTCTGCTGTTTTGGCTTGCTCTACGCGATGAAATACTGGAATTTCACGCTCGAGCTGCTGCCGTCCGCGCTCGGCAATCACATTCCCCGATGGGATTTTGTCGTGCCGCTCGGTCTGTCGTTTTTCATTTTCCAGTCCATGAGCTACGTTATTGACGTATACCGCGGCAAATATGCGCCCGAGCGCAATCCGCTGCGCTACGGTCTGTTCGTATCGTTCTTCCCGCAGATGGTGCAGGGACCGATCAGCCGTTTCGATCAGCTGGCGCCGCAGCTTACCGCAGAGCGCAAGCTGTGCTGGGACGACCTGCAGATCGGCATTCAGCTGGCGCTCTGGGGTTACTTCAAAAAAATCGTCATCGCCGACCGCGCGGCTGTTCTGGTAAACAACGTCATCATGGAGAACTGTCCCTACGGCGGTGCTGTCATTGCGCTCGGTATTCTGTTTTACTGCATTCAGCTGTACTGCGATTTTTCCGGCGGCATCGACATCACACGCGGCGTCGCGCGCATGTTCGGCATCGATATGACGCTCAACTTCCGCCGACCGCTGTTTTCCACCTCGCTCACCGACTACTGGCGCCGCTGGCACATCACACTCGGTGCGTGGATGCGCGACTATGTGTTCTATCCTCTGGCGTTTTCCAAGCCGTTCGGCAAGCTCGGCAAGTGGGCGCGCAAGCATTTCAAGGGCATGATGGGCAAGATCTGTGCCACCTCGACCGCTACGTTTATCGTGTATTTGATCATCGGCATCTGGCACGGCGCCAACTTCCGCTACATTGCGTTCGGCCTGTGGAACGGTATCCTCATTACCGCTTCCCTGCTGATGGAGCGCCGCTTCCTTTCGTGGAAGGAAAAGCTGCACATCAACGACAAATCGACCGGCTGGCGTATTTTTATGACCGTCCGCACGTTCGGACTGGTGTTTATCGGCCGTTATTTCACCCGTGCACCGCGTCTCAAGACTGTATTCACGCTGCTCGGAACGACCGTGCTGCACCCGCATTTCAGTGAGTTTACGTCGGTTGTACCGACGCTTGGACTGGGTATTTCCGACTTTATCATCATTTTTGTCGGCATTCTCATCGTCCACGGCGTGGAGTTCTTTGAGGAACGCGGCACGGATGTACAGGCGTGGCTCAACGAGCGCCCGGCGCTCATGCAGCTGACCGTGCTGACCGTTTCGCTCGTGGTCCTGCTGCTGTTCGGCATTTTCCGTGCCGGATACATCTCGTCCGAGTTCATCTACAAGCAATTTTAAGGAGGCAGAGCATGAACGCAAAAAAATGGGTGCTTTCTCTGCCCGTTATCGTGCTGATCCTGGCCGCACTGCTGGCCGGATTCAACTACGTCACCGACCCGTTCGGCGCGTTCGGCGACCGGTTTATGCAGTGGTTTTCGTATGACGAGACCAACAATCCGCGTGCGGCGAAGATCTCTTATCTCGAGCAGCACCATGACGAGTACGACTCGTATTTCCTCGGCTGCTCGTCCACCAGCTCGCTGCCGACCGAATCGTTTAACGAGATGCTGAACGCCAGATTCTACAACATGATCATGTACGGCGCGGATATGAAGGACTGCGAAAAGATCGCAAACTACCTGATCGACAACTACACGGTCAAAAATCTGGTGCTGAATGTGTATCTGGACAACGGACTGACCTACGATGATGAGTCCAACAAGCTGACCCATAGTCTGCACTACAAAACCGACCCGGATATGTCCGCGCTGTCGTATTACTCGCGGTTTCTCCTCGCGGACCCGCGATACGGCTATCAGAAGCTGGTGAATAAGAGCAAGGACACGCTCATGCCGCAGTCGTTCGACGTATTCGACGAGCAGACCGGTGCGTATGACAAGCGCGTGCGTGATGTAGAGCCGATCGGCTCTACCGCGGATTATCTGAACGCCTATCCGGTATTCACCAATTATCCCAACCACGAGCCGCTGCACCTGTACAAGACCGAAGCCTGCATGCAGTCGGTGGCTGCAATCCGCAAGGTTTGCGAGGAAAACGGCGTCAATCTGATTGTGCTGACCGCTCCGGTGTACACCGACTATTACAAGAACTTTTACGACGAGGATATCACGAATTTCTACGAATCTCTTGCCAAAGTGACCGATTACTGGGATTTTTCGTCCTCGTCTGTCAGCAGCGAGCCGCGCTTCTTCTACGACAGCACGCACTTCCGTAACAACATCGGCGAGATGATGGCAGCCCGCATTGCCGAGAAGGAGTATCCCGACTTTACGCCTGCCATCACCGCGATTCCGTCGGATTTCGGCACTTATGTAACGGCTGACACGCCGCATGACTATTTCACGCAGCGTCCTGCACCGCGCACGGACGACGACACCGCCGTTCAGGTTCCGGTGCTGACGTGGCACCAGCTGACCGAGGAGGTGAGCGGCTCAGCTACCATTTCGCCGGAGGCGTTCCGCAAGCAGATTCAGGCGCTTTCCGATGCCGGCTACAACGCGATTTCGCTTGAGCAGCTGCGCGATTACGTTTACAACGGTACACCGCTGCCCGAGAAACCCATCGTTCTCACATTTGACGACGGCTATCTGAGCAACTACGCGGACGCATTCCCTGTTCTCAAGGAATACAACATGAAGGCGACCATTTTCGCCATCGGCGTTTCCATCGGCAAGGACACCTACAAGGATACCGACCACGTCATGACACCGCACTTCGGCGCGGCTGAGATGCAGGAAATGGTGGATTCCGGCCTGATTTCCATCCAGAGCCACACCTATGATATGCACCAGTGGCCGCCGTTCGAGGACGGCAACGACCGTGTTCGGGAAACACTCGCGCAGCTGCCCGGCGAAAGCGACGCGGACTACGAAGCCGCTGTCAGGGCCGACATCCAGCAGAGCCAGCAGGCCATCGAGCCGATCACCGGCGAAAAGGTCAACGCGCTGTCCTATCCGGAAGGCGCATACGGCACACTGACGATGGATGCGCTGCGCAGCCAGGGCATCGAGCTGACGTTCACCACCCAGCCGGGCGTGAATGCGGTCGTACAGGGTTTGCCGCAGACGCTGTACAGCATGCACCGCATTACCATGACGGAAGACACCAACATGGATGAATTTCTGGCGGAACTCGCAAAATAATATCTATGATATAGAAAACGCAGACTGAGAATATTCTCAGTCTGCGTTTTTTGTGAATGGAATTTTCCATTTTATAAACCGTAGCCGCGCATTGCACCATACATTTCCGGTCTCCGGTCGCGGTAGACACCCCACGAACGGCGCATCTCACGGATTTCATCCAGATCGAACGTATGCGTCAGCACGCCTGCGTTTTCGCGGTCAGCCTGCTCGACAAGCGCGCCGGTTTCATCCGCAATGAAGGACGAGCCGTAGAACGTCAGCGAGGACGACTGGTGCTGGTTATCCTCGGTCGGCTTGACGGTCTCGGTGCCGATGCGGTTTGCCGCGATCAGCGGCATAATGTTCGCCGCCGCGTGACCCTGCATACAGCGCCGCCAGTGCGGCATGGAATCGCAGTCGAGAATCGGCTCGGAACCGATGGCGGTCGGGTAGAACAGCAGTTCAGCGCCCTGCAGCGCCATGCAGCGCGCGGACTCCGGGAACCACTGGTCCCAGCAGATACCGACGCCGATTTTCGCATAAGCCGTATCCCAGACCTTGAAGCCGGTATTCCCGGGCGTAAAATAGAACTTTTCCTGATAAAAATGGTCATCCGGAATGTGGGTCTTGCGGTACTGACCCATGATCGTGCCGTCCGCGTCAATGACAGCCACCGTGTTGAACGTGGTCTCGCCGACCCGCTCGTAGTAGCTGACCGGAATGACGACCTTGAAATCACGGGCAATGGTCTGCATCTCGCGGACCGCCGGATTTTCCTCGAGTGTTGTCGCTAAATGGTAGTTCTCGTAGCTTTTTTCCTGACAGAAATACCAGTTTTCAAACAGTTCGGGCAGCAGAATGATCTGCGCCCCCTGAGATGCCGCTTCGCGGACCTTTTCGCAGGCTTCTTCCAGACCGTAGGTCATCTGAATCGCAGCAACGGTTACTTTATTGGACATAAAAGATTCTCTCCTTTATAGCGGCAACACCACACAATTAAAGCTGCGGTGCTTTGCGGAAATTTTGTGCTCTGCTGTCGTTGCGATTTCACGGTAATACACAAAGTATTACCGCAAAACCGCGCCTAAGCAGAACGCAAAATTTGCTCGCAAATCACTCTTGTTCAATTATGCGGTATTGCCTTATCTTCTCTTGCGCGTGGGCGGCTTTTTGCCCTTGCCGGGCTTGCCGCCGCGTCCCTTGCCGCTGTGACGGCGGCGCTCCGCGCGATTGCCTCTCGGAGCACGGTCGGTGTCCTCACGGCGCGGACGATCCAGCTTTTCCGAAACCGGAAGCGAGCCGTCTGCCGGCGCAAAGTCGATCTGACCGGTGGTGTCGCTTGCGGCAAGCAGCTTGACACGCATTGGCGTGCCGATCGTAAACCGCTTGCCGGTGTGGCGGCCGACCATCGCCATGTGCTCCTCGTCGTACTGGTAGAAGTCGCCGGTCATCAGCTCTGCACGAATCAGACCCTCACAGCCGTTTTCCAGCGCAACGAACACGCCGAACGACTGCACGCCGGAAACCTCCGCGTCAAATTCCTCACCGATAAACTGCTGCATGTAGGACGCGATATACAGCTTGTCGATGTCGCGTTCGCAGTTGTCGGCAGCCTGTTCGCGGTTTGTGGACTGGTCTGCGGCTTCCTCGCACATCGTTTCGTCTGCCGCGGTAAATTCTTCGCCGAGCAGCGCCTTCTGCAGCATACGGTGCGCCACCAGATCGGGATAACGGCGGATTGGCGAGGTAAAGTGCAGGTAGAACTTCGCCTTCAGACCGTAATGGCCAATACACTCATCCGCGTAGCGGGCGCGCGCCAGCGAGCGCAGCAGAAGCGTCGGCAGCACGCGCTGCTTCGGGTCGTTCTTTGCGCCGCGCAGCACGGTCTGGAACTGCGCCGTATCCTCCGGCTTGGACGGGTCGATGCGGTAGCCGAACGGACGCGCAAACGACGCAAACACGCGCAGCTTGTCCGGATTGGGATTCTCGTGCACACGGTAGACGGTCGGCAGCTCGCGCTTGCACATATACTCGGCAACCGCTTCGTTGGCCTGCAGCATGAATTCCTCAATCAGCTTTTCACTCTCGCCGCGTTCACGGAACCGGATTTCAACCGGCTTGCCGTTCTCGTCCACGCGGATCTCCGCCTCCGGAATGTCCAGCTCGAGTGCGCCGCGCTCAATGCGGCGCTTGTACAGCGCGTGCGCCAGATTGTTCATCGTCTCGGCAGTCTCGACCAGAAAAGCGTATTCCTCGCGCAGCCCCTTGTCGCCCGCGAGGATTTTGTTGACCTTGTTGTAGGTCATGCGGGCCTTGGAGCAGATGACCGACTTGGCAAATTTCGCACCATACCGGCGGCCGTCCTTATCGACCTCCATCAGCGCAGAGAACGCCAGACGGTCCACCTTCGGGTTGAGCGAGCAGATGCCGTTGGACAGCGCGAACGGCAGCATCGGCACAACGTGTCCCGGGAAATAAACCGACGTGCCGCGGCGGAACGCCTCGGCGTCAAGCGGCGAATCCGGCGTAACGTAATGGCTCACGTCCGCGATGTGTACGCCGAGCAGATAGTGTCCGTTTTCCAGCTTTTCGAGCGAAACCGCGTCGTCAAAGTCCTTCGCGTCATCGCCGTCGATGGTAAAGATCAGCTTGTCGCGCAGGTCAAGCCGCTTGCCGGCGGTGCCCATATCGACCTCCTGCGGAATGGCGAGCGCCTGCTCGAGCACTTCGTTCGGGAATACATCGTACACACCGTTTTCGTGCAGAACAGCCGCGATAGCGGCCTCCATCGTACCGCTTTCGCCCAAATCCACGCGAACAACGCCCTGCGGCATAAACTGCTCATCGCCGTAGTGCGAGATCGAAACAGCCACGCAGTCACCGACGGCGGCTTCGCCGAGGTCATGCTTGTCCACCGCAATCTCCGGATACTTTTTCGAGGTCGGCTGCACGAAAAATGCCTTGCCGCGCTGCACAAGTTCGCCGGTCAGCTCCTTGCCGGCGCGTCCCAGCACGCGAATAACGGTTGCTTCCTTGCGGCCGCGGTTGTTCTTGCGCTCACTCACCTTGACGAGCACGCGGTCGCCGTGCCACGCACCGCCGGACGCATTCGGCGGGATGAACAGATCATCCGGCTTGGCTTCGCCCTCCGGATAATCCGGCGCAACAAACGCGAATGCCCGCTCGGTAGCCAGATAGGTTCCGGCCGCACAGCCGTAGTGCGCGGAGACCGCAAAGCGGTTTTTCTTGTTTTTCATCACCCTGCCGTCCGCAACGAGCGCATCCAGCGCGTTTTTGAGATTGTTTTTGCCTGCATTCGGCAGCTCGCGCCGGATGTCCTCAATACGGCACGGGTGCACCAGAATTTCCAGCAGTCTGGATTCCAATTCGGTGTCTGCTTCTTTATTTTTCATATTCGCCCCTCCTATCTTCGGCTTCTGGCGAAAAATTATCCATTGTAAAAATAAGCTGTCATACTTCATCATTATTATACCATTCTCCCATCTTATTGAAAAGCGAAATCGGGGTAAACCCGTAACCGGCCGCAAATTTGTACAGAATGTGACGAACGGCATGAATTGACGCGGACAACGCATCATGATACTATATAGTATATGAATATCAGAGCAAAACGGAGGGAATTTGCATGAAAGCACTCATCACGGGTGCGTCCTCTGGACTGGGACGCGAAATGGCGCGCCTGCTGGCGGCACGCGGCTATGAGCTGATCCTGTGCGCCCGCAGAGAGGAACGCCTGCGCGAACTGGCGGCAGAGCTTCCGGTGCCGTGCCGCATCATCGCGGCGGACGTGTCGGACGAGCAGGAATGCCGCCTGCTGTACGAGGCGGTACAGAGCGAGGAACTGGAGGTCGTGATCAACAACGCGGGTTTCGGCCTGTTCGGCGAGTTTGTCACCGCCGATCTGGATGAGGAACTGCGCATGATCGACACCAACGTGCGTGCCGTACACATTCTCACCAAGCTGGCTGTGCGGGATTTTGTGCAGCGCGGACGCGGCTATATTCTCAACGTGTCGTCCTCGGCGGGATTTTTGCCGGGACCACTGATGGCGACCTATTACGCCACCAAAAACTATGTTCTGCGCCTAACAGAAGCCTTGCGCGAGGAGCTGCGCCGCGCCGGCTCTCCGGTGCGTGTGTGCGCCCTCTGTCCGGGACCGATGGACACCGAGTTCAACAAGGTCGCAGGCGTGCGGTTTTCGCTCTCCGGTCTGTCGGCAGAGCGTGTGGCGCGCGAAGCTGTTGACGGCCTGTTCGCAGGCAAGGCAGTTGTCGTTCCGGGTGCAGCCATGAAGGCCATGACACTGGCGCGGCATTTCGCGCCGGACAGCATTCTTGCCCGTATCACCTATCATTTTCAGCATAAGAAGGGCGCAAAATGACTGCAAAAGAGATAAAAAGAACGCTACAAAGCGAATTTGTGCGTACACTGCGCAAGCCGTTCGTAGACGCGGTAAAGGCATATGAACTGGTAAAACCGGGCGATAAGGTTGCGGTCTGCATCTCCGGCGGCAAGGATTCCATGCTGCTGGCACTGCTGCTGCAGGATTTACAGCATACAGTGGATTTTGATCTCGTGTTCCTTGCAATGGACCCGGGTTATGCGCCGGAGGGCCGCAGGCACCTCGAGGAAAACGCAAAACGACTGGACATCCCGCTCGAAATTTTCGACACCGACGTACTGCGCGTGGCAGGGGTACACTCTGCCGAGCACCCCTGCTTTCTGTGCGCAAAAATGCGGCGCGGCTATCTGTACACCGAAGCACGCAAGCGCGGCTGCAATAAAATCGCGCTCGGTCATCACTACGATGATGCCATCGGCACCGTGCTGATGGGACTGATCTACGGCGGTCAGGTGCAGGCCATGCTGCCGCGCGTCAAGGCCAAGAATTACGAGGGCATGGAGCTGATCCGTCCGCTGTATTTCACGCGCGAGCAGAGTGTCCTCGACTGGGCTGAATATTGCGATCTGACCTTCCTGCCGTGCGACTGTCCGGCGAAAAAGCTGGAAAGCGACACCAAGCGCGCGGAAATCAAGCAGCTGATCGCGTCTCTCGCGGCAAACAACCCGCAGATCGAAGCGAATATCTTCAACGCGGTCAAGAACGTCGATACCGCCAAGCTGCTCGGCTGGCGCGATGTGAACGGTAAACATAATTTTCTGGATCAATTTGAGTGATTCGAGGAACTATCATGAACATAAAGAGAGCAAAAAACGAAATCAAAAACGCACTCAAGGCGTATCTCGCGACCGATGAATTCGGCGCGTATCGCATTCCGCCGATTCGGCAGCGGCCAATCCTGCTGATGGGACCTCCGGGCATCGGCAAAACGCAGATCATGCAGCAGATTGCCGAGGAGACCGGCGTCGGCCTTGTCTCCTACACGCTGACGCACCACACGCGCCAGTCCGCGCTCGGTCTGCCGTTCATCGACAAGGTGCTGCTCGGCGGCGAGGAACGCACAGTAACCGCCTACACGATGAGCGAGATTATCGCTTCGGTGTACCGCGAAATGGAACGCACAGGCGTAAAAGAAGGCATTCTGTTTCTCGATGAGATCAACTGTATTTCCGAGACGCTCACGCCGATGATGCTGCAGTTTCTGCAGTGCAAGACCTTCGGCAATCAGCAGCTGCCCGCCGGATGGGTGGTCGTAGCGGCCGGAAATCCGCCGGAATACAACAAATCCGTGCGGGAATTTGACGTGGTAACGCTCGACCGCGTTAAAAAAATCGACATCGAAGAGGATTTCGGTGTGTGGAAGGAGTACGCGTACCGACGCGGCATCCATGGTGCCATCCTGTCCTATCTTGAGATCCGGCGCGAGCATTTTTACCGCGTAGAGACCACCGCCGACGGACTGCAGTTTGTCACCGCACGCGGCTGGGAGGATTTGTCCGAGCTGATGCAGGTGTACGAGTCGCTGGGTATTCCGGTTGATCGTCAGGTTGTGGAGCAGTATCTGCAGCTGCCGCAGGTGGCAAGCGATTTTGCGAATTATCTGCAGCTTTATGACAAATACAAGCAGGTTTACCGCGTAGATGAGCTGCTTTCCGGCACCTGGGAGCCGGTTCGCGCTTCCGAACTGCGGGACGCGCCGTTTGACGAAAAGCTGGGCGTACTCGGTCTGCTGCTGAGCCGACTGGCAGACGGTGCCCGTAACGCGTACCGTCTGGATGCGCTGACCGACGCACTTCATGCCGACCTGCTCGCCATCCGAGAAGGCGAAAAAGCCATCGCTTCCCTGCCGGATGAAAAGCGTGCCGCGCTTGCAGACAAGCGAAACGGCGGCTCGTCCGACAAGGACGCGCTCTATGTCGCCTCCCGCGAGGTGGAGCGTCTGGATGCCTACCGGCAGACGCTCATGCTTGAAAAAGTACCCGAGGAGCAGCAGTTTGACCGCCTGAAGGCGCTTTTCTCCGCCGATGTGGACGCACGCGCAGCCGCCGCAGACAAGACCGATGCCGAACTGGCCAACGCATTTGCCTTCCTCGATGCCGCCATTCCGGACTCGCAGGAGCTGGTGCTGTTCGCTACCGAACTGACCGCGAACTGGTTTACCTCGTGGTTTATCCAGAACTTCGGGTGCGATGCGTATTTCGCGCATAATAAGCGCCTGCTGTTCGATGATACGCAGAAACAGCTTCTGCAGGATATTGAATCCGCAAGAAACGAAGAATCATGAACAGTTTATCCGGAAACCCGGTTGCGCATTAGGCTGCAGCCGGGTTTCCGGCGTATGTAGAAAAGGTAAATTGTAAAGGCAATACCGTATAATTGAACAAGAGCGATTTGCGAATAAATTTTGCATACTGATAAGGCGCGGACGGAACTCGCGCAAGGAACCGAAGCCAAAATCAGAATACAAAATTTCCGCTTAAAGCCTGCAAAAAACAGACCGACATTCACTCTGTCGGTCTGTTTTTTGCGATTTACAAATAAT
>ERZ773252.2298-NODE-2298-length-16773-cov-3.136081_pt1 | contig 16773 bp, 14 predicted proteins | sample MGYA00580517_ERZ773252 | MGnify/ENA primary metagenome ERZ773252 (study PRJEB29015, sample SAMEA2737766) | human gut metagenome | biome: human gut; feature: human-associated habitat; material: faeces | place: China | collected 2012 ...
CGGCGCGGCATCCGCCGGGCAGGCCACAAAGCCGCACAGCGCCATGGCCGCCAGATCGTTCAGGTCGTCGCCGCAGTAGGCGACATCGTCCCGCGCGTAGCCGTTTTCAGCCATGAAATCACGCAGGAACGCTGCTTTCTTGCCAACATTCTGGTAGATGTCGGTGATTTTCAAATCTGCGGCGCGGCGGCGCACGGCCTCGCACTCGCGCCCGGTGCAGATCATCACGCGGATGCCCGCCGTGCGCGCCAGCACCAGCCCGGCGCCGTCCTTGATGGCAAATTTCTTCAGCTCATTGCCGGTGGCGTCGTAGTAGACGCCGCCGTCGGTCATCGTGCCGTCCACGTCCAGCACCAGCAGTCGTATCATCGTCAGACCCTCTCGTACTCGCTGGGGGTGATAAATTCCACGGGCAGGCCCGCCGCGCGGATAGCCCCCGCCATCTGGGCATTGTAGGCCGCACCGCGCCCGGTGTGGGTGTGCAGGCCCTCGTCCGCGTAGGCGGCAGTGCCCGGCCTGTAGCCGTCGGCACCGGCCAGCAGCACCCGCGCCGCGCCGCACTGGCGCAGCAGACGCAGCAGCATCAGCACACTGTTGCCGCCCTGCGCGTCGGTGGCGGACAGCCGGTCATAGTTGACCACCGCCGCGTCCTTGTCGGCGCGCAGGTTGCTGGTCAGGATCAGCGGGCAGGGGTAGGCGGCATCCACGTCAAAGCGTTTTGCGTTCGTGAAAAACGCATAGTCGGGCGTCACAAAATCCGGCACAAAGTTGGCCGAGACTGTCACGTCGGCCTGCGCGGCTGCTACAGCGGCACGGCCAGCCTCGGCAGCCAGGCTGCCGCCGGGGGCCAGCACCAGCACGGTCTTGCCCGCAAAGGCCCTCTGCAGGGTGGCCAGTGCGCCTGCGTCGTCGATGCGGCGGTTCTTGTACTCGGTGTAGAGCGTGTCGGCGTAGGCGGCATCAAACACAGTCTTTTTGTTCGGCGCGATGGCCGCCAGAATATGGTTGATGTCGCGGTTCGTCAGATCGCCCTTGCCAAGGTAATGCTCGGCATAGTTGCGGTGCAGATTGAACTTGGCCGACAGGAAGTATGCCGGGGTGTAGCCCCACGCGCAGTTGCCCTTGATGGGCGCAATGTGGTCCTGAATGGCATCCATGAGGTCGTCAATGTTGTAGTGGCCGCCGAAGTACTCGTTCATATAGTCGGCAATCAGCTCAATCGGCAGGTTGCCGGGGATGCGGCCCATGCCCATCAGGCTGCCGTCCACAGCCAGGTCGCGGCGCAGATGCTTGTCGAGAAATTCCTGCGCCAGGCAGAAGCTCAGCGCCATGTTCTCATGCAGGTGCAGCGCCAGGCGGATGTCCGGGGCTAAATTATGGTCAGCCATGCTGACGATGCGCTCCAGATCGCGGCGGCGCATGCTGCCGAAGGTATCCACAATGGAGAACTGCCACGGATGAATTTCGTTGACCTGCTCAAAGATCCAGAGCAGGTCCTTGTCGCTGTAGCCCATGATGTTGATGGGGTTGATGGAGACCTTGTAGCCCAATTCTTTGATGCGGCGGGCAAAGTCCATGCCGTCCTTAATGTCGTAATCATGGGCGGTGATACGGATGATTTCAATGCCGTGGCCGTCGTAGGGGGACAGCTTGGCAATGTCGTAGTTGGAGCGCATCGCCATGCCGGAGTACATCGTGTGGCCGCGCTGGCCCTCGTCGGGCAGCAGGCGGTTCAGCTCCTCAATCGTGTTGCAGACCGTCACGTCGGGGTCGTAGCCGTCCACATTGCGCAGAAAGCCGACCTCGACGATGTCCACGCCCGCGCGGGTCAGCGTCTGGATGATGCGGCGCGCCGAGCCGAAGCCCCACTGCCAGTTGTTCACATAGCCGCCGTCGCGCAGGGTGCAGTCCAGCAGTTTAATATCAGCCATGCTGCTTCTCCTTCAAAATTTCATTGACCAGCGCCAGATCCTTCGGCGTGTCCACGCTGACCGTCTTGTACGGGCTGACGATGGCGTGTACCTTGTGGCCATTCTCGATAAAGCGCATCATGTCGTTTTCCTCGGCCTTTTCAAGGATGGATTTCGGCGTATCATGGTAGAATTTCAGTGCCTGCTTGCTGTACAGCTGAATGCCGGTGACCTTCTCGTACTCGAAATCCAGCGTGCCCTTCGGGTAGGGGATGGGGCTGCGGGAGATCAGCAGGATCTCCCGCGCGGCATTCGTCACGACCTTTTGGTTCGAGAAGTCGATGACGTCGGCGGGGTGCTCCATAACGTTCGTCAGCACTGCGACGTAATAGGGGTCATCGGGCAGCGTGTCAGGCAGGATCAGGTCGAACGCCGCGGGGTTGACGAGCGGCTCATCGCCCATGAGCTGCAGGTAGAGGTCGGCGTCCTCGACGGTGCTGACCTCCCAGATGCGCCCGGTGGGGGTGTCGTGGTCGGGGCTGGTCATAATATACCGCATATCGTAGGTTTTGCAGGCATCGGCAATGCGCTCGTCGTCAGTGGCGATGAGCACATCGTCCAGCTTCGGGCAGGCCCTGGCGGCCTTGTAGACCCAGTAGATCATCGGTTTGCCCAGCACATCGGCCAGCGGCTTGCCCGGCATCCGGGTACTGGCGTAGCGCGCCGGGATCACAGCGATTATTTTCATGGTTGTACCTCGCTTACACGGCGGCCTGAACAGCCGCCTCTATCGTTTGGCATACGCCGTCAAAGCGGCGGTCTATGTCCAAATTGGTGAACCGCAGAACCCTGATATGGTTCTGTGCGAAAAACTCTGTGTGCAGACTGTCGGTCTGCTGTTGCTCGGGCGTGTAATGCTGTGCCCCGTCCAGCTCGATGACAAGCCTTGCTTTTGCGCAGTAGAAATCAGCGATATAGCTGCCGATGGGCTTTTGGCGCTGGAAGCGCGGGGTGAAGGTGCGGAGAAAGCAATGCCACAATTTACGCTCCCATGGGGTCATATCTCTGCGAAGCTGCTTTGCCAGCGGTACGTTTTTTCGATTGTAGTAAAGCATTGCACATATCCTTTCACGGGTGCCTTTGGGAAGGTTCTCTCCCTCCGGCGCTCCGCGCCCCCTCCCTCGCAGAGGGAGGCAAGGCGCCTTGGCCCCCTCTGCGAGGGGGCTCCGCCCGCAGGCGGTGGGGGAGAGAACCTCCCGGCCGGATGCCGTTTTCCCCGCGCATCAGACCAGTTTTCTCGCCTCCTCCAGCGTCAGCAGGATTTTTTCGTCCGCCGCGGTGAAGCCGCGCAGGACGAAGCTCTGCACGGTGACGGCACGGGCGAAATGGAAGGGGAGGCAGAAGTTCAGCACCTCGCTGGGCATCGTGCGCTCCAAAATGACTGCATCGGGGAACAGGGCGGCGTAATCCGTCGTGTCCCGCGGGTGGGTCTTGATAAAGAGCGGCCCAACGGCGTATTTTTCCGCCACCGCTTTGAACATCGCGTCCTGCTCCGCTTGGGTCATCAGCCCGTCGGCCACAAAGCTGCGGGGCAGCAAAAGCGTCGCGCCGTCTGCCTTCTCTGGCAGGGGCTGCGTCAAAAACACGCGGCGCACCATCGCTTTTTCGTCGTCGGTCAGGCTCTCTAACAGTTTGGCCTTGCTGTCCGTCACCATGCGGTCCGCCGAAAACAGCGTACACCGCGCGGCATCCTCACTCTCGACGCGGACGCACCACGGGCTGTCGCCCCAGTACAGGTAGCCTTTTCCGCGCTGCTTCGCGGCAAAATCCGCCGCGGCGCGCTGGTCGGTCACAAGATGCTGGTCAGGGCCGAGCGTGCTGCCGAACGTGTCCTCGCACAGAATATACCCGGCGCGGCAATCCTGCAAATAGCGGCCCAGCACACTCCAATCGTTGTGGATATAGACATTTTCAAACGCTGCACGGTTCAATTTCCAGCCGCACAGCTTCTCAAAGGCGTGGGCCGCGCGCCGGTGGGCAAACAGCCCCGTCACGGTCCCGGGCCAGCGCGTCTCGTCCACAAGGACAGTCTTGACCACGCCCGTCGCGTCCAGACGTGCCGCCAGCGCGGCGGTGTCGGGCACGGAGGCCGACAGCACCATTGTGTGGGGCTTGCCGGCGCAGCGCCCGGCCCGCAGCAGATCGACCAAGACCTGATACGCGGTGTGGCAGATGTACAAATTCGGTTTCATGCGTTACTCCTGCACGAGCTTGACGGGCGGGAAGTGGATGCGGCCCCAGCCGGACGCCCACTCGGGCATCGTCAGGTCGCTGTTCGTCACCTCAAAGGCGAACTCGGTCACGGGCTTGTCCAGGCAGACCGCGTGGGCCAGCGCACCGTCAAAAATGTCGAGATAGAAGAAATACTGTCCCTCGCCCAGCAGACTCGGGTCAAATTCAAACACAGAGGTGTAGATTTTGCCCGGCTCGGCGGGGCCGAGGTCGACGGGATGGGTGATGCCGACGGGCGTCGAATCCCGCGCGTGGAGGTTCATCTTCATGTGGATGCCCGCGAACGGCTCCGAAACGCGCCAGGTGATTTTCACCCGCATCTTTTCGGTATCGGCAAACACGCTCGACTCCTTGCCGACGAAATCCAGCGTTTCCAGCCGGAACCGCTTGCCCGCGCTGCCCGTCATGCGGGCGACGTCGGCCAGGTCGTAGTGGACAACGTTGACGTCGGTGGTGTCCATGTAGACCGCGATGGCCTGCTCCACGTCGCCGTCAAAGATGACCCTGCCCTTGTCCAGCACGACGCAGCGGGTGCAAAGCTGACGAATGGTCGACATATTATGGCTGACATACAGCACCGTTCGCCCGTCCTGATTGGCGACGTCGCTCATTTTCCCTAAGCATTTCTGCTGGAATTTCATATCGCCGACGGCCAGAACTTCATCCATGACCATGATCTCGCTGTCGAGATGCGCGGCCACGGCGAAGGCCAGCTTGACGAACATGCCGCTGGAATAGCGCTTGACGGGTGTGTCGATGAAGTCGCCGCACTCGGAAAATTCAATGATCTGCGGCAGCTTTGCGTCGATCTCGGCGCGGGTCATGCCCAGAATCGCGCCGTTCATATAAATGTTCTCGCGGCCCGTCATCTCGTTGTTGAAGCCGGTGCCGACCTCGAGCATCGAGGCCACGCGGCCACGAATTTTGATTTCGCCCTCGGTGGGGGCGGTGATGCGGGAGAGCAGCTTGAGCAGCGTGGATTTGCCCGCGCCGTTGCGGCCAATGATGCCCAGTGCCTCACCCTGATAGACGGTCAGGTCAACGCCGTTCAGCGCCATAAACGTCTGGCCGAACAGCCGCTGGTCGGTGCCGATGACGGTGTTCGGGTCCTCTTTGCCGCGCACACGGGCCCACCAGCTTTGCAGGTCGTGGGTCAGCGTGCCTCCGCCGATCTGGCCGAGCTTGTATTGCTTTTTCAGCCCCGTGACCTCGATGACAGGGCGTTTTTCATTTGCAGACATAGTTACGCGCCCCTTTCTTACACGGTATCCATGAAGGTCTTTTCAATGCGGCTGAACAGCACGACGCCCAAAACCAGCGCCGCAGCGGTAAAAATCAGGCTGTACACAACGCCGAACGTCGTGACCGTGCCGGTGCCCAAGGTAGCCATGCGGAAAATCTCAATCGGCGACGTCATGGGGTTGAGCTGGACGAGCACCCGCAGGCGCGGGGAGTTGTCCAGCATCGACAGCGGATAGACGACGGGGGAGGCGTACATCCAGAGCTGCACGCCGAAGCCGACGGCAATCGCCAGATCGCGGTACTTCGTCGTTAAGGACGACACGATGATGCCGACGCCGAGGCCCAGCAGCATGACCTCCAGCACGACGAACGGCACAGCCAGCACCCACAGCGTAAAGGTGACGCCGCTGCCCGTGGCAAAGAAGTACACCCAGAAGATCAGGTACATGACCGCCTGAATGCCGAAGTTGATTAGGCTTGTCAGCACCTGGCTGACCGGCATCGTCAGGCGCGGGAAGTACACCTTGCCAAAAATCTGTGAGTTTGTCACAAACGTATTGGCTGTATTGTTGACGCAGTTGGCAAAGAAGGTCCACACCGTATTGCCGGCCATGTAGAACAAAAAGCCGGGCACGCCGTCGGTGGGCATGTTGGCCATGCCGCCGAACACAACGTTGAAAATCACGGTGGTGATGAGCGGGTTCAGAATGATCCACGCGGGGCCCAGGATCGTCTGCTTGTACAGCACAGTAAAGTTGCGCTTGACGAACATCATAATTAAGTCGCGGTAGCGCCAGAGCTCCTGCAGGTCGATGTCGAACCAGCCGGTCTTGGGCCGGATGACCGTAGTCCAGCCCTCGTCAGCCGGGCGGGTGGTTTGCAGATTTTCAGCCATAAAAATACCTGTTCCTTATGTGTAAAATCGTGGTTGCATAGTTATCCATAGTAATAGTGCTATTTTACCACATTTTGCGCAAAGAATCAACTTGCCGGGGCGTATATAATAGCAGCAGAATATCGTGCGCGGTGAAAACGTAGGGGCGGATTCCATATCCGCCGCCGTACACAGGCCGGGCGCATATAGAATGCGCCCCTACGTGCAACGGAACACGGATGCTTGAAGCACATCTTACCCGCCAAGGATGACCGCGGGATTTCGCGCAGTCCGGCGCTTAGGGAGGTGGCGCGAACGCGCCGGAGGAAATTTCCCGCGGAGGCAGGCGAAGCGATGCGTCCCCGCAGGCAAAAAAGCGGTCTGCCGAAAATCCATCGGCAGACCGCTTTCTATACAAATTTACAGCACCTTTGACAAAAATGCCTTTAAGCGCTCATTTTCGGGGTTGGCGAAGAACTCCTTCGGCGGCTTATCGACCTTGACGATGCCCTCATCAATGAAGATGATGCGGTTTGCGACCTCGCGGGCAAAGCCCATCTCGTGGGTGACGCAGACCATCGTCATGCCGCCGCGGGCCAGCTCCTTCATCAGCTCCAAAACCTCTCCGACCATCTCGGGGTCAAGGGCGGAGGTCGGCTCGTCAAACAGCAGCACGTCGGGGTTCATGGCCAGCGCGCGCACAATCGCAATGCGCTGCTTCTGCCCGCCGGACAGCATATTGGGGTAGGTGTCGGCCTTGTCGGCCAGACCGATGCGCTCCAGCAGCTCCATGGCTTTCTTGTCGGCCTCGGGCTGCTTCATCAGGCCCAGACGCACGGGGGCTAGCGTGATGTTCTTCTTCACCGTCAGGTGGGGGAACAGGTTGAAATGCTGGAACACCATGCCCATCTTCTGGCGCACATGGTCAATGTCGTGGTCGGTGACTTCCTTGCCGTTGAAGATGACATGGCCGCCGTCCGGCTCCTCCAGACGGTTCAGGCAGCGCAGGAACGTGGATTTTCCGCAGCCCGAGGGGCCGACCAGCACAACGCAGTCGCCCTTGTTGATGGTCAGGTCCACGCCCTTGAGCACCTGCAGGCCGCTGTAGTTCTTCTGCAGTCCTTTAACGTCTATCACTTTGCGCCAGCCTCCTCTCAAATTTTGCAAGCAGCGCGCTGAACAGCATGACCAGCACCAGATAGGTCGCAGCCACGCCGAGCAGCGGGAACATAGGCTCATAGGTACGGTTCATGATGCCCTGCGCGGCATACAGCAGCTCCTTACCGCCGATGACCGTGATCAGCGAGGAATCCTTCAAAAGCATGATGAACTCATTGCCCAGCGCAGGCAGGATGGAGCGAATGGCCTGCGGGATGATGATTTCAAACATCGTGGTCATATAGTTGAGACCAAGGCTGCGGCCCGCCTCCATCTGGCCGGGGTCAACGGCCATCAGGCCGCCGCGGATGATCTCCGACACATAGGCGCCGGAGTTGATGCCCAGTGCCAGTGCGCCGACCATCGTGAAGTTGCGGCTGCTGGCGAAGATGACCATGCTCATGATGAGCAGCTGGACCATCATAGGCGTGCCGCGGATGACTGTGACATACACCTGCGCTACGGCGTTGAAGATGCCCAGGATCGGGTTGCGGTGGTGGGGCTTCTGCTGCGCGTAACCCACGCGGACCATAGCGACGATGGCACCCAGCACAACGCCCAGCACCAGCGCAATGGCCGTGACCAGCAGGGTCGTGCCCACGCCCTTGATGTACTGCTGCCAGCGGTCCGAGTAGAGAAATGCCTGGTAAAATTTTACGAAGAAGTCCTGCCCGAAGTTCAGCTTCTGGCCGTTCTTGACCAGCTCCGAAAGCGCTTCAAACTGTGCTTCCATCCGCAACACAACCTTTCTTTCTGTTTGAATTCAGCAGACCTGTAGGGGCCCATGCCCGGCCCGCGGCTTTCCCGCAGATGGGCGGTTATCTTCAGGCTGCGGGCCGCACATGTGCGGCCCCTACAAAGCAATATAGGAAAAGCGCTGTGACTGTTTGAAAAGGTCACAGCGCTTTTGTTGTTGTTCGGTTACAGCATTCTGTCCAAAAGCGGCATTAAAATTTCTATGTTTTGACAAAACTGCGGGTAGAAGTCGTCGCTGAGCTCGTAATCGTAGTAGAGGGCACGCTCCATACGCCTGACAGCGGCGGAGAAGCGGGGGTTATCCGTGCCGCCCGCGGCCTGTAACCGGTGGGAAAGCTGCGTGCAGACGATGGCCCAGCGGGCATCCACCCCCGCGCGGTCCAGCACGGCGGAATCCTGCAGATAGTCCTGCAGCGTCCGTGCCTCCCCTGCCCGCGCACCGCAAAGCGGCGTCTGTACGTAATATTCCGTCTGCGCTGTCACCGTGTCGATGCTCTGCCCCAGCGGGTAGAGCGCACAGGCCAGCGGGCGCGCGGCGTGGATGGTGCAGGCGCTGCCCTCAAAAAAGCGGCAGTTGCCGGTTTTGGGGTCCGGCGTCAGGCGCAGGGCAGGCAGGCAGCTTTCAGGCGCAAGGTAGCTTTTGCAGAAAGCCGCCGCCACGATACGGGGCGGCAAGCTAAGCCGCCTTGCAATGCGGTAGAGGTCATACCCCGACAGCACCAGGTCGCGCCTCTGGCGGCAGCAGTCTCCGCAGCCCGCACAGGCAAAATCAAAGCGGTCCCCTTCCGCCAGCCGCGGGCAGTCGTCCCAGTGTTCGCCGCAGCGGCCCGGCTCAACGGCTGGCATCACAGCTGCACCTCACCGGCGTAGGGCTGACCGTGGGCATAGGCGTCCAGCGCCTCAAACGGACTCTGCACCATGCTGGCGACATTGACGTCGGTGTAAAACGCCGTGTGCGGGCTGACGATGACATTGGGATAGCTGCGCAGCAGGTTCAGCTCGCGGTTCGGGATGGCCTGCCCCATGTGGTTGTAATAGTAAATACCGGTCTCATCCTCAATGACGTCGAGGCCCGCACCGCCGATCTTGCCGCTTTCCAGCCCGGCGATCAGCGCGTCGGGGTCAATGAGCGTGCCCCGCGCCGTGTTGACGAGCAGCACGCCGTCTTTCATTTTTGCAAGGGCGCCGGCGTTGATGAGGTGGTGGTTTTCCGCCGTGGCGTTCGTGTGCAGCGTGATAATGTCACTTTGCGCGTAAAGCTCGTCCAGCGTGACGTAGTCGGCGTACTGCCTGACCGCGTCGTTCGGGTAGAGGTCGTAGGCCAAAATCTTGCAGCCGAAGCCGCTCAGATGGCGGATGACCGTCTGGCCGATCTTGCCCGTACCGATGACGCCCACCGTGCAGCCGGAAATATCGCGGCCCATCTTGCCGGGCAGCGAGTAGTCCTGCACGTTGGCGCGCAGCATGATTTCGTTCATGCGGCGGGTACACATCAGCATGAGCATGATCGTATAGTTGGCCACGCCGTCCGGCGGGTAATGGCTGTGGCTGATGCGCAGACCCAGCTTTTTGGCGGTGTCCAGCGGGATATGATCATAGCCGATGCTGCGGCAGGGCAGATATTTGACGCCCATTTCAGCCCATGTCTGCAAATATTCAGGGCGTATCTCGCAGGGGTTCGTGCTGACGGCGTCGCAGCCCTCGGCCAGATGCAGGTTATCCGGGCGCGGCACGTCGGGCGTGCCGGTGTAGTCGATGCCGTAGCGGGCTTTGTAGGGATCGCAGTATTGCTGCTCATCAAAGGGACGTAGCGCGTAAAACATGATTTTCATGCTTTGTCATCTCCTGTTACAGGTGAAAATCAAAGGTTTCGGCCAGCCAGTCCGTACAGAGGGCCACCCAGGCGCTGTTGTGCTTGTTGGGGGTGTTGACCTCCCGCGTGCAGGTGCTTGTGCCGTGGCCGTCGTGGGCGAAAAGATGCAGCTCCAGCGGGACCTTATGGGCTGTCAGCGCACCGGCAAGCATCAAAGAGTTCTGCACGGGGACGGACGGGTCATCCACCGTATGCCAGACGAAGAAGGGCGGCAGACCGTCGCGGACCTGGTTTTCCAGGCTCATTGTGGCGCGCAGGTCGGCGTCATCGCCGCAGAGGTTGACAATGGAGCCGTCGTGGCGGTATTCCCCCGCCGTGATGACCGGATAGCCCAGCACAACGGCATCGGGGCGGGCCTCGGTGCCATGGATGCCAAGGGCGGTCTGCACAGGCTCGGCGTCCCACAGGATGGCTGTGGACGCCGCCAGATGCCCGCCGAGAAGCCGCAGATGGCGATTTTCGCCGGGTCGGTGCCGAACTGCTCTGCATTGCGGCGGATATGCAGGATCGCCCCGGCAGCGTCGATCAGCGGCTGCCAACGCAGCGCGGGCACGGTCTCGTCACTTCGGCAGGTGTAATAGAGGGTAAAGACATTGTAGCCAGCCTGCAGAAACTGCATGGCAACGGGGTCGGCCTCGCGCCTGCTGCACCAGGCGTAGCCGCCGCCCGGCAGGATGAGAATGGCCGGACGGGTGTTGAAGGCAGGCATCTCGACGGTCATATCGCGCAGATACCCGATGAGCTGTGCGCCGCCGGGGAGAGTGTGAGTGTATATTTGCATGATGGATTCCTCTTTCTATGGTATTTCTATGGTAAGGGATCGTTTTTTGTCGGCAGGGCGTAGGGGCCGCCTATATGCGGCCCGCAGCTGTACGCAGGCAGACATTCACGGGCAAGTCCGCGGGCCGGGCATGCCCGGCCCCTGCCGCGCTGTTTAACAGAATACCTTATACATTGTTAGCATACCGCAAATTCCCACGTTTGAAAAGCCCTGAATTTAAATTTTTTGTTAAAATGCTGCGCAAGGGTTGCACTTTATTAAAAAGAGTGCTAAACTAACTTTAGCAGTTGAAATAAACGAGTGCTAATTTCATTTGTATAAAGTGAGGTTTTCTACCATGGCTATGCGTCAGTTTAAGGCCGAGAGCAAAAAGCTGCTTGACCTGATGATCAATTCTATCTATACAAACCGCGAGATCTTCCTGCGTGAGCTGATCTCCAACGCATCGGATGCCTGCGACAAGCGCTACTTCAAGAGCCTGACCGACACGTCCGTCGGCATCACGAAGGACGACCTGAAAATCCACATCCAGCCCGACAAGGACAGCCGCACGCTGACCATCACCGATAACGGCATCGGCATGACGAAGGAGGAGCTGGAGAAGAACCTCGGCACGATTGCCAGGTCCGGCTCCCTTGACTTCAAGACCGAGAACCAGAGCGATAACATCGACATCATCGGCCAGTTTGGCGTCGGCTTCTATTCCGCGTTCATGGTGGCCAAAAAGGTCACCGTCATCTCCCGCGCGCAGGGCGCTGACACGGCCTGGAAGTGGGAGTCCACCGGCGTTGAGGGCTACACCCTGACCGAGGCTGACAAGGAGGACGTCGGCACCGAGATCATTCTGGTTCTGAAGGACGACACCGATACCGACAAGTACAGCGAGTACCTCGAGGATTACGAGCTTGCAAACCTCGTTAAGAAGTACAGCGACTACATCCGCTTCCCCATCACGATGTACCGCGAGAAATCCCGCCAGAAGCCGAAGCCGGAGGACGCGGGCGACGACTACAAGCCCGAGTACGAGACCTACACCGAGCTGGAAACGCTGAACAGCATGGTGCCCATCTGGAAGCGCCCGAAGAACGAGGTCAAGGACGAAGACTACAACGAGTTCTACAAGAACAAATTCATGGACTACACCGACCCGCTGCGCGTCATCACCAGCCGCACCGAGGGTACGGCGACCTACACCGCGCTGCTGTTCATCCCCGGCTCGACCCCGTACGACTACTACACCAAGGAGTATGAGAAGGGTCTGGCGCTGTATGCCTCCGGCGTTATGATCATGGAGAAGTGTGCCGACCTGCTGCCGGATTATTTCAGCTTTGTGAAGGGTGTTGTGGACAGCGAGGATCTGAGTCTGAACATCAGCCGTGAGACGCTGCAGAAGGACAACCAGCTCAAGCTGATGCGCAATTCTCTGGAAAAGAAGATCAAGAACGAGCTGCACGCGATGCTCGTCAATGACCGCGAGAAGTATGAGACCTTCTGGAAGAACTTTGGCCGCCAGATCAAGTTCGGCATCTACGGCGACTACGGCATGCACAAGGATCTGCTGGGCGACCTGCTGATGTTCTACTCCGCCAAGGAGAAAAAGCTCGTCACGCTGGACGAGTATGTCGAGAAGATGCCCGAGGAGCAGAAGTGCATCTACTTTGCCGCCGGTGACGACACGGACCGTCTGGGCAAGCTGCCCAACGCCCAGCTGGTGCTGAGCAAGGGCTACGACCTGCTGCTCTGCACCGAGGATGTGGATGAGTTCTGCCTGCAGATGATGCGCGACTACAAGGAGAAGGAGTTTAAGAACATCAACTCCGGTGACCTGGGTCTGGAGACCGAGGACGAGAAGAAGGCCGCCGAGGCTGCCGAGACCGAGAACAAGGACCTGTTTGAGGAAATCAAGAAGGACCTGAACGGCAAGGTCAAGGAGGTCAAGGTCAATCCGACCCTGCAGGAGCACCCCGTCACCCTGTCTGCCGAGGGCGGTATCTCGATGGAGATGGAGAAGGTACTGCGCCGCATGCCCAACGCAGAGGGCGTCGAGAGCACGAAGGTGCTGGAGCTGAACCCGAACCACACGGTCTTTGCCGCCCTGAAGGCTGCCCACGCCGCGGGCGACACCGACAAGGCCGCCAAGTACGCCGAGCTGCTCTATGACCAAGCCCTGCTGATCGCCGGTCTGCCCATTGAGGACCCCGTTGCCTATGCACAGCTGGTGTGTGGGCTGATGCAGTAAAATCAGAATAACAGCCGCCCGCTCAGGTACGATGCCTAAGCGGGCGGCTGTTTTTTGATGGGGTTGCAGGGGCAGGCATTGTTCGACCACGGCAGCACGGACTTTCCGAGTCGATGCAGGCACCGTCCCTATGTGTAGGGGCGGATTCCATATCCGCCCGGGAAAGCTTCCGCCACCGCAAACGGGCACGGGCTTATATAGAATGCGCCCCTGCGGAGTTATGCCGCAGGGGCGCATTTTTCGTTTTTTACACAAACGGATTGTAAAACCGTCCAAACCTGATCGTCACGGTCAGACTGATGAGCAGCAGCACGACGCCGACTGCCAGCGCGATAAAATCGCGGCGGGCAAAGGGGCGGCGGGTGTACCAGGTGCGCTTGTCATGCTTGCCGAAGCCGCGCAACTCCATGGCGTTGGAGATCGTGTCGATGCGGTTCAGGCTCGTCAGAATCAGCGGCAGCAGGATGCTGACCGAATTCTTCAGGCGCTTGAAGAACGGCTCGCTGCGGCCCAGCTCGACGCCGCGGGCCTGCTGTGCCTGGCTGATGCTGTGGTAATCGCGCTGAATATCCGGAATGTACCGCAGCGCAATGGCAACGGAATAGCCGACCTTGTATGAGATGCCGATGCTGTTCAGACTGGCGGCAAACTCACTGGGGTTCGTGGCCGAGATGAACAGAATGGCCACCGGCAGCGCGACAAAATATTTCAGCGAGATGTTGAACATATAGAACAGCTGCTCGGCGGTCAGGTCGTACCGCCAGAACAGGTGGCAGAGTACCGTGCGGGTGCCGTAGAGCGCCGTGCCCTGGTTCGGGTCGAACAGGAAGATGAACAGGTCGTTCAGCGCGAGGAACACCAGCATAAAGACCAGCATGAAACGAACCTCGCGCAGCTTGATGCGGCTGAGCCTGAACACCGCAAGGCTGACGGCCATCAGCCCCAGCAGCACCCAGGTGTTGTAGGTGATCATGCTGGCGAAGGTAAACAGCAGAAAGAACGCCAGCTTTGTCGTGCCGGTCAGGTCGTGTACCACGCTTTTGCGCGGCATATAGTTCAAAACGGTATTAGCAGCCATCGGCGCGCACCTCCCTGTCTGCCGCGATAAAGCGCTCCACAAATTTCTCGGCGGGCGTGATGCCGCAGCGGTTGGCCAGCGTGTAAAGGCTCGTCTCCTTCAAGGCCGCCTGCTCGATCAGCGCCGGGTCACAGAGGATGGCCGCCGCGCTGCGGTCCGCAATGAGCCGCCCGTCGCAAAAGGCCAGCGCCCGCGGCGTGTATTCCAGCATCAGGTGCATGTCGTGGGTGATCATGACCACGGTCACACCCTTGGCGTTCAGCCCGCGCAGGAACTCCATAATATCGGTGTAATGTCGGAAATCCTGGCCCGCCGTCGGCTCGTCCAGAATGATAAGCTCGGGGTTCTGCACCAGCACGCTGGCGATGGTCACGCGCTTTTTCTGACCGAAGCTCAGCGCCGAGATGGGCCAGTTGCGGAACGGGTACAAGCCGCAGACCTTCAGCGTGTCCTCGACCCTGGCGCGAATCTCAGCATCAGTCAGGCCGCTGCCCTGCAGGCCCAGCGCGACCTCGTCAAAGATCATCGTCTTGGAGATCATCTGGTTCGGGTTCTGCATGACATAGCCGATATGCCTGGCGCGGCGGCGGATGTTTTCGTCTTTCAGGTCTTTTCCGTCAAAGAAAATTTCACCGCTGTCGGGCGTCTCAAAGCCGCAGATCAGCTTGGAGAGCGTTGACTTGCCCGCGCCGTTGCGGCCCACGATGCTGACCATCTCCCCTTTTCCAATCGTGAAGCTCACGTCGGACAGGGTGTGCCGGTCCTTGCTGTAGCCGAAGGACAGACCCTTGACCTCCAACAACGGGGTCGGGGCAGGCTTGGCCGCGGGCAGCGGCTCGGCGCGGAACCAGGCGCGCAGTTTCTCGGTATCGGCGTCATCCAGCACGACGGAGTCAACGTGGGCGGGGTGCTTGGCGGGCGTGATGTCAATGCACGCATACCGCATAGCCGTGACGTAAAGCGGCTCGCGGATGCCGTTTTCTGCCAGCAGTGCGCCGGACAGCAGCTCGTCGGGGCGCAGGTCGGCCAGGATGCGGCCCTCGTTGACCAGCACAATGCGATCTACGCTGCGCCAGAGCACGTCCTCAAGGCGGTGCTCAATGATGAGGACCGTCGTGTCGGTCTTTTGCTGGATCGCGTCGATCAGCTCAATGGCCTGCTTGCCTGTGGCCGGGTCAAGGTTTGCCAGCGGCTCATCGAACAGTAAAATCTTTACCTCGTCGACCATGACGCCCGCGAGGCTGACGCGCTGCTTCTGGCCGCCGGAAAGCTCGTGCGGAGCGTAGTCGAGGTGGTTCTCGATGCCGACCAGCTCGGCGGCGCGGCGGGTGATCTCGTGCATTTCGTCCTGCGGGGTGCAGCTGTTTTCCAGCGCAAAGGCAATGTCCTCCCCCACCGTCAGGCCGATGAACTGGCCGTCCGGGTCCTGCAGCACCGTGCCGACGTGGCCAGCCAGCTCAAAAATACTGCTGTGGGGCGCGTCCACGCCGTCCACAGTCAGCGTGCCCGTGCACTCGCCGGGGTAGGAGAACGGGTTCAGGCCGTTGATGCAGGCCGCCAGCGTGGACTTGCCGCTGCCGGACGGCCCGGCGATCAGCACGCGCTCCCCGGGGTAGATGTCCAGATTGATGTCATGCAGCGTGGGCTGCTTCTGGGCGCGATATTGGAAGGAAAAATTTTTGAAGGATATGATCGGGGTTCTCGTTTCAGCCATACGGCACCTCGCAGGGGAAATTGTGGTGGAACAGCAAAATGCCTTCCCGCGTTTGTGGGAAGGCATACGGGTTTACAGCGGATCACTCTTTGTCCAGAGAGCCCTTCTTGGCGATGGTCTTGGTGTAGGCCAGAATCAGCAGGCCGCCGACGACAACAGCCGTGATGATGTTGGACACAGCGGCAAACGCACCCTGTGCAAAGACCTTATTGGCGGGCTCGGCGTAGATCAGGATGTCCAGCACAGGCGCAACGACGATCCAGGCAATGGCATGGGCCACGACATTGGCGATGGCGAAGGTGGCAACCTTACGCTTGTTGAAGTCGCCCTCCTGCACATTCAGCTTCTTGGCAAACAGGCCGACGACCACGCCGGTGAAGGCGGAGGCGATGACCCAGCTCCACCACGGGATGCCGCCCCAGGACAGGTCGATGAGGGCATGGCCGATGAAGCCGATCAGGGCGCCGGCCACAGGGCCGTACATGGCGGCCAGCAGACCGAGCACCGCGTACTGCAGGCTGATGTTGGTGTTGGGCACCGGGCTGGGGATAGCGACAAAGCGCCCCAGAACAAAGAACAGGGCTGCGCCGATGCCGACGGCAACGAAGGTTTTGCTATTCGAGTTTTTCATGATTCCGCACTCCTTTTAATACTATACCGCAAATCGTTCTTCCGCTTTCGCAAAAGAACAGTTTAAGTATACTGTTATAAAAGTGCCGCTGTCAATGGGCAAAAGTCGAGGTATGCACTATTTTGGTGAGATTTTGGCACAAAAAAACCACCCCGAAGGGTGGTTAAAAGTGGAGCGGCCGACGAGGCTCGAACTCGCTACCTCCACCTTGGCAAGGTGGCGCTC
>ERZ773252.2309-NODE-2309-length-16730-cov-2.696492_pt1 | contig 16730 bp, 13 predicted proteins | sample MGYA00580517_ERZ773252 | MGnify/ENA primary metagenome ERZ773252 (study PRJEB29015, sample SAMEA2737766) | human gut metagenome | biome: human gut; feature: human-associated habitat; material: faeces | place: China | collected 2012 ...
TTGGAGAAAAAATCGACCTGATCTGTGAGGATCCCATGCTTGGGGAAGAAAACTGGGAAAAGGCGGAGAGCATGCTTCAGATAAAAGCAATCCAGTTGGCACTGGAAAAAGCAGGGAAGATGCCGCAACAGATTCGCTATATTTTTGCAGGAGATTTGTTAGGGCAGCTCATTGCCACATCTTTTGGTGTAGAAGAGCTGGAAATTCCGCTGTTTGGACTGTATGGAGCCTGTTCTACCTGTGGAGAGACCCTGTCACTGGCGGCAATGACGGTAAGTGCAGGGTATGCCGATCAGGTACTTGCCGTGACTTCCAGCCACTTTGGAAGTGCGGAAAAGCAGTTTCGATTTCCACTCGGATACGGGAATCAAAGACCTCTTTCTGCGACCTGGACCGTCACCGGAAGCGGAGCTTTTCTGCTCTCAGCACAGAAAAGCCATGCAAAAATCACCGGAATCACGACCGGGAAAGTAGTGGACTACGGTGTGAGGGATTCTCTGAATATGGGAGCCTGCATGGCACCGGCAGCGGCAGATACGATCTGTCAGAATCTGATGGATTTTAACCGACAGCCACAGGATTATGACCGCATCATTACAGGAGATCTGGGCTATGTCGGTCAGACGATCCTGCTGGAGCTACTAAAAGAGAAAGGGTTTGATATCAAAAAGCAGCATATGGACTGCGGAATCGAAATTTATGACCGTAAGTTACAGGATACACATTCTGGCGGAAGCGGCTGTGGATGTTCCGCAGTGACGCTTTCCGCCATGATCCTTCCGAAAATAGAAAAAGGAGACTGGAAGCGGATTCTTTTTGTTCCGACCGGAGCACTGCTCTCTACGGTCAGCTTTAACGAAGGGCAGACCGTGCCCGGGATCGCTCATGCGGTCGTGATCGAACATTGTTAGCGGACAGAAAGGAGCGTATCAAACATGAGTTATGTGACAGCATTCTGGGTGGGCGGACTGATCTGTGCCCTGTGTCAGATCCTTCTTGAAAAAACAAAACTGATGCCGGGACGTGTGATGGTGATCCTGGTCTGCAGCGGAGCACTGCTTGGAGCCTTTAACATCTATCAGCCGTTTGTGGAATTTGCCGGTGCCGGTGCTTCGGTGCCGCTTCTCGGTTTCGGAAACGTACTCTGGAAAGGTGTTAAAGAAGCAGTCGATGAAAATGGATTTTTAGGGATTTTTATGGGAGGATTTAAGGCAAGTGCCGTCGGGATCAGTGCAGCTCTGATCTTTTCCTATTTTGCCAGCCTGATCTTCCAGCCAAAGATGAAAGAGTAGCAGAAAGCGGACAGACGAAAGATGAATAAAAAAACCTACCTTATTGAAAAAGCAGAAAAAGGATTGACGATACAGCAATATTTAAAACAGATTGCCGGATTTTCAAATGCACAGATCAGAAGTATGAAATTTACAGAAAATGGCATCTGTTTGGGCGGGCAGCGGGCAAGAGTGACGACCAGACTGTCAGAAGGCGATGTGCTGGAAGTTTTGCTGGAAACAAAAAACAGCAGCTCCGCACATCTGCTGTCCTTTGAACAAATGCCGGACATTCTCTATGAAGATGCGGATGTGATCGCAGTGAATAAACCAGCCGGTATGGCAGTACATCCGTCGCATGGTCATTATCAGGATACGCTGGCCAATCAGCTTGCCTATTATTTTCGGAAGAACACTCAGCAGGTGGAAATTCACAGCATAGGCAGGCTGGATCTGGAGACAAGCGGCATCGTGCTGTTTGCCAAACACCGTGCGGCAGCGGCAAGACTCTCCAGACAAAGAGAAGACGGCAGGTTGCAGAAAACATATCTGGCAATCTGCAGCGGCATATTTGCAGAAAAGAACGGAACATTAAACGGTGCGATCGCACCTTTGCCCGGAAGCCTGATGAAAATGTGTGTTTCAAAAGATGGCAAACCGGCAGTCACACATTATCAGGTGCAGAAACAGTATATGGAAGCGGCACTGGTGCAGCTTACCCTGGAAACCGGACGAACACACCAGATTCGCGTACATATGGCAGATGCAGGGCATCCGCTGATTGGAGATCGGCTGTATTTTGCGGATACAGATCAAAAAGCAGATGTGGATGCAGAGAATTGCTTTACCGGCATCAAACGGGCAGCACTTCATGCATCCAGGATCTGTTTTTATCAGCCATTTGAGGGAAAGCGGATCACCGTTGAAGCACCGTTTCCGGAAGATATGAAAAAATGTCTGTTCCGGGATGAATGAATCCCTGTTTTTTACTGGATTTTTGGTAGATCCAAATGTATAATAAAAGGCAAATAAAAAATCGGTCTTAGCGAGAGGCGGATTTCCGGACTTAGTATAGAAGTGGGAGTCTTCTCCGACTAAGATAAAATGGGGGTAAAAATGCAGAACTATATTATGGCACTGGATCAGGGAACCACGAGTTCCCGGTGTATTTTATTTGACAGGCAGGGAAACATCTGCAGTATGGCACAGATGGAATTTAAGCAGATTTTCCCAAAACCTGGATGGGTCGAACATGATCCGATGGAAATATGGTCTTCTCAGATTGCGGTAGCAGCCAAGGCGATGGGCAAGATCGGTGTAACGGAAAAGAACATTGCGGCAATCGGCATTACCAATCAAAGAGAGACAACGATCGTCTGGGAGAAGGCAACCGGAAAGCCGGTATACAATGCGATCGTCTGGCAGTGCCGCAGGACTGCAGAAAAAGTGGAGGAACTGGTAAAAGACGGATTTGGTGAAAAAATCCACAAAAAAACAGGACTGATCCCAGATGCTTACTTTTCGGCGACCAAACTTGCCTGGATCCTTGATCATATCGAACAAGGCAGAGAACGTGCAAAAAATGGCGAACTGCTGTTTGGAACTGTAGATACATGGCTGATCTGGAAACTGACAGGCGGACAGGCACATGTCACCGATTACACCAATGCATCCAGAACGATGCTCTTTGATATACATAAACGAAAATGGGACGAAGAAATCCTGCAAAAACTGGATATTCCATGCGAAATGCTGCCGGAAGTAAAACCATCGAGTGGTGTCTACGGTTATACAAAAGACTGTCTGATCGGTGACGGTATTGCGATAGCCGGAGCAGCCGGGGATCAGCAGGCTGCATTGTTCGGGCAGTGCTGTTTTCGCTCCGGTGACGTAAAAAACACCTATGGCACCGGTTGTTTCCTGCTGATGAATACCGGAGACTGGCCGGTCATCTCAAAAAACGGACTGCTGACTACGATTGCAGCAGGAGTTGACGATCAGATACAGTACGCACTGGAAGGCAGCGTTTTTGTGGCAGGAGCAGCCATTCAGTGGCTTCGCGATGATCTGCGTATGATCGATCATGCGGCAGAATCCGAAGAATACTGCAAAAAAGTGAAGGACTCGAACGGTATCTATGTCGTCCCGGCATTTACCGGACTTGCTGCACCGTACTGGGATCCATATGCCAGAGGAACGATCGTCGGCATCACACGCGGCACGAAAAAAGAACATCTGATCCGGGCAACGGTAGAGTCACTCGCCTATCAGGTCACGGATGTGATCGAAGCGATGGAAAAAGAAGCAGGTCTGTCACTTGCATCCCTGAAAGTGGACGGCGGAGCCTGTGCTAATGATTTCCTGATGCAGTTTCAGGCCGATCTTCTGAATGCAAAAGTAGAACGCCCGAAATGCATCGAGACGACAGCCCTTGGAGCTGCCTATCTTGCCGGCATCGGAGTCGGCTACTGGAAAAACAGCGAAGAAATCCGAAAAAACTGGGCACTGGAGCATACCTTTTTGCCAAAGCAGGAAGAAAACTGGCGAAAAGAAGTCCGAAAAGGATGGAAAAAAGCCGTTTCCTGTGCCGGAGGCTGGGCAAGAGATCAGCACCCGGCAAAGGATCTCTGATCTGATCGTGATTCTTCTGTGCGGTTCTTTGCACAGAAAGATCACGTTGACATTTCTCAATTCTTTATGTTATACTCCCCTCGTATATAGTTAGCAGACACTAATGAAAGTAAGCAGAAAGTTACCATAATTACTTAAGATCAATTAGTGAGGAAAATGAATATGATGATTGACAAGCGTCTGATCAGAATGGTTCCGGAGAGCAAAAAATACGTTGCCGGAAATGTTCTGATGCAGTGGATTTCACTTGCGGCAAACGTGGTGCTTATGATGAGTATCACTCGCTTTTTTGCGTCCTTATATGCAAAAAATGTGACCGGAAAGGATTTTGCCGTTTTCGCCGTGATTGCCGTTATGGCAGTGACGGTTCGCTTTTTCTGTGCGATCGGTGCTTCCAGAATGGGATTTCTTTCTTCAAAAAAAGTAAAGAAAACGCTCAGGGAGGCTATATATACAAAACTTCTGAAACTTGGTGCAGCCTATAAAGAGCAGATCAGGACATCTGAGATTGTTCAGGTGGCAGTAGAAGGGGTAGATCAGCTGGAAACGTATTTCGGTGCATATCTGCCGCAGTTTTTCTATGCAATGCTGGCACCGCTGACTCTTTTTCTTGTGCTTCTGCGTGTGAATGTACCTTCTGCGGTTGTATTGTTCGTCTGTGTTCCGCTGATTCCGGCGGCGATCGCAGCAGTGCAGACCTGGGCAAAGAAGTTACTGTCAAAATACTGGGGACAGTATACGGCACTTGGCGACACCTTTCTTGAAAATCTTCAGGGACTTACCACTTTAAAAATTTATCAGGCAGATGCCTTCAAAAACAAAGAAATGAATGAGGAATCCGAAAAATTCCGAAAAATTACCATGAAAGTACTGACCATGCAGCTCAACTCAATCACCATCATGGATATTATCGCTTATGGCGGAGCGGCACTTGGCGTGTTTTTCTCGGTAACACAGTACCAGAATGGAGGAGTTGATCTTGCCGGAGCTTTGTTGGTTATTTTGCTGTCTGCAGATTTCTTTATTCCGATGCGTCAACTTGGAAGCTTTTTTCATATTGCCATGAACGGTATGGCGGCAAGCGACAAGATCTTCCGTTTTCTGGAGCTTCCGGAAGCACCGAAAAAGGCGGCAGAATTTCCAAAAAATGCAGAGATTGTCTGTGAAAATCTCCGTTTTTCCTATGAAGCAGACCGTGAGATTTTAAAAGGCATTGACCTTCGAATCCCAAGAGAAACGTTTGTTGCCATTGCCGGGGAAAGCGGATGCGGCAAATCAACGGTGGCATCCATTTTAATGGGAAGAAACCGCGGATACAAAGGAGCGATCCAAATCGGTGACATCGAACTTTCGGATATTTCCGAGAGCAGCCTGATGCAGAATATCACCTACATCAGCCATAACAGTTACCTGTTTCAAGGAACAATCCGGGAGAATCTGCTTATGGGAAATCCGGATGCCACAGAGGATGAAATGTGGGCAGTTCTGGAACAGACCAATCTGGCAGCATTTTTAAGAAGCGAAGAAGGACTGGATACAAAACTTGCGGAAAAAGCATCCAATCTTTCCGGCGGTCAGTGTCAGAGACTTGCCCTTGCAAGAGCACTTCTGCATGACAGTCCGGTCTATATCTTCGATGAGGCGACATCCAACATCGATGTGGAAAGTGAAAACGACATTATGGAGCAGATCCTGCTTCTGGCAAAGAAAAAGAGCGTGCTTCTGATCTCGCACCGTCTGGCAAATATCACAAAAGCAGATATAATCTATGCAATGGAGCAGGGTGAGGTAAAAGAATGCGGAACACACGAAGAACTGCTTCGGAAAAACGGCCTGTATCAAAAAATGTGGACGACACAGCAAAGGCTGGAACTCTATGGAAAAGGTGGTGTGAACGTATGAAAAAAAGAAGTAATTTTGCGGTCATGAAAAATCTGATCCACCTGGTAAAACCACTGACCGATTATATGATACTTGCGATCCTGATGGGACTTCTGGGACATCTGTGTGCTTCTTTTATCACGATCTTCGGAGCTTTCGGGATTTTACAGGTGCTTGGCATGTGGAAAGGCTCACTTGGATTTTTATTTATCGGTGTGGCTGTTTTTGCGGTTCTTCGCGGAATCCTGCGATACGCAGAACAGTCCTGTAACCATTTTATTGCATTCAAACTGCTGGCACTGATCCGTGACGAGGTATTTCAGTCACTTCGGAAACTGACGCCGGCAAAACTGGAAGGAAAAGACAAGGGAAATCTGATCACGGTGATCACATCTGATATTGAACTGCTCGAAGTCTTTTATGCACATACCATCTCACCGACGGCGATCGCAGTACTCTATACGATTCTTTTGTGTCTGTTTATCGGACAGTTTCATGTGATACTTGGAATTCTCGCACTGCTTGCTTATCTGGCGGTCGGAGTTTTGATACCGCTCGCTGTTTCCAAGGCAGGCGGGGATGACGGCATGCGATTTCGGACAAAATCCGGGGAACTTGGAAGTTTTGTCCTGGATTCGCTACGTGGTCTTTCGGAAATACTGCAGTATGGTCAGGGACAGGAACGCATGCGGCAGATGAACCATCGGACGGATGAGCTTTCCAAAGAAGAAGAACGTATGAAACGTACCACCGGAAGAAATATGGCGATTACCGGTATGACAATCCTGATTTCAGACCTTTTAATGCTTTTTGTCTCTTCGATGCTTTATCAGAGAGGGGCTCTTGGATTTGATGGCGTACTGATCAGTACGGTAGCTCTGATGAGCTCTTTTGGCCCGGTCACGGCACTTGCAAATCTTGGCAGTACCCTGCAGAATACGTTTGCAGCCGGAAACCGTGTACTGGATATTCTGGAAGAAGAACCGATGGTAAAGGAGATCAACGGCCAGAAAGAAGTCGCATTTCACGGGGCAAAGGCAGAGCATGTGACCTTTTCCTATGGACAGGAGACTATTCTCAAAGATGTTTCCGCAGATATTAAAGAAAACAGTGTGGTTGGGATCATCGGGAAAAGCGGCAGCGGCAAATCTACGCTTTTGAAACTTCTGATGCGTTTCTGGGATGTGCAGGAGGGAAGTGTCTCCATATCCGGAACCGGCGTGAATCAGATCAATACTTCGAATCTGCGTGATATGGAAAGTTTTGTGACACAGGAAACATGCCTGTTTCATGACAGTGTCGCGGCAAATCTTCGGATCGCTAAACTGGATGCCACACAGGAAGAACTGGAAGCAGCCTGCAAAAAGGCTTCGATCCATGAATTTATCAAAAAACTGCCGCAGGGCTATGAGACACAGGTGGGCGAACTTGGCGATACCCTTTCCGGAGGAGAACGCCAGAGACTGGGGCTTGCAAGAGCGTTTCTGCATGATGCACCGTTTATGCTTCTGGATGAGCCGACCAGCAATCTGGACAGTTTGAATGAAGCGGTGATCTTAAAATCCCTGGAAGAGGAGCGAAACGGCAAAACTGTTGTGCTGGTATCTCACCGGGAATCTACCATGCAGATCGCAGATGTTGTGTATTCTGTTGAGAGAGGAAGGATGAGCTGACAGATGAATATTCCGCACAGTGAAGAAGAAAAAGAGGAAGACTTTCTGGAATATCTTTATATGGGATGGAAATCCGGAACCGAAATCTGGCCACATCAGGTGAAAATGCACCTGGAGCTTATGGATGCGGAGCTAAAGCGTCTGGAAAGCGGACTTATGGAGAGCGGTTATCTGCGGAAACGAGCGGAAAACAGCGGCTATCGACTCACCGAACCTGGAAAAGTACAGGGTGAAGAATGTCTTTTGCGTCACCACAATCTGACCCAGTTTTTGCAGATGACCTGCGGGCTTGAAGAAGAGGCAGAAGAGAATGCCTGCCGCATGGAACATGTGATCAGCGGAAACGTACTTCAGGGTGTACAGGAATTTTTAAAATACGGAGAAACGTATGACCGTGTAGTGCGGGATGTGGATTTGCGATACCTGTATCCGGAAGGAAGATATTTTTTCTGCATGAGCCTTTATCGCATGGAAGAGCGCTTTCCTCGCCGTCTGGCTGAAGAGTCAGAATGGTTTCTGGAAATGGCGGAACTGATCGTCAGTGACAAAGAAAGTTTCTTTATTCTTCATGGAAAAGAGATTGAGAAAGACTGTCGGCTGTGGTATCTGGACGGTGAAAAATGGAGGATGGCAAAACGGGAACAGAATGATTTCCGGCTTCCGCAAAGTGCACTGACCTGCACCGTAAGTGCTGCCTCTCCGCTTACGGAGTGTGATGGAGTCCTTGGTATTACAGAAGGGATTCAGAAACCAGAAGAAGCACAGTGCCGGGAGCTGAATATTCACATATGGTAAAGAGGTGGAGCAAATATGGAAAAAGGTGAAAATCTGAATCGCAGAAATCTGCCTACCTTGCAGCAGCTCCGTTATCTGACAGAGCTGGAAAAAGAAGACAACACACGCGGCATGATCGCGAGGATCGCAGAAAAATGCCAGGTCAGTACTGCACCGGTCAGCCGTTATCTGAAAAGTTGCTGCGAAAAAGGACTTCTTACAGAAGATTATCGGTTTACAAAAGAAGGGCAGGCATGGATTGAGAATTATAAGCGTATTTTAAAAGAACTGCCGTCCTATTTTCGGAGCATCGGCATCCCGGAAGCACAGCTGGAAGCAAACGTTCGGGATATGGTTGAAAACATCAGCTGTTATACGATCTCAACGATGCTGACAAATTATAAGCGGATGCAGAGCAGCCATGTGCGGGAGAAAAGAGAACGTCTGACAGAACAGTTCCTTCGTGAAATGCTGCCGGAAAAAATCGAATGTCCGGTTTATTTTATGCTGTACCGAAACAAAGAAGGAAAGATGGCACTGTCCATGGCAGACCAGGGATTTGAAAAGCCAGCGACGCTCAAACATAATCGCCGCGGCAGCTGGCTGATTTTAAAAAGAAAAGAAATGCAAGGTTTTTCGCGTATTAACAGAGAAAAAATGAGCGGACATCTCGATACGCTCAAATACGACCAGGAGGGCACGCTGATCCAGGCAGAATGTCGGGATGACATGATCCGGATCCCCCTGCGAGCATTCCAGTTTCACAGACGGCAGGGCGGCGAAGTGCGGGGAGCCTTGTCTGTCACCATGACATGCAGCGTCGGAAGGAGCCATATGCCGGAGAGCACAGCCGTTCTCGTATTCTGGATGTAGGTGTGGGAGTGTAAAGCACGGAGCAATCCGTGTAATCCGTGTGATTTATACGATAGCAAAACAGTACAAAGGCAATTAAAAACTGAAAAAAGTTTCCAGACAGAAAAAGACAAAAAGTTCCGAAAACGGCAAGAATCCGACTCCGTGCTTCTTGAGCATGAAAACAAAAAGAATGCTTGACATGGGAATCCAAATGTGTTACCTAATTATAACGAAAAGTAGTCTGAACTAACTTATATACATACACAGGAACACATTCAACATGCCTGGGACGAAATCTTTTGTCCCGCAGGAAAGGAGAATTTCCATGAGAAAGAAGGAATGGTTTTATAAAGCCGCGGCATGTATCGCATCTGCGGCACTGACACTGACTGCACTGCCGGTAATTTCTGCATCTGCGGCAACCTCCGTCAAGGGAACTTCACATGTCACCCAGTTTGGTGAATATAACATTGAAGTGACAGTTGGCGTGGAAGATCAGAAGATCCGCAGCCTTTCGGTAGAAGGAAAGAATTATGCCGGAAACTATGTGAGCGATAACAAAATGCGTCTGGAGATGGCGGCTAGGTACTGGAAGATGCCTATCTTGGCAAATCCACAGCAGATGCAAAAGAGATCAGTGCCGTGGATGTTGTTTCCGGGGCAACATATTCTTCGAAAGCGATCCGGGATGCCATTTTAGATGCACTGGGTCTGGAGCCGGAACAGGAAGAGAATGTCCTTCCGACCGAAAAATTAAAAGAAGGCACTTACACGGTTATGATTTCTTATTACACCGATAAGATCAAACACAGCCTGATCGAAGATGAGACAAGACAGGCAACGATCCAGGTCGATACGAATGGCAATATGACCCTGGGCACTGATATCATAAGCGGAAGCGAGAAAGAGCCACTTTATATCTATCAGTTTGACGGATATTATGCTAACAACGATATGACAAAAAGCTTGAAAACAGATGCAGATATAACCACAGAAACCATGTCCTATAAAGATGACAGTGAGACAAAAGAGATCAACGTTGTATCAAAAGTCAGCTTTCCGCTGGAAAACGGCTTTGCAGATACTTACAGCAGCAGAGCGAGCATTTATGTGCCGACGATGAAACGTCTGACCGGAACGTATCAGGGAATCACCTTTGATCAGGGAAAATTCAGTGCCGACTGTTTTACCAAAGTGTACTGGAATACCTTAAAGGTACAGGATGAAGCGATCGAGGACGGCGTTTATGATGTGCCGGTTGCACTGATGAGTGCTTCCAATCCGGATAAAGCATCGATGGCAGGTGCGGCGATCGCTCCGACTGCGAGAGTGACCGTAAAAGGCGGAAAGGTTCAGTATAAGCTGAATTTCCACAGCATGGACATCAACATGGCAGGAAGTACCGAAAAAGGACATCTGGAAAAATTCTGGGTTTACGAAGGGGACGACAAATCCAGTCGGGCAGAAGCTATGCCTGGGGATTATTATACCGAAGAAGGTGTTTCTTATCCTGGAAGTTTTTCTTTTGAACGTGCAAAAGCAGGAGAAAAAAATATTTATGCCAGAGTTTCCGTAGATGCTATGGCAGGATTTGACCAGGATGTGCTGGTGACCTTTGACTGGGCAAAACGCAAAGCGGTAAACGATGACAATCCGGGTGGAAACGGAAATAATAATAATAATAATAATAATAATGGCGGAAACAATAACGCAAACAACGGAAATGGCAATCAGCAGAACCCGGCAAATGGAAACAGCAGTACCGGAAATCAGAACAACAGTAGCATGAAAGCTCCGGCAGCAGTGAAAAACCTGAAAAAGAAAAAAAGAAAGAAGAAGACATTGACCTTAAGCTGGAAAAAAGCAACGGATGCCAACGGCTATGAAGTTTACCAGGCCACAAAAGCCAAAGGCAAATACAAAAAGATCAAAACCATTTCCAAAGCAAAGACAACAAAGCTTACCGTGAAAAAACTGAAAGCCAAAAAGACGTACTATTTTAAAGTGCGAGCTTATAAGAAAAACGACAAACAGAAACTTTTCGGAACGTATTCAAAAGTACTGAGAGTAAAAATGTAAGAAAGAGAGCAGGATTCAGAACGGAGGGATCAAAGTGGAAAGAAATGTGACAGGAAGAAAAATAAAATGCCAGGTATGTCTGCTTGCAGGAGTCGTTTTTTCTGCCGGTCTGATCTCGCCGATGTTCTCTGCAAAAACAATGCAGGTGTATGCAGCCGAAACGGAAGGTGTGCAGGCAGAGACGGTCGCAGACGGTACCTATACGATAAATGGCGTATTGCGTCATGCCGTGCAGGATCAGGATTCGATGGGTAACACTGCCATTTCCAAACCGATGACCTTGCAGGTGTCCGGCGGAAACTGTCAGCTTGTCCTAGATCTGGTTCCGCTTACGATCCGACTTGGGAAAAAGGATTTTAATGGCTATCTGGCAGAAACATTATATTATCCGGATGTGGACGGAAGAGTTCCGACGGAAAGTGATGCGGCATCCGCATCTGAAATCCTTGAGCAGTATGATGGAGTTTATGACAGTTACAACGATCCTGAAAACGGCCTGGATGAAAATGTAAAAGGTATGATCTATCCGAAAAAAATCGCAATTCCGGTCACAGCAGGAGATGGTGAAATCTGGACGCAGGTCTATGTGCCGGTGATGGAAGCCGTCAGTGCAGGAAGCGGTGAGCAGTACGTAAGGCTTCAGCTGGACTGGAGCAGTCTGACACTGGTTTCAAATCCAACGGAGCCTTCTACGGAAACACCGTCTACCGGGCAGCCATCCACGGAACAGCCGGGAAATAACGGAAATCAGAAGCCGTCTTCTGAAAAAGCGGACAAGTCCGGCTTACATACCCTGCTGTTATCGGCGACCAGTTTATCCGGAAGAGAGAATGTATATACAAAAGAGAGTCTGGAAGCACTGAAAAAAGCGATCGCTGTGGCACAGAATGTTTATGATAATGAAAATGCGACAAAGCTTCAGATCACAAAACAGCAAAATGCACTATCCCAGGCGATCATCAATCTGGATCAGAAAAAAACGACTTCTTCCACGGAAGATAACAGCGGCGAGAGTCTGGATATCAAAACGCTCTCGGACGGAGTCTATTATCTTCCGGGCAAAATGATGAAAACCGATAAGCAGTCCTTATCCATGGCAAACGAAGCTCTGGATCATACCGTGAAACTGACGGTAAAAAAGAAAAAATATACGCTGACACTGAACTTTAACGGTCTGACGATCAATGGTCAGAAAGGTTATCTCGGATGGCTGAAATATTATAAGGTCGGTTATCAGACAGATGCTTACGGCGGACCGGTCGGAAGCCCGAAAGCGGTAGATGTCACCAAAAAACAGAATGGCACCGATTATCCGAAAGAAATTTCTTTTACTATGATCGCGGAGGCAAAAAAAGACGGCTATGTTCCGCTCCAGGTATTTGTTCCGGTCATGGATGACATCTCCGCCGGAAGCGGTACCCAGAATGTTTATCTGAAGCTGGATCTTGAAAACATCACACTGGATAAAAAAAGTGTAAAAGAAACAGAGGATAACGGCAATTCCGGCAGCCGCACTGATACTGGAAGCGGCACACAGGGAAGCCATACAAATGGAACCACCGGAAATAAAACTGCCGCATCAGGAAACGGTTCCGCAGGAAGTCCACTTGGAAACCAGTCACTTCCGGTAAGCAGCCAGACAAAAGGAACATCCGTACTTCCGTCATCGAATGCTTCAAAAAAGACAAAAGATGCCGCCAAAAGCAGCAGAGAGCAAAAAGAGAGTGAAGCAGCCAAAGAAGATGCAGTGCTGAAAAACAAGATTGAAGATGCAGCCGGACAGGCAGCATCGGTAAGTGCAGAAAGTCAACAGCAGGAAGACAGCGAAAATAGTGACACGGTGACAACAGGACAGGGAAGATCGGGAGCACAAAGCAAAAAAGGAAATCCGGTTGCAGCCGCACTTCCGTCGCTTGGAGCACTTTTGGCGGCAGGAGCCGGTGTTCTTTATAAGATCAGAAGCCGCAGATGGGTGTTATAGGAGAACATTATGCAGACAGGCATCAGAAAGAAAAAACGGGGTAAATATATCACAGGACTGCTTTTCCTTTGCGGATTGCTGCTTTTGGGCAAAAAGCAGGTCTTTGCAGAAAGCGGGAGCATTTATACCTGTTCCATAACGACCAGTTATACACATCCGGTGACCGGAGTGATCGAGGATTCGGGCGGAGAAGCCTCTGCTGCGACCGGTCAGGGCATGGCAGAAAGTGCCGTTGGCACACAGGGGATTTTGGAAGTGACCGATTCCGGAAAATACTACCTGACGGTTCGCTTCAGTCTGATGGATTATGCCTCCAGACATGACATATCGGTTCAGAATGTCGGTGACAGCACATGGAGCAGCACATCGGTGACAACAACGGCGACAGGAGCAGACGGAAGCGGAAGCACCGAAGATGCCTGCATCGAAGTACCGTCGGAGAGCTGTATTGTGCGTTGCTCGATGTATGTAGAGCCGATGGGAAGAAACGTGATCTTTTATTTTTATCCGGGAGATTATCAGTCCGGTAATCAGACAGATTTCAAGGCGATAAATGTCACGGAAACATCGAACGTATCGGACGGAGCTCAGGAAAATAAATCAGAACAAAGCGACACAGACAAGTTGGATGAAAGCAGCCGGGAAACTATGAAATCAGAGGAAAATGATTCTGCAAAAACTTCTGATTCTGCGGATGCCAAAAGCAGCGACAATGCAGTACAGACATCAGAAACGGTAAATACAGAGAGTGAAAACAAAGCAGCCGCTCCACAAGCGGATACGGAAGTGCAAGGACTTGCCCTGTCAACCGCTTCCGAAATCTCAAATACAGAACAGGCGGAAAGTGATGCAGCGGATACCTCTGCTATGACGCCCGGAAAATGGATCCTGGAGCTGACCGTTTCCATGACACTTTCCGGTCTGATCCTGATGGCAGCCGGAACCGGAATTTTTCTTTTTCTGCAAAAGCATGGGGAGCTGTGGAAAGGAGACGAGGACGATGAGTAAGCGGATATGTCTTCTGTTCCTGTCGGCATTTGCAGTGTGTCTGTTCCTGAGCGGATGTGTCGATCAGCATCCTGAAAAAAGTACAGAAGCATATACAGCACAGGGAAACGGGCAGACGGGAGCTGTGGAAGCTGCAAGAGAAAAGGTGATCGCTCTTGGAAGAGCACCACGTATTGTGGCAACCTCACCGGCAGCGGCACAGATCTGTGAAAAACTGGAGCTAAACCTGGTCGGTGTCTGCAGCAGTACGGCAGAGATCCCGGATCGCTATCAGGATCTTCCAACCATCGGAACGGCGATGAGCCCGGATATGGAGATTCTGGCATCGTTAAGTCCCGACTGGATCTTAAGCCCGAGTTCTCTGCAAAGTGATCTTCAGTCAAAGTACGAGACTTTGAACAGTGACTGGGCATTTTTAAATCTTCGCAGCGTTCCCGGCATGTATCAGTCGATCGAAGAGCTGGGCGTGATTTTTGACCGGGAACAACAGGCGAGAGAGCTTACCGATGAGTATCAGGAGTTTTATCAGAATTTCCAGGAAGAAATTGCCGGAAAAGAACATCCGAAAGTACTGATCCTGATGGGACTTCCGGGAAGCTATGTGATCGCTACTGAAAAGTCCTATATCGGGAGCATGGCAGCCCTTGCCGGGGCAGAAAACGTTTATGAAGATCAGGGACAGGAATTTCTGACGGTCAATACAGAAGATATGAAGACCAAAGAACCGGACATCATTCTGCGTGCGGCACATGCACTTCCGGATCAGGTAGCAGAAATGTTTGCAGAAGATTTCAAGACCAATGATATCTGGAAACATTTTCAGGCCGTGAAAGACGGAAAAGTCTATGATCTTCCGTATGAGCAGTTTGGAATGAGTGCAACGTTTGCTTATCAGGATGCCCTGGAAACGTTAAAAAAACTGCTTTATACCGAATCGTAATAAAAGCAGAACTGGAAGGAGAAAACGTTATGAATCAAGATATGGTGCGGAAACAGAAAAAGTACAGGCGAACCTGGATTTCGTTTGCTGTGATCCTGTTTTTGCTGCTGCTCGTATTTTTTTCGTCAATCAATACAGGGAGTCTTTCCGTAAGTTTCGGTCAGCTGCTTCGCGGTCTGTTTGTAGAATATGATGAGAATGTGGCGGCGGTCTATGATCTGCGTTTTCCGCGTATTCTGATCTCCATGCTTGCCGGGGCGGCGATCGCAGTGTCCGGTGTTCTTTTTCAGGCGGTTTTAAAAAATCCGCTGGCAGACCCGGGAATTATCGGAATTTCAAGCGGAGCTGGATTTGCGGCAGTCTGTGTGAGCACCTTTTTTCCGACACTTTACTTTTTTACACCGTTTGCAGCCTTTTTTGGCGGGGTGGCAGCATTCTTTCTGGTCTATTGTCTGTCCTGGAAACAGGGACTCAGCCCGCTTCGCATCATTCTGACCGGTGTGGCAGTCGATGCCCTTTTCACCGGACTTTCCAGTATCTTCAGTACGATGACAGGCGGTCAGAGGACCGGTGTGGCATCGATCGTAGAAGCAAATATCACGCAGAAGACCTGGTCAGATGTCGGAACGTTATTTCCCTATGTACTGGCAGGACTGTTTCTGGCGATTCTGTTTGTAGGGGAATGCAATCTGCTGTCTCTGGAAGACAAAACGGCAAGAGGACTTGGAATCAATGTAAACCGCACCAGGATTGTGATCTCCCTGACGGCAGTTTTACTTGCCAGCGTTTCAACCGCAGTTGCAGGTGCCGTAAGCTTTTTGGGACTGATCGTCCCGCATATCGGCAGACTGCTGGTTGGAAGTGACCATAAGGTGCTGATCCCGTTTTCCACACTTGCAGGGGCTTTTACGTTTCTGCTGGCAGATACGATCGGCAGGACGATCGCCGCTCCGTATGAAGTGAGTGCAGCGGTGATCATGAGCGTAGTTGGTGGTCCGTTCTTTATTCTTCTGCTTCGGAGGTCGAAAAAATATGGAAACTAATGCGATGGAAGTGAAAAACTTAAGCTTTTCCTACGGAAGCAACCAGATTCTCTCGGATATTTCCCTGACGATACCACGCGGGAAGATCACGACAATCATGGGTGCGAACGGCTGTGGGAAATCTACCCTGTTTTCTCTTATGACCAAGAATCTGACACCGGGAAAAGGGAAAATCCTGCTGGAAGAAAAGAGCATAAAAAAATATTCGCTCAGCGAATTTGCAAGAAAAGTGTCGATCGTACACCAGCATAATTCCGCAGCAGAAGATATCACGATCGAACGCCTCGTATCGTATGGAAGAACCCCTTATCAGAAAATGCTGGGCGGAAAAAGTGAAGAAGACGAGCGGCTGATCGAACAGGCACTTCAGGTGACCGGACTTCTGGACCTGCGTGACCGTGAGATCGGAAGGCTTTCAGGCGGACAGCGACAGAGAGTCTGGATCGCCATGGCACTGGCACAGAATACCGAACTTCTGTTCCTGGATGAGCCGACCACTTATCTGGATATCCGCTATCAGCTGGAGATCCTGGAACTGGTCAAAAAACTGAATAAAGAATTCGACATCACGATCGTTATGGTTCTGCATGACAT
>ERZ773252.2313-NODE-2313-length-16705-cov-3.742102_pt1 | contig 16705 bp, 14 predicted proteins | sample MGYA00580517_ERZ773252 | MGnify/ENA primary metagenome ERZ773252 (study PRJEB29015, sample SAMEA2737766) | human gut metagenome | biome: human gut; feature: human-associated habitat; material: faeces | place: China | collected 2012 ...
ATTAAAATGAATTTTATCATCTATCTGCTTGGTGCCTTCGTCTGTGGTTTTTGTGGCGGTGTTATATGATTTAGCTCATAATTGTTTCTCTTAATATCGTTTTCCACTTCGCTTATTTCATTATTCAATCTGTTTCCAACACACTCGATATAATATACATCTCTAAGATATGGAACTAAAAAATCCCTATTGTATCTCGCCATACTTCTCCTCCATTTAGTACATATTTTCTATTGTTATTTAACAAACACTCCCACCCATATTAATTTAAATTTCTCTTGTATTACACTGCTAATTTACAAACAGATGGTCTCTTTTTTTATAATAAATGTTATTTAACACAACTGATATTGAACAACATATTATCATCGCTATTATATCTGTAATATACTGAGATACACTTACATCTAACTCATATGATTTAAAAATAATTATAGCAGCAAGCCATTTTATACAATTTATTACTGATGCTCCTATTATACAAAATATATATTTTTTCCAGCCATTCCTCCTCTTTTGCATCATTTCTCTCCAGACATACAGTTCAACTACACACCAAAAAACATTTATAATAATTACTATTATGTCTGCAACTTTAAATGCCTTATAAAATTCATATACAAAATATTCAGCACTCTCTGTATTAGTCATGCTTATTATGATTTTTATAGCACTACCTAAACTATACAGTATCCCAAGTAAAAATCCTGCATAGACCAAGAAATTGTGCCATTTCATCGGCAGCTCCTGCTGTCCGTTATTCATATACATATTTCCGTTTGGATTTATCTGCTGTCCCTGCTGCGGATACTGTCCATTGTTTATTTGCATATTTCCGTTTGGATTTATCTGCTGTCCCTGTTGCTGATACGGTTGCTGCTGGTACGGCTGTTTCTGTCCGTTGCTCATTTGCATATTTCCGTTTGGATTTATCTGCTGTCCCTGCTTCTGATACTGTCCATTGTTTATTTGCACACTTCCGTTCGGATTTTGGTACGGCGGCTGCTGAAATTGTTGCTGCTGATATGGCTGTTTCTGTCCATTATTTATTTGCACATTTCCGTTTGGATTTTGATACGGCGGCTGTGGAAACTGTTGCTGCTGGTATGGCTGTTTCTGTCCGTTTCCCATTTGCATATTTCCGTTTGGATTTCCCGATTGTCCCTGCTTGCTGTGGAAACTGTTGCTGCTGATACGGCTGTTTCTGTCCGTTTCCCATTTGCACATTTCCGTTTGGATTTCCCGATTGTCCCTGCTGTGGAAACTGTTGCTGCTGATTTTGATTATTTATAATGTTATTATAATTTTCTGCCTGTATTTTTTTTGCTGACTCAATTCCTAATCTGCTGCCGCAATTAACACAAAATCTTGCACTCATTTGATTTGCATATCCACATTTTAAACATCTCATATCGTATTTCCTCCTTTTATCTTTCATTATCAATACCTTACGCATAATTCTTTATAAGCCATTTAATTCTGCTTTTTGTCTGTTTTGTAAGTGATAAATTATATATCATTGTGTAACCACTTCCACCTTTCCAGCCTGACGCAGCTTTTTTTGCCGTTTTATCTCTTTTCTTTATCCATTTCAATTCTGATGCAACTAATTTTTTTACCTTATTATTCGGCAATGCTTTTTTTATCTTGTTATAATCTTTGTTTAATTCCTTATCCCACAATTTATACTCCTCGCCAGAGTCCTTATTCATTTCATATTGCGAACCGGAATATGTAAATTTCTTTTTGCATTTCTTTTCCAGCTTATTATAACTTTTCATATAACTTGATTTCGTCCCTGCATATGTTTTTACTGCCGAAAAATTAATTCCTGTAAATACAACTGCCATTACTAATATAATTGATAGTACCTTATGTGATTTCATTTTCATATTTTTCTCCTCTCCCTCCTTTAACCTAATAATAGGCATTTGCGAAACTATCATAATCAGTAATTAAATTGTGCATCTGTAACAAATAATGTTAGCAGTGCACTTTGTCACCGTCAGCACTTAGTCAGCGTATTTTGCTGACTTATGTACTGCTACGAGTGACAAGTAGCAAAAGCGTGCCTGCGGTATTATTTGTTACAGGTGTGCAATTAACACAACATATAATTAGTTTCGCAATCAACCAACCTAATAAGCAAAATTATTTGCTATATAATTAAAATCTTCGTAGCTGTATTCTTTTGCACTTGATGATATTCCAAGTTTTTTGCAATATTGATTTCTCTTTCTTCCGAAATTGTCAAAATTACTTTTCTCAGCAGATGTGAATACACTTCGTATCTTATTTGGATCGTCCCCTAAATTTTGATACCATGACTTACTTCCAAAATATACTACAAGTGAATTTGTTGAAAATTGTGCCCCATATCTCGCTGATATTTCATTTATCGCAAGCGTAAACCAGCAGGCTATCTCTCTGTCAGTTGCACTTTTTCCTTTAAGCCACGTCTCTATTGCATCAACATCCATAACATAATTACGGCTGTCATATGCTACAAATTCATTTCCATAACTGTCATAATTATCTCTGATACTTGGAAGATATTTGTATTTGTAGATAACTTTTTTCTTTGCTTCTGTATTATTTACAACATTTTTATATTTTTTTACGGAAGTTATCAACTCATTTTTATATGTATTCAATTTTTGAGCCACGCCTGATTTTATTGCATTTTCAAACTCCTGCAATGCCGATAATGCACTATTTCTGTTCGTATTAATATTTTCATTTCCGGATATATCTTTTCCACTTGCTGTCTCGTCTATCTGCCCTATATTATCTTTATACTTTTTCCAAACGACATAATTTTCCTGTGCATCACCATATTGGTTACACTGACTTACCACTTTCTTAAAGTCTTTTTCTAAGCTGTCCATGTCATTTGCTTTTATTGTATTTTTTAGTTTTTTTACGGCTTTTTCGCTTGCGGACTTATAACTGCGGCATTGTTTTGTCAGCTTATTTTCTTTTATTTTTTTATTGTATTCTTTTATTTTATCTGAATATTCTTTAACTTTACTATTATACTGTTTTAACTCCGTAACCACATTGTTTAAACTTTTTATGCTGTCTTTTATTTCTTCCTCATCTGATGAGTCAATATTTTTTATCATCGCCGTAAGTTCATCAAATTTTTCTTTATTGTCGCCTAAAAAACTTATTCCGGCTTTTTCTATATTTTCTTTCAACTGATTATAATCGTCGTTCAGGTAATCCTTCGATGAACTTCCTTTCATATTTGCAAAAACCGCAATAGCAAGCATAGCTGCCATAACAACTCCTAACAGAGCATTGCATATGTATATACCTTTTGAAGTTTTTACTGTCTCATAATCATGTGCTCCTTTTACATTGTTGTAATCTATATTACTATTTCCATTTATATTGTTACCTTGAAAGTTTATATTACTGTTTCCATTTGCATTCCCCACATTAGCACCGCATTTTTCACAAAACATATCTGCATCGCCAAGTATATTTCCGCAATTATAACATTTCTTCATTTCTGCCTCGCTTTCTATAGTTCCTCCCTATAAGATTTCCAGAATTTCTGAGCCATCTGCTATTATCAGCTTTTCTTTCTGAGTCAGTTTTATTGTCTCTCCGTCCCGTATGATTTTCCCATCCTCAAAGCGTATGCCATTTTTTGAATAACATATAATACTTATAAACGTTCCCGAAACATCCATAAAAATCGTGCAATGTTTTCTGCTTACTTTCGGGCTGCTAAGCACAAGATTACATTGCCCCGGGTCACGCCCGACCACTATACTTTCTCCGGGACTTAATTGCAATGATGCCCCTTTAAATGTTCCCTCCGTACCTAATATCATCCCTTTAAGTGTTGTTCCGTAAACAGTCGGTGGTACCGGTATCGCATCTGGCTTATTTTCAAAAGCTCCCTGCTGAATATCATTGTCATAATAACCATATTGCTGCTGGATATTTTCCCCATAACCATTTCCATTAAAATCACTTGAAACCGAATTGTTGTCATACACATTTTTTTCTATTTCATTTTCACTTTTTATGCACCCCATTACAATGTCATATACTAATATGCCTATTGTGCTCAATAATATAAACAAAAATCCAAATTTTACTGAAATGCCTTTATCTCTGACTCCTGTTATTGATATGTAAGCAAACATTTCCATTATCAATATACAAACTGATGATATTATTGATATAACTGCCCCTGCCATAAACTGCTTATTGGCAAGTCCTATCACAAGAAAAACTATTGCCATAACAAAAAGCAAAATCAATGTCACTATCACAAAATTTCTTAAAGAATTAAGTGCATTAACATATTCTTTTGAAAGGTCTATAGACGAATAAGATAATATTGTTATTCCATTGTAAAGTTTGTAACTGCCCGAATTGTAACTTACCAAAGGCATAAATAAACTTAGCAAAAGCATTATACATATCTCAATTCCCGGTAATGTGAAAATTATATTCATCTTTTTCTTCATTTGCTATTCCCCCTAAGTAACTTGTTATGATAAGGATTTTTTGATTGTATTACAACGCTAATTTACAAACAGATGGTCTCTCTTTTTGTAATAAATGTAATTTAACACAACATATAATTATTTTCACAATCACCTATATCTTATGAAAATAATCCACTTAAAAGCCACCCACCTATACCGCTCAGCGAATCTGATATTGCCTGCTGGATAAAATAACCTAAAATCTTTCCAACTATCAGACTTACGATAAACAATACAATGTGCATTACCAGTATCTCATACAGTTTTACAGATGGCTCTCTTTCAAGTACTTCAAAATATCCGTATAAAAAGATAAAGTTTGTAAACATAACTATAGGTATCACAAGCAACATTACTATCAGCATTATTATTGCTCCAATATCTGAATTAAATATCTTTGCGACATACATCATTGCTATAAAAAATATTATATATGCTGTGAAAAGTATTACTCCAGCCAATGTCTTTACGGCTATTACCGCATAGGTCTGTATGAAAGTTATATTTTCATGGAACAGATATTTGCTCACGACAAACATTACTCCTGCAACAAGCAGCCCCCACAAAAACATCCCAATCAGTATCAGTATGGCATATTTCATTACACTATTGAGCATATCCTGAAATACACTTCCAAATATCTGATCCTCTAAATTTGCTCCTATTATCGCACACGCTATAAGCAGTTCAATCAATAAGACAAACATTGATATGCCTGATATTATAAGCGACTCAGCTATTGAGTTTGAATTTCCAAGATTTTTTACGGCATTTAACGGTGACCTGAATATATCTACTGCTGTAGACAATATTCTTTTTCCAATTCCCGATGCCATCTGGGAGATATTACCCTGATTTCCATTTGGCTGCGGCACCTGATTCCAACCGGAATAACATCCGTTTATCTGCTGCTGTCCCGGATAATTTCCATTCGGCTGCTGTCCCGGTGCTCCTCCCGGATAGTTTCCTCTTATCGGCTGCTGTCCAGATACTCCCCCAAGATGATTTCCGTTTATCGGCTGCTGTCCCGGTACTCCTCCCTGATTATTTATTTTCTGGTTCTGTTCTTTTTGTTTCTGCATATAATACTGTTTTCTTAACTGTTCCTGTTCTTTTGCGAACTCAATCTCACGCTTTTTGCTCTGCTCGCAGTTACATTTCTCACCGTTTTTTAATTGCTTTCCGCAATATCTGCAAAATGCCATTTTTATCTCTCCTTTCCGTTTGCCGTTCATCGCTGCCATTCTGTCAGCAATGATTACATTCACTCTTTTTCTTATGTTTATCTGAGCTTATACAGGTTGTCCTCATTTCCCATATACAACTCCTCTGCTGATGAAAGATAATATTCCTTTTCTCTTTCAAGCCTTGCTCCGTTTCCTAGAAATGTTCCATTTTTTGAATAATCCACTACACGATACTTATTTAAGGCTCCTACATATGTTATCTCGCAATGCTTTCTGCTCACCTGTGCATCCGTTATCGCATATGTGCATTGTGTCGCATCCCTGCCAAATATCACCTTTTGGTCACTTGGCAGAGGTATCAGCTTTCCGATATGCGTTCCTCTTATACATATCAAACCTCCCTGTTTATCCTCAGATAAAGCAAGGCTTCTTGTCACCTGCATTGTCAATATATCATTTTTCAATTCAATCCCCCCTATAATATTTTTTTGATTTCTTCCTGATAGCGTCTGCTTATCGGTAATACACTTTCACCTACTTTTATCTCTGTTCTCGAACTTCCCGTTATATATTTTTTGTTTACCAGATAACTCTGATGACACCTTACAAATCCATACTGTTTAAGCATTTCTTCAAGCTCGTTCATTTTGGCATAAAAGCTTATACTCTCGCCTTTCTGGTATATTTTTATTTTTCTTTTTTCGCCTTCAAAATAATAGACTTTATCAAGAAGTATCTGCTCTTTTTTTCCATTTACCGATATATGCAGGCAGTTTGTGCATTTCGACCGTTCTGTCATGTACCTGCCTATTTCATCATCTAGACGCTTTTTGTCTACAGGCTTTAATATGTATGAAAATGCCTTATAAGTATATCCGTCAAATATATGCTCCGCAGATACAGTTATAAATATAATATCCACATCAACATTGTTTTCCCGTATATATTCGCAATTGTACGATTAAATTGCGTATTCAATCCGTCATATTCCGGCATATTTATGTCTAAAAGCAGCAGATCAATGTCAAATTCTTCTTTTTCTATATCATCAACCACCTGTTTTCCCGACATATAATGTACTACCTGTGCATCGTCATAAGAAAATATTGAATGTATCACTAAATCATGTATCTTTTCTCTATACTCTCTGTCATCATCACATATTCCTATCCGTAACATATCCTACCTCATACTTCACCCTGACTGTTCATCCTCCGCACCAGTTTTTTTGCGTTACCATCCACACTGTAAATGTGAACAATAATGCTTTGCTTTTGCGGCTGATAACTTTATCCCAGTTTTATTGCTTCATGTCTTCCTGCCATATACAATATTGTTCCCGGTGCAACACTTACATACTGACCTTTTATTGCTTTTGTTCCATCCGAAAATTCAATTCCATTTGATGAATAATCTATAACATAATATCTTTGCTCTGTACCGTTATATCTTATTCCACAATGTCTTCTGCTTATCTTCGGATAACTAAATACAAGTGTCGCACACTTCGGATCTCTGCCGAGTATCACTTCATCTCCGTCATTCATCACAAGTTCGGAAGAACTGTATTCTCCCTCCATTCCATATAAGCATCCTGATTTTGGAAGCATGCCCGGTGTAGGTTTATATCCTCCCGGCTCTGGCTCTGCACCAGTGCCTATATCTTCACCTGCTACTGTCATATCTCCTGCATAATTTTCTGATACAAAATCCTCTGGTGGCATTCCCGTCATATAATGCTTTCCGTCTTCACCAACATAACCATCCGGATTTGGTGTCGGCGGTGTAAAAATTTGATTTTTTCCATCATCATGCTGTGGCGGCGTCGGCGGGTCATATGGATATTGTGGATTTATCGGCTGTGGCGGTATCGGTGGTATCGGAAAATCCCATTCTTCCTCTGACTCCTCCTTTTCCATTTCAGGTTTTAATGCCGTCATAAAGAGTATTCCTGCTACAATGAGAAACACTCCTGCCAAAAGTGTTACATATACACCTGCTCCCGTGCAGTTGCTCATTATTTTTGACACGGCATATTTGCCTACACCGTCTATATCAAACAATCTTGCATCGACAAGCGTGATACTTTTTACATAATCGTCTATCTTGTCCCATATCATTCCCGGTATCATAAATGAATAGATAAGCCTTGCAACAACAGTCACTGCTCCCGTGGCTATCATTATTATCTGGTTTGTCTTTCCTGTGACAGCAATGACTATAAGCGATGCTACTGCCAAAAGTACAGGAATTAACAATAATATTGCCATAATCTTAAATACATTCTTTACATCACTGTCACTCAGCTTTTTTGCCGATTTTTTAGTGGAATTGCTTTTTTTAGCCGTCGATTTTTTTGCCTTATTTTTACTTTTTGAACTTTTCTTTTTCGTTGTTGTCTTTTTGGTTGATTTCTTTGTTGACTTCTTTGAAGATTTTTTCACCTTTGCCGATGCTTTCTGTGCCGAGAGAATACCTGTATTTTGGGCACTCTTACTGCCTGATTTTTTTTCACCGGCTTTTTTTGTTATTCCCTCTATATCGTCAATCTCATCATCAGCAGTAAAGAGCCATTTGACTAACATTATCTGTGAGATAGAACTTCCTTTGTCTTTCTTATCAATCTTATCATCAAATTCTTTTACCTTATCATCCCATTTACTTGTATTTTCTTTGTATTTGTCTATGACTTTTTTATCAACCTGTGCCTTTTTTGCTGTTTTTGAGTCCTCGTCTTTTGCATACTTATTTATCTGTACTGCCGTTTTCAGATATTTTTCTCCCGAAATGCTCATTGACGGCAAAAACAGTGATATTATTATGATTATCATAAAAACAGCACCGACACACATCTGCCATTTAAAACCTTTTTTCTCCATGTGTACCTCCTAACTCAATTCATCAATTCTTTCTAACACCGTATATGACTCCTGTATCCTCTTTGTCCTATCAAGTTCCATGCAGTCACACGCCAGTTTTATCCACTTTTTTCTGTCACGGAGCTTAAATCTGTGTTCTACTTTTATCTTATCTGTTCCGCTTTCAAGTCTTTTTATCACATCCGGTGCTTTCTCTAATGTAAGACAATGATACATTGTCGCACCGACGGCATATATGTCCGTCCATGTCCCCTCGTTGCCTGCCTTGCCCGATTTTGCCGTCTGATATTGTTCAGGAGCGGCATAATCCGGCTTTAAGAATGACGCCGTAAATGTCATTTTCTTATCATATATATACTTTGCCGCCCCCATATCTATAAGAACAATCTCACCGTTTTTCTTCCTTATTATGTTTGCAGGTGATATGTCGCAATGTATCATTTTCCTTTCGTGCATATTAGAAAGTGCTTTTAATACCGGAACAAATATCTCTTTTATCTCCTGCGTATCATACAATTTATTTTTTCTCTTTCTAAGCTCTCTGCCTATGCTCTCCCCCTGTATGTACTCCATTACCATGTATGCAGTATCATTTTCAAAAAAGGCATCGGTTACCGTCACGATATTTTCAGTGTGTATAAATTTAGCTGTCATTTTTATCTCACTGACAAAGGATTTAAGTCCGTATTTAAACGGCTCAACCATGCCCGAATGTCTTATTGATACATAATTTTGTTCTCTCTGAACCCACTGTTTAGGAAAATATTCCTTAACGGCTACATTTCTCAAAAGATTTATATCCTTTGCAAGATAAGTAATTCCAAATCCGCCAATCCCTACGATACCTAATATCTGATACCTGTCATTTAAAAGAGTATCCGCAGGCAATATATCATTTTTATCTGTATTTCCATTGTCAATATGGGATATTATGTCTTTTTCGCCCCAGACATTTTCTTTTATGCAAAGCTCATCTTCCTTAATATCAGTTCTGTCTGCCGAAATACATAAAACTTTCCTGTCAAGCACAATCCCTGCCGACAATATCTTAAAATCAATGTCATTTTCTTTCGATAAGACTGCTATATCCGAAAGAGCCATGTCGCTGTTATCATTAAGCACGAGCAAAAAGCATTTTATCTCCAGCACACTGTCCCATGCTCTCCATATCGTATATGTATCGCTTTGACTGAAACGGCATCCCAAAAGCCATCTCTTTTCTATGACCGCACCCTGACACCATTTTTGAACTTCCCTCTTTATGGTTTTGTTGTCAAATCCACATATACTGCATACCGTGGCATCGTCGGGCAGTTCCTCAAAGCATCCCATACAAATCTTTGTCTTTTCCATATCAATCCTCACTGTGCTGTTTTAAATATTGCATTGCTGCTTCTTCTCTTGTAATATCAGGTATTGGCATTATCTCAGGCATTGTCTTTTGCCTCACTGCCTCGGCAGTCGGTTTTTGCGGCTTTTCTCCCGGCAGATACTCATGATAAAGTTCATAATACAACTCTGCCATTGACTGGTATCTGTCCTCTATCTGCACATTAAGACCTTTTAATATAGCATTTGCCTGATAATCTTCTATTTCTATATTGAACATATTAAGAGGTATTGTCTTATCTTCTGCGACACGCTCATAAGCTTTTTGCAATTTTATCCCCGTCAGCAGATAATACATTGTGGCACAAAGACTATACACATCTGTCCACGGTCCCTGATTTCCGTTTCTGTCATACTGCTCTATAGGTGCATAACCATGTTTCAGAAAAATGGATGTCTCCTGTCCTGCTCCACTGTGTTTTGCAGCTCCAAAGTCTATCAGTTTTGCCTTAAATTTGTCGTTGAGCATAATATTGTCAGGACTTATGTCCCTATGTATCACACCAGCCTTGTGCACGCTGTTCAATGCCTTAATAACATCTTTTAAAAGTTCAAACAATATATAACTCTGTAAAACTCCACCTGAGCTTTTTGCAAACTGCCTGAAATTTATCCCGTCTATATATTCCATAACTATATATGCCGTCTTGTTTCCGTAAAAGAAATCCCTTACGGAAACTATTCCCGGCATACCATAAAATTTTGAGAGTGTTTCTGCTTCTTTTATATATCCCTTAAGACCGCCAAGATAAGCAGCCTTTTTTGTATTTACCGTAAACACATCCATACTGTATGTACTATATTCCGTGGAATAGGTTGTCGTCTGCTCTCTCTTTGCCACGCCTTTTGGAAAATATTCTTTTATACACACCTTTTTACTCTGGTAAAAATCCCATCCTATATAGGTAATGCCAAAACCACCTATTCCTATGACCTTTCCGACAAGATATTTGCCGTTGAGTATCTCGTACGGTGGCATACCATTTTCCGGCTGTTGATAATCTTTTAATGAAAATCCGCATTTTGGACATGGCACACCGGTGTTTTCCAATAACTCCATACATCCCATACAAAGCCTGTTGGGGTCAACAAGTGTTTTGTCCATTTTTACCACCTCCTTCTATATTTAAAGATATTTAATAAAGCGTACATTCGCAATCTACCTTATCCACCGCTTAATACTTTACAAAAAGCGGGTAAATACTTATTCTACATTTAAAAATCAAAGTCACTGTCATCACTTACAAACTCATCAGTGCTTGAATTTTTCTTTGTTTTTTCTTGTCTGACTTTTTACCTGTAGTTTTTTTCTTACTGCTTCCGCCCAAACCCGAACTTTTTCCTTTCGACTTATCCGATTTTTTGCTGCTGTCAGGCTTTGGTGCCGCAGGTGCAGGCGGTTCAGTAGGTGCAGGGGTAGGTGTCGGTGCACCGAGACTTACCACAATACTTACTTTTTTAGGAACTTTTTCCTTTTTAGGGATATTTTTGTCTTTGCTGTTACTGTTATATTTTTTTCCTGACTTTGGTTCCTGGCTTATTATGTCACCCTTAGCAACACTTTCGCTTATAACCTGGTCTTTTGTCGTAAGTTTTATCTTGCACTTATACTTTTTATTCAGCTTATCTATAACAGATTTTGCCTCATCAAGATTTTTGTCCTTTAAGTTTGGCAGTTTGAACACATACTTGTCCTTTTTGCCCCATGATATATAAAATTTAAGTTTGTCTATATCTTTTGATGAAACATCGCCGCTCTTGCTCTGTTTGAAGCACTTGTCTTTTGAAGCCGAATTGTAGTCATATTTAAAACTTATGTCTGATGTGACACCTGCATTTTTAAGGTTTGTCTCTATCTCACTTTTTGACATTTTAGTCATTTTTTCTATGGTGACTTTCCCGGCACTTCTGACGGTCACTTTTACGACTTTGTCATCCGGAATATCTGCTCCCTGTCTCGGCTCAGTGTCCTCCACTTTCTCGCTCTTACAGGCTTTATCATATATATATGTAACTTTTGCCTTGCAGCCTGCATCATCCAGATTTTTCTTATATTCTTCCCAAGTGGTGTTTCCTCTCTGATATGCTGCCATCTTTTCAACATTTGAACCGGAATTGTCACCTCTGTTTTTATTTATGACTCTGTTTGCAACACTTACACCTGCAAATACCGCACCTGCACAAACAGCCATGCTGCCTGCAAGTATTGCTGCCCTCTGCCATGCCGCCATCGCCATAAACTTCTGCTTCAGACGGTTTCCGACCGTGTCCTGGTCGTCCCTTACTTTTGGCAAAATCCATTCAGGCTCATATACCGGAACAAAATTTTTGCCATCGAGTGCCTCCATGAAATCTTCCGCACATTGAAGCCTGAACTGTGGCTGTATATTAAGGCAGGTCATTATGGCAAGTTCTGCCTGCTCCGGAATATTTATCCCGACCTCCGACAATGTAAGCAGCTTATCCTCCTGTGTCCTGTCATTTGCAGGCTGAGGTTTTGCCCCCGTCAACATTCTGTAGAAAAGTGCCGCTACCGCATACAGATCCGTATATGGTCCCTGCACTGCTTTTCTTCCATACTGCTCGATAGGTGCGTAACCCTCTTTAAGCACAATTGCCGTATTTTCATTTTCAACACGCTCAGCATATTTTGCCGCTCCAAAATCTATAAGTTTGATAACACCTTCATTTGTAACAATAATGTTGTCAGGTGCTATGTCCCTGTGTATTACACCACGCTTATGTATTTCTTTAAGAGTGTAGAGTATAGTGAGCACGACTCGTCTTGCCCAGGCATACTCCACTCTGTTGCCCTTAAGTTTAAGGATATGTTTTACATCCATTCCTTCAAGGAACTCCATCACGATGTAACCGGTGTTGTTTTCCTCAAAGAAGCTGTAAACCTGAACAACACCTTTTACATCCTGCAGGTTTGCTATACTTCTCGCTTCTTCGAGGAAGTGACGCAGACCTATCTTAAAACGCTCATGCCTTACGCTCTCTGACATTACCGATACAGTGCCCGTAGTTCTCTCTCTGCCGGAAAGCTGCTTAGGAAAATACTCCTTTATGGCGACTTTGCATTGCAAAAGGTTGTTCCAGCCTATATAGGTATTTCCAAATCCACCTGAGCCAAGCAGTTTTCCTACGATAAACTTTCCCTGCAATACCGTACCCGGCTTGAGACACATATCAGCATTGTATTCTATATTTAATTTTTCTTTACAATACGGACAGATATCCTTTGCATTGTCAGCTATCTGCCGCATACAGCTATAACAAAATCGCATATATGTTTCCTCCTGAAAGATTTATTACAATTAAATATCATCCTTTATTAATAATTATTAATCGTAGGTCTAGATTTATCTGAGCCGGTTTGACCATTTTTACTACTTCCGTCGCTATCAGATTTTTTAGGTGTGCTGCCTCTACTACCACCACTTGGTTTTGTAACTGTTTCAGGTTTCCTTGTCACTACCGGTTTTGGCGTAGGTTTCGGCTCGGCAGAAATCTTAAGCCTGTCACCCTGCTTAAACTCAGTAACATTTGACTTTCCGTTTACCCATACTTTTTTGACGATATAATTGTCAGGATATTTTGTTCCAAGTGATGCACCGGCATTTGAAGCATATCTTTTCAGTCTTGCAACGGTAAGTGAACTGTTTATCGATACATGGCTTCTGACAGTGGCAAAAAGCTTTCCGTCACCGTTTTCAGAATCATCATTTCTTCCGTCATAGCCCTTTTTATTTTTAAGACTTTTAGAGAGAACTTTTACAATAGTTCCCCTGCCATATCTGAAACTTACATACTCACTTGAATATTTGTCCGATGACAGAGTGCGAAGTCTTGCCCTGTTGCCTGTTTTATGGTCTTTAGGATTTTTGCTGTAGACAAACTTAACTGACGATATACTCTTTCCTTCAAATGTACCGTATCTCTTGCAATTTGCTTTCGACATTGTGTAATATGCACCGGTATGGTATATAAACTGAATCTTCTTCTTGGAAGTATCCATTCCGTTTATCTTTGCAGTCTGTCTCTTTATCTCGCTGTCAGCTTTCGCCGTATCAGAAGCATATTTCTTTCTTATCGCATCAAGGTCTATCGTATTTTTGTCATATATTATCTTTGACAAAGTTCCGTAAGCCTGTGTATCATCACCCTTTTTCAGGCTGACTCCGTCAGGTATATAACTCTGCATATATACATCTTTAGATGCTTTTATACGCTTTTTGACAGACGCACTTTGAGCCCATCTTGTGTTGGTGCAGTTTTTAAGCCATTTTTCTGAAAATGTTACATTCTTCGTACTTGCGACTATGACATTTGCATATACCGTCCTGTTTTTCTTTATGTCTGAGTTCACTTCATCCAAAGTTCTTCCGTCCTTAAGCACATCATTTGTCATATCATTGTATTCAAGTACCGTACCCTCGGCATTGTTTGGGTCATATCTGTACTCAACGGTCCTGTTTCCTTTTTTCAGACCAAAATCAGTCCACTCTTTATCAAAATCAGAAAGCGTCATGTCACCGCTTTTTACTTCGCTGACAATCTTAAATTTTTCCTGTGTCGCACCCTGGTTGCTGCTTCCTCCGTCATGCAGTCCTTTTATCACAACTGCGCCTCCGGCTATAACAGCTACACCTACGACTGCGACAAGACCTTTCACCCATATAGGCATTTTTCCAGTATCACGCTTTGCACGCTTTACTTTGCGTCTTTTTGTATCAGAGGAATTAAGCTCTTTGTAAAACTCCTGTGCAGTCTTTGTCCTGTCATCCTGATACACATTTAAGGCATTCATAAGTGCGTTTTCCATCGACTGGCTTATACCTGTGTTTAATTTTGACGGCTCTGTTATCTCATCAGATAATGCTCTATCTACAGACTCAGGCGGCACTTTTCCCGTTATCATCCTATACATGACTGCCGCAAGAGCATAGATATCCGTCCACGGACCTCTTTTTCCCTGACTTCTGTACTGTTCTTCCGGTGCATAGCCCTGTTTTAATATGATGGCAAGACTTTTTGAATTTGCCGTCGTTACATATCTTGTTGCACCAAAGTCCAACAGTTTTACTTCACCCTGCTCAGTTATAAAGATAGTTTCCGGTGCTATATCACAATGGATAATGTCAAGCGGATGCACTTTTATAAGTCCGATAAGTATCTGTGATATAAACTGTTTTGCCTCTTCAGGTTTATATACCTTTCCCGTATCAAGCACTTCTTTTAATGTTGTTCCCACAAGGTACTCAGATATAACATACCCTGTATCATTTTCAGCTATACAGTCATAAACTTTTGCAACTCCCTGTGTATCGGCAAGCTGCTGTATCTTGTTTCCCTCATTTAAAAATGTTTCAAGACCATGTGAAAACTGCTCGTACGCATCTCCTGAATATATGGTGACTTCACTCTCTCCGTCAGAACGGGTTGAAAAGTCACTAGGAAGATACTCGCTTATTATGACTTTATGCTGTGCCTCGGCATCAAAGCCGAGGTATTTTACCGTATATCCGCCGTACTCCAACGCTTTACCTACGATGAACTTTCCTCCGATAATAGTACCCGGGTCCAGATAATATGATTTTTCCCTGACATTCGACTGGTCATATCCGCAAGCCGGACATATTTTGTCGTTGTCAGAAACCTGGTTCATACAACCCATACAAATTTTCATAGCGTTCCCTCATTTCCGTATATTTTTACACAATGTATTTTAATCCTGTCTGCCAATTTACAATTCAATCTAATCTCTAGCTCACAAGTTTTACTTTATTTTTCTTTGCGTTAGCAGAACACTTCCATGCTTTTGCTGTATATTTAGTTGTACCTAAGATAAATTTACACTCAATTTTTTTTACAACACTATTGAGATTTCCAACTATAATATAACTTCCCTTTTTCTTTCCATAATCTTTAAGCCTGTAACTAACAGGAGTCCATTTTTTTCCATTAATCATAAAGTAAACATTACCAAGATTTTTCATTGCAAAACTGTCAATCTTAATCTTTAAGGACTTGCCTTTCTTTGAATATGTCGCCTTATATTTAATCTGTGGAATTTTAGATTTCACCGTAATCTTAATCTTATTTTTTCCAATGACATATGTGACAACAGCCTTGCCTGAAAAATATTTCTTCACACTTATCTTTGCGTTCTTTGCATTTACAGAAAGATTTTTCTTGTATTTTGACGGCACTGTGATTTTTTTAACATTAGGGCTTGTTCCAAATATTCCCTTTGAAGCAGCAGAACTTCCCCATGCAACCGTAATTACAGACTTATAAACTATCACCGTAAATTCACATTTAACAGTCTCGTATCCATCTGCTGATATTTCACAATAGTAAGTGTATTTTCCTATTTTTGCATTTTTAGGTGTCTTGTAGCTGCTCTTTTCAGACAATGATTTGTCACTGCCTTTTTTGTACCATTTATAAGTACACTGGGCATCTGTCTCTACAGTTACTTTTAAATTTAATGCCGTACCTCTTTTTACATATTTGTCAGAGTTGTCATAATTTACTGAAAGTTTCTTATCAGGAGTTTTTGATGGCTCTACTGTAGGTGTCACCATTGGATTCTGACTTGGCTCTACAGTTGGTGTTCCTGTCGGACTCTGGCTTGGCTCTACAGTTGGTGCTCCTGTCGGGCTCTGACTTGGTGTTGCTGTCGGGGTCGCTGTTGGCGTTGCCATCGGGGTCACTATTGGTGTTGCTGTCG
>ERZ773252.2320-NODE-2320-length-16655-cov-7.206506_pt1 | contig 16655 bp, 9 predicted proteins | sample MGYA00580517_ERZ773252 | MGnify/ENA primary metagenome ERZ773252 (study PRJEB29015, sample SAMEA2737766) | human gut metagenome | biome: human gut; feature: human-associated habitat; material: faeces | place: China | collected 2012 ...
GCCATCAGCAGCGTCAGCGCCTGACGCTGACCGCCGGAGAGCAGGCCGACCTTGCTCGTCATGCGGTCCTCCAGACCCAGACCGAGCGTCGCGAGCTTCTCACGGTAGAGCTTGCGCTCCTCGTTCGTGATCCCGGCATGCAGACCGCGCCGCTGACCGCGGCGGTACGCGAGCGCGAGGTTCTCCTCGATGCCCATGGTCGCGGCCGTACCCATCATCGGGTCCTGGAACACACGGCCGAGATATTTCGCGCGCTTGTGCTCGGGCAGATGCGTCAGGTTGAAGCCGTTGAGGTTGATCGTGCCGGCATCCACCGGGAAAACGCCCGCGATCAGGTTAAGCGTGGTGGACTTGCCGGCGCCGTTGCCGCCGATGATCGTGACAAAATCGCCGTTTTCCAGCGTCAGATTGAGGTTGTCAATCGCACGCTTCTCATTGACCGTTCCGGCGTTGAACGTCTTGTAAATACCCTTGAGTTCGAGCATATCAGCGGCCCTCCTTCTTGGTCTTGACTGTCGCGTGGAAATACTTGCCCTTCCAGTACGGGATAGCAAGGAAAATCGCAACGACAAGTGCGGTGATCAGTTTGAGATCGTTGGTATTAAGACCTGCGGTGAGGACAAACTGAATAACGATGTAGTAGATGACCGCGCCGAGCGCAACGCTCAGCAGCTTGAGCGCGAAATTGCGGAAAATGCGGCTGAACACGACCTCGCCGATGATGACCGCCGCCAGACCGATAACGATCGCGCCGCGGCCGGCGTTGACGTCTGCGAAGCCCTGATACTGGCAGTACAGCGCGCTCGCGAGCGCGACCAGACCGTTCGAGATCATCAGACCGAGCACCTTGTTGAAATCGACGTTGATGCCCTGTGCGCGGCTCATGTTGGCGTTCGCGCCGGTCGCGCGGATGGAGCTGCCGAGCTCAGTGCCGAAGAACCAGTACAGCAGCGCGATAACCACCACGGTAAACACCGCAACGACAAGGATCGGGTTCTGCGGAATGATTTTCTTGACATTTCGCAGCGAAACGAGCAGCGTGTAGTTATCCGGATTGATCGCGACGTTTGCCTTGCTGCCCATGATGCGCAGGTTGACGGAGAACAGCGCGAGCTGCGTCAGGATACCGGCGAGAATGGCCGGAATACCCATAAAGGTATGCAGGATGCCGGTGACGAGACCCGCGAGCATACCGGCGAGGAACGCGCACAGCAGCGCGACCCAGAGATTGACGCCGTGCGTCATCAGCACGAGGCAGACTGCGCCGCCCGTTGCCATGGTGCCGTCAACGGTCAGATCGGCAAGATCGAGCACCTTGAAGGTGATGTACACGCCGATTGCCATGAGGCCCCAGATGAGACCCTGTGCCACCGCGCCCGGAAGCGAGGCGAGCAGGTTAGAGAAGAATTCCACTTTAATTCCCCCAAAATTAAATTTTTACCGTCCTTTTACTCTTGTATCTGATAAAGCGTAAAAGCACTTTATACTATTATAGCAAAGAAAAGCCGCCCTGCATAGAACTATTTTCATGGATATTTATCGAGAAACGCGCATAACCATTCACTTCGCCGCCGCGCCGCGAAAAAAATCGGTTTTTCCGCTGTCTCGGGTGCAAAAACCTTGCCATAACGTCAAAAACATGCTACAATATAACACATCTGAGATTGCTCAATTAGAGAGGCGTTGAAAATATGGAAATGATACATGAAGCGGGTCAGTATGTTGACACCGTAAAGCGCGTCTGCGACGCAGTCGGCGGCGAGGTCACCTTCCGCGGCACGGTACACCGTGTCCGCGATATGTCGGACTTCTCCTTCGTTGTCATGCGCGTAGAGCGCGGCCTGATCCAGTGCACCTTCCAGGGTGACGCGATCGGCGACATCAAGCGCTCCGACGTACGCGATGCCATGGTCCTCGAGGTGACCGGCGCAGTCCGCGAGGAGCCGCGCGCTGAGCACGGCGTAGAGGTCGTTCTGAGCGCGGTCAAGGTCCTCGGCAAGCCGTATGACCAGCTGCCGGTGCCGATCGGCAAGAAGTATATGGGTCTGTCGCTCGACGTCGACCTCCCGCTCCGCCCGATCACGCTGCGTCATCCGCGCAAGCAGGCGATCTTCCGCGTACAGGGCGCGATCGCTGACGGCTTCGCACAGTATATGCAGAGCCAGGGCTTTACCCACATCCACACCCCGAAGATCGTCGTTGCAGGCGCTGAGGGCGGCGCGAACCTGTTCAAGCTGGACTACTTCGGTCATCCGGCCTATCTTGCACAGTCTCCGCAGTTCCACAAGCAGTACCTCGCCGGCGCATTCGGCCGCGTATACGAGATCGGCTCGGTCTACCGCGCCGAGCGTCACAATACCTCCCGCCACCTGAACGAGTACATGGGTCTGGACTTCGAGATGGCCTACATCGACTCGATGTACGACGTCATGGCCATGGAGACCGGCATGCTCAAGAGCGTCATGAACTACGTCAAGGAGCACTGCCCCGAGGAGCTCGCCCTGCTCAAGGCTGACATCCCGGAGATCAAGGAGATCCCGACCATCCGCTTCCACGAGGCGAAGAAGATCATGGAGGAGAAGTACGGCCACAAGTCCAAGAACCGTTATGACCTCAACCCGGACGAGGAGGTTCTGCTGTGCCAGTGGGCGAAGGAGGAGTACGGCTCTGAATTCGTATTCGTAACCCACTTCCCGTCCGCAAAGCGTCCGTTCTACGCGATGGACGACAAGGACGACCCGAAGCTCGCGCTGTCCTTCGACCTGCTGTTCCGCGGTCTGGAGATCACCACCGGCGGCCAGCGTATCCACGATTATCAGGAGCAGATGGACAAGCTCGCAGCACGCAAGATGAACGCCGAGCTGTTCGAGTCCTTTACCATGCTGCACAAGTATGGCATGCCGCCGCACGGCGGTCTGGGCATCGGCCTCGAGCGTCTGACCATGCAGCTGCTCGGCCTGAACAACATCCGCGAGGCATCCATGTTCCCGCGCGATATGAACCGTCTGGAGCCGTAAAAGAGCTGTCGCGAAACTTCGTTTCGCCGACAATCTGTGTTCTGACTTCGCAGAACACAAGTCGTCCGAAAGTTCCCATTCGGAAACTTTCTCCCTCTAAGAGTAAAAAAACCGAGGCGCATGTCCTCGGTTTTTTTTGCGTTTGCAAAGCAAACGCTTTTGAATGCGCGCTGCTGCGCGAGTGCTGTTTGTCGTAAAACCGGATTTTATCGAAAGATTAACCCCCGCGCCGATGGCGCGGGGGTTTTCTGTGCTCTGATGCAGTTTTCAGCCGTCCTGACATATCTTTTCGAGGATTTTCCGGTCGCGCTTGTCCTGCGGCTCGAATTTCGCGAACAGGTCAGGGCGGTCCTTTTTCGTGCGGCGCAGGCTCATTTCGCGCCGCCATGCCTCGATATTGGCATGATGGCCGGAGAGCAGCACCTCGGGGACCTCGCGGCCGCGCCAGTTTTCCGGGCGGGTGTACTGCGGGTGCTCCAGCAGGCCGTCCCAGTGGCTTTCCGCCGTGAAGGCCTCCTCGTCGGGCAGCACGCCCGGCACCATGCGGCAGACCGCATCCGCGACCGCCATGGCCGGGATCTCGCCGCCGGTCAGCACGAAATCACCGATGGAGATCTCCTCATCCACGCACTCGTCGATAAACCGCTGGTCGATTCCCTCATAATGACCGCAGACCAGAATAAACTGCTCCTTCGCGAGCAGCTCACGCGCCTTTTCCTGATTGAACGGCGCACCCTGTGCGGAGAGAAACACCGTGTGAACATGTTCACCGCCGCTCAGCGCCTCATGGCACAGGTAAAGCGGCTCCGCGAGCATGACCTGACCGCGGCCGCCGCCGTAGGGCGCATCGTCCGCCTTATGGTGCTTGTCGAGCGCATAATCGCGGATATTCGTCGCCTTGACCTCGACAAGGCCCTTGTCCTGTGCGCGCCCGATGATGCTTTCGCGCATGACCGCGTTGATCATCTCGGGAAACAGCGTCATAATGTCGATTTTCATTCGATCAGGCCCTCGATGCTTTCCACATAGACGATGCCGGCGTCCATGTCGATCTCCTTGAGGAAGGGCTTGATGGCCGGGATATAGATGAGGCGGCCGTCCTCGCCGGCGATCTCGTACATATCGTGCGCCGGATTGGAGGTCAGAACGTCGCGGATATGGCCGATCACGCGGTCAACGCGCAGATCGTATACCTTGAACGTGAGAATATCCTGAATAAAAACGAGGTCCTCGGGCAGATCGACATCATCGCGGTCGAGATGCAGGATCTTTCCGCGCAGCTTTTCCGCCGCCTCTACCGTATCAACGCCCTTGAGGTGCATCAGAACGACGTTTTTGTGCACCTGTGCGCTCTTAACCTCGACCGGGGTCTTTTCGTCCAGATACAGTGTATCGAAATCGCACAGAACCTCCGGCGTGTCGCACCAGCTCTGCACCTTCAAATCGCCGCGAATGCCGTGCGTGCCGACGATCTTACCGGCCTCCAGAAACTTTTTAGGCATGTTTTTCTCTCCTTGCAAGTGATCGGGCGCCTCGCCGCGCCGCTTATATTCCTTATTATATCATCTTTCCGTGCGCTTGAAAATTCATTTTTTTGCAGACGCAAAAAACGGCCGCGGCGTGCGAATATTGCCGTGCCCTCTCCTGCGCCGGGAGGTTTTTTCTGTTATTTTTTGATATTTTTGTGCATGTGATACAAAAGTTTCATGTGAATTTTGTGTGATGCTCGAGAAAATAATATAAAACTTTTCCTTACATCTATGGTATAATCAGGGTGCAGCAGGATTTACTGTTGCGCGGGCGAACCCACCAACTTCCATGTGCCCGGAACGACCGGTTCGCTCAGCTCAGACAACTTGATCTGTGCATCATGCGCCGAGGGCGTGTCTGTACAGAAAAAAGCACAGCCGGCGAAAGCCGGTGCCGCAAAGCCACAGGGTCTAAACGGACTTTTCCGCACGACAGCCGGTTGCCGAACAGCAGAAAATCACCTCCTTTGCGTCTGTATGCACGCAGAGGAGGTTTTTGCATGAAAAGGAGAAATAACCGTTTCCTCGCCGGCACTCTCGCCGGTCTGATGATGCTCACCATGCTGCCCGTGACCGCGCTCGCGGCCGAGGAAGGCGATGCAAACAACACCGCGACGCTGACAGCGACGGACGGTGCACCCGTTCCCGGAGCGTCGGATAACGGCATTGAAAATGTAGTAAATGATACCGGAGACAGCCAGGATACCGGCGCCAATGCAGACGCTAACGACACGGACGACACAAACCCAACCGCCGGTAATGACGGCGCAGGCGAAAACAACACGACCGGCGGCGAAAACGGCACAGACGAAAGCAACCCCGTCGGCGGCGAAAACGGCACAGGCGAAAGCAACCCCACCGGCGGCGAAACGTCCGCCCCGGTCACGCCCCCGGCTGAAACCTTTACAGCGAAAATCGGCAATGTGAAGTATGATACGCTGGATGCAGCAATCAACGCTGCACAGGACGGCGCTACGATTGAGATTGGTAAGGATTGCACGCTGACCGTCGGCATGCTCACCAAGGCCGTCGTTATCAACGGTAACGACAAAACCATTACCATTCCCGAGCAGAATACTGAAAATCATGCGCTCAATATCAATGCTTCGCTGACGTTTAATAAGGCCAATGTAGTCTTTACTAATGAGAATGCAGAGTGGACTGTTACCATGAGTAGTGAAGGCGTGCTGACACTGGACGAACGCAGTACCTGCATTATGGAGAAACATGGTATTTACGCAGATAATTATGCTACCATTAATGTAAAGAGCAGTTCTAAACTGACAGTTCAGAACACTTCGTATACTGCATTGATGGCAGATGAAGGTTTTGCTAATCTGAATATTGAGGAAGGTTCTACGGTTGTTGTTGATCGTGCGTATAGAGGTGATGGAGTTCCCAATGGCATTAACAACTTCAAAATCAACGTAGTAAATTCCACGCTTAACGTTACAAAGTGCGAAAATCAGGGCCTTGTAAGATGCTGGCTGACACTGGATCACTCAAATGCGGAAATCAGCGGCAACGATATGGGTATTACTGGTTATGCAGATACAGATGTTCTTACCATGAAAAATGGTGCTACCCTGCTGATAAAGGATAACGCTCACAGCGGTATCTTCATGTACGGTGGTAATGTCGACGTACAGGACGGTACAGCGCTGACAATTACCGGCACCGGCAATTCTGTATCCGATGAAGTCGTAGAGGGTTACTATGTCGGCGCTCTGGCTATAAGAACCGCTGAGCCGGCTAACGCAAATGTCAAGTTTGCAGATAATGCAACCGTAAATTTGATTGACAATGCAGTTTCTGCAATCAGAAACTGCGGTACGATTGAAATCGGTGCCGACACGGTTATCAAGAACAACGGCAGCAAAACCAAGTATGGCGGAGGCATCCGCAACTACGGCGAAATTACTGTTTCTGCTGGTGCACAGCTGTATAACAACCATGCGCTGAATGCTGGCGATGATATTTACAACGGTACCTATAAGTATAAAACTTACACTTGCGATGGTCGCATCACTTTTGCCCCTGTCGGCGAAAACTGGGTACTGGACGACTGCAAAGACCCGATCGTCGGCTGGTATCAGGACGGCTCGGAAATGCTGACGGATACCGACCACAAGCGCTGGAACGGTGACGCGACGGACGAAAATTACTACGCAGACGAATATACAGTCGGTAAAGAGGCCGTTTCCGATGCGCTCGCGCTCAAGGCCGCGCACGGCAAATTCTGCAATGTCACCTATGAAGTAACGGGCGATATTCCGTCCGACGCAGGTGCTGCTCCGGCTCCTGCCAAGGTCAAAATGGGCGGCAGCTACACGGTCGCGCCCGCGCAGACCACCTCGCAGAGCCGCTACACCTTCAGCGGCTGGCGCATTGACGGCACCGGCGATATTGTGACCTCGCTTGAGAACCTCCGGCAGGACGTCAAGCTCGTCGGCGTATGGTCCTACCGCTCCGGCGGCGGCAGCTCCGGCGGTGGCGGCGGCCGCAAGCCGACTGTCGACATCCCGGATGACGTACCGACCGGTCTGAACGGCGACGATCACTTTGCGTATATCGTCGGCTACCCGGACGGCAACGTAAAGCCGGGCAGCAGCATCACCCGCGCCGAGGTCGCGACCATCTTCTTCCGTCTGCTGACCGAGGATGTCCGCACCGCAAACTCCACCCAGTCCAACAGCCTGTCCGACGTTTCGCGCGGTCAGTGGTTCAACCACGCGATCTCCACGCTCTCGTCGATGGGCATCGTAAAGGGCAACCCCGACGGCACCTTCGACCCGGATGCACCGATCACCCGTGCGGAATTCGCAGCCATTGCAGCTCGTTTCGACGACAAGGATACGAACACCACCTCGAATTTCTCGGATATCGCTTCTCACTGGGCGAAGGACGAGATCGGCGTTGCCGCAAACAAGGGCTGGATCAACGGCTATCCCGACAGCACCTTCCGCCCCAATCAGTATATCACCCGCGCCGAGGCGATGACGCTCGTCAACCGCGTACTCAACCGCCTGCCCGAAAAGAGCGAGGATCTGCTCGATGACATGATCAAGTGGCCGGATAATGCGGATGCGTCCGTCTGGTACTATCTCGCCGTGCAGGAGGCTACCAACAGCCACGATTACTCGGACAAGAGCGACGCCGACAAGTACGAAAAGTGGACCAAGATCCGCGACGCACGCGACTGGACGCTGCTCGAAAAGTAAATTTAACAACAGGCATTCGGTAAATCGCGAACCATATCTTTCATTCTGCAAGTATCGTTTTACCGGGCACAGCAGGGGCAGGAAGTAATTCCTGTCCCTGCACTTTTTACCATTTCTATTGACAAACCGGCGGTCTGCCACTACTATAAAATTATATGAGTAGAATCAAGGATGTGTACTTATGACGATATTAGTGACCGGCGGCGCAGGCTATGTCGGCTCGCACACAGTGCGCGCAATGCTCGAGGCCGGCTATCAGGTGGTCGTGGCCGACAACCTCAGCACCGGCTTCCGCGCAGCCGTACCGGCGGCCTGCCGATTTTATGAGGGCGACATTCGCGATGCAGCCTTTCTCGCCCGCCTGTTCGAACAGGAGAACATCGACGGCGTAATTCATTTTGCAGCGTTCTCGCAGGTCGGCGAGAGCGGCAAACTGCCGCTGCGCTACTATGATAACAACGTCAGCGGCACGCGCGTACTGCTCGAGCAGATGACCGCGCATGACGTCGGAACGATCGTTTTTTCCTCCTCCGCAGCAGTCTACGGCGAACCCGAACAGATTCCCATTGAGGAAACTGCCGCTCTCGATCCGACTAACTGCTACGGCGAGACCAAGCGCGTCATGGAGCGCATGATGTGCTGGACGGCGGCCGCGACCGGCCTGCGGTACGCCGCGCTGCGGTATTTCAATGCCTGCGGCGCGCATCCGGACGGTTCGCTCGGCGAAGCGCATTTCCCCGAAACCCACCTCATTCCGCTGGTCCTGCAGGTCGCAAACGGACAGCGCAGCGAGATCTCGGTGTTCGGCTCGGACTACCCAACGCCCGACGGCACCTGTATCCGCGACTACGTCCATGTGTGCGATCTGGCACAGGCGCATATTCTTGCGCTCGAATACCTGCTGCGCGGCGGCGAAAGCACCGCCTTCAACCTCGGCAGCGGACAGGGTTTTTCCGTGCGCGAGGTGATCGAGGAGGCGCGCCGCGTTACCGGTCATGCAATCCCTGCCGTGGAAAAGGCGCGCCGCAGCGGCGACCCGGCTCGGCTCGTTGCGTCCTCGGAGAAGGCGCAGAGCACACTCGGCTGGCGGCCGCGCTACAGCGCACTCAGCACCATCCTGCAAACCGCATGGAACTGGCACCGCAGCCATCCGATGGGATTTTAAAGCTGTCGAAAAACTTCATTTCTGTGCGCGCTGAAGCGTAAAAAGGTCATCCTTTTTCAAGGATGACCTTTCTTTTTTACTGTTTGTTCCACGTTACATGGGAGACCGTCGTGCCGGCCCTGACATGCAGCGCGATCGTTACCGGCTCATCACTGTCGCCGAGGCGGTCCGCCTCGATGACAGCCTTGCCGGAAGCATCCAGCGTCACTGCCGCGCCGTCTACGTCTGCCTCCGCAACGCCGCCAAGGTCGCTGCTCTCGACAGCGAGCTCATAGCTGCCTTCGTTCTTGAGCACGGTCGAGAACACGACTGTGCTGTCCGAGTCCGCAGTGAATGCACCGCCGTTCCACGTTACGCTGCCTTCCTGCACCTCCGCGCAGTCCGGCACGCCGTTTCCGTCCGCATCCGGCAGATAAGCCGTATCCAGACCGAGCGAGGAGAAAATGGTGAGCGCGTCGACGAAATCATACGGGTCGAGCGCGTCTGCCGCAAGCAGCTTGTTAAGGAACGCATTGTTCTCCGCCGTCAACAGCACATCATCAAGCTGGTCCGCGTTGACCTGGCACAGCGTCTCGTAGCCCTTGACCATGCGGTTCAGATAGGTATCATCCTGGAGCCACTGCGCCGCGCCGATGCTGCCGCCGACCGGATCGATCATCTGCTCGTACAGGCTGAACATCTTCTGCCATACCTCAGCGTTTGCACGCGTGTATTTCGCGCCGCGGTCGAGCGCATCGAGCGCCTTGGTGTAGTCGCCCACACCGGCGTAATACTGCGCAAGCGGAATGGCGATGGCGTTGGAGTCCACGCGGGACAGATCGGCCGCATAGCGGTCGGCTACGCCCTCCTCATTGCCGCCCGAGATCAGATACGACAGCTTGTAGTCGTTAGTCTCGAACAGGTCGATGGACGCGCACTGCTTGAGATCATCGAGCGTCAGCTCGTCGCTCGAGAACTTGCTCTGCGCGATCAGATTGAGGCCGATGAGCACGATAAAGACAGCGGAAACCGCCGCGATCGGCCAGCGGACCGCGCCGCCCTTGCTCTTGTTCGGCACATTCAGCCGCAGGCTGTCGCCGCAGTGCAGCGTCACAAGTGCGAGCACCGCGAAGAACGTCGGTACGCAGCAGCCGACCGACCATGTAACGTCGCTGACAGCCTGACCGAACATCTGAAGCACGCACGCGCCGAGCAGCATGACGATAAGCGGCTTCTCCTTGCGGCTCTTGACGAGCACCCAGATCGAGGTGCCGAGCATCGCAAGGAAGGCCGCCAGGCCGAGAATACCGAGGTCGCACAGCGACTCAACATAGTGGTTATGGGCGTATTTAGTCTCGTAATAGTAATCCTGCACCGAAACGACACCGTTTTCAAAGCCGCCGAGACCGCGGCCGATGACCGGCGAGGTCTTCCAGAGCTTGATAGCGTCCTGACGGTAAACGCCGCGCTGTACGACGTTGCCGTTTGCGGTGAGGTCCTGAATACGGTCCGCGATGAAAGCGGGCAGCAGCTTGTAGCCGAGCTTTACGCTGCCGTCCTTCGCGCCGGTGTAAGCCGCCTCGTTCAGCGTCGCGCCCTGTTCGCCGCCGAAGTAGAAGAACACGAGCTTGCTGTCCTCCGGCACGGTGAAGGTCACCGGAGCATCTGCCGAGCCGCTGGCAAGGTCGGTTTCGTTGTTCTGAACCAGATTGTTGGTGTTTTTATAGGTGACACGCACCGAGGTCGAGCCGTCCGCCTGCATGGAGAGCGAATAGTCGCCTGCCGGCAGGGAAATCGCACGGCGGAACTCACCCTCCGTGCCAAAGGTGTACGAGCCGGTGACATTCAGCGCCGCAACCAGGTAGACAACAGCGATCACAGCAATCGCCGCGACCAGACCGATGAGCAGTTTTCCCTTGTCGGCAAGGCGCGCGACAAGCTTCTCGCGCACAAAAATCTCCAGCACGCACGCTGCGGCGCAGCCGACGATCAGCATGATCATCGGCAGGAACGAGCCGGTCACATCATCACCGAAGCCCTTGACCGAAACTGCGCCGACGATCAGCGCAACGACTGCCGTCTGAAGGAGCAGCAGAAACAGATCCATACGCTTTTCTGCCGGACTCAGTACCAGCATCGCAAGGCCCGCCACGACAAACACGCCGAGCGAACCCATCGAGAACGCGAGCAGATAGGAGACTGCGTTGACCATCAGCAGGATGGTGCACAGGATCTTCTGGCTGCGGCTCGCCGCCGTGATGACGAGCCAGATAGACAACAGGCACGCGATCGACATCAGGCCGGCGTAGGTATTCGGGTTGCCGAAAATGGTGTTCAGACGGGAGTAAAAGTAGCCGCCGGTGTTGCCGTAGCCTGCGCCAATTGCCTCCATGATGACGCGCACCGGGCGCATCAGCAGATTGCAGGAGGCGGCGTCGATGGACAGCAGACCGACCGGAGCCGCCGCGGCAGCGATCGTGGCCGCGGCTCGGCGGAAGGCGGTCCTGCCGTCATTCGAAAACAGAACGATGCACAGATAGACCGCAAAAGCCGCAAGAAAGACCGCAAATTCTGCGATCGCGAACTTGCGCGAGCGCGCATACAGCGTGGATACGCCCGACAGCAGCATGTACGCAAACAGCGCAAACGCCGGCGGCGTCAGCAGACGCTTTACCTTGTCCTTGCCTGCAAACAGCATCATGAACAGCGTACCGACCGTGCAGAGCACGCCGACCACCTTCTGCGTGAAATAGCTGCCGTTATTGTCGAAGCAGGTGATGATCCACAGCGCAATCGCCGCCATGGTGTACAGTCCCCAACGGGCGCTGCTCGGCGCGGCGGGCTTTGCCTGAACGCCTCCCTTCGCCTGTCCGTTTTTGGACTGAGCCGGTTTTTGTTTCATCAGTTTTCCTCCTCAGATGCCGCGCGTCCCGTTTTTCCGGTCAGCGCATCATAATATAATGTGGTCAGCGCGGGAAACACGGTATCCAGACCGTATTTCCGCACGCTTTTTTCCGCTTTTTCGCTCATCATGCGGCGTACCGCCGGCTCACCTGCGACCCGAACCGCGCGGCAGAACGCCTGCCGGTCGTCATAGGGATACAGCTCGCCGTTCTCGCCGGGGCGAACCAGATCCTCATGCCCCTTGACGTTCGTCAGCACCGCCGGAAGGCCGCACGCCATCGCCTCCATGACGTTGAACGGCAGGCCCTCGCTTCGGCTCGACGAGACACAGACATCGGACGCGCGGTAGTAGTCCTCGATATTCGACACGAAGCCGGGAAACCGCACGCGCTCGCGCACTCCAAGCCGGTCTGCCAGCGCCTTGCATTTGTCGAGCGCCGCGCCCCGTCCGGGCAGCAGCAGCACAACGCGCTCGGGCAGCTCCGCCATCGCCTCGATGAGCATGGACTGATGCTTGCGGCCGGAAAACTCCGCCGCGTAGACGAGCACGAGCTGATCGTCCCTCAGCGAAAGCTGACGGCGCAGCCAGGTGCGCTCGGGCGCGGACGGGCGGCTGAACCGCGCAAGATCGATGCCCATGCCGTCCGTCTGCACGATATGCCGTCCCAGGCGATACTGCCGCGCGATACGCTCATCCTGACGGTTCATGGTCAGCAGCCAGTCGGTCACTGGCGCGGTCATGCGCTCCGCCGCAAGCAGAATTTCGCGTTTCAGCGGCGGTGTATCGCGGTCGAACAGGTAGCCGTGCACGGTATTCATCACGATTGGCCTCTGCTTTCCGCAGGTCATCACCGCAAGCCGGGTGAAGAACGCCGCGAGCGAGGTATGCACGCTGATCATGTCGTACTTCTCCTCGCGCAGAACGCGGCGCAGCTGTATCACTGCGGCGAAATTGCGCGGCGAGAACATGCTTTTCTCGAACGAGACCGGGATATACCGCGAAACGCCCGGCAGCTCGGCCGTACTGCCGCCTGCCGCCGCGTGCACCGCTGCGCCCTGCTGCGCCAGCCACGCCAGATATGGCTTGTGAAAAGATGCCAGATGTCCGAATGTCGAGGCAACATACAGCACCTTTCTGCTGTTTTTCAAACTCTATCTCACCACCATCAATAAAAAAGCGCAGGCAACTGCACCTGCGGCCAAAAAACAACGTCGTTTTCCGCAGTCTGTCCGCCAGCCGCGGTCTGCGAAACTTTTCCATATTACTCTAAAAATTTTACCCCAGAGCATAGTTCTTGTCAAGGAGATGATGGAATTTTCCTGCCATTTATGGTAGAATAAATTATAAATTTAAGTATTTCAGGAGGCTGCAAGTTTGATTAAGGAAAATCAGCGCGCGCTCAACCAGATCAACGGTCTGACGGACGCGCTTATACTTTTCCCCTGCATGGCGTTTGCCTATTTTATCCGCTTCGATCTGTTCCACGGGATCCCCGGGCACGTCGGGCTGTCGTACTACATGACGACTATATTGTGCATGGCGCCGCTGTTCTGGCTGATGTACGGACTGATGGGGCTTTACGACTCGTTCCGCTCGAAGAATTTCCTGCGCGAGTTCAGTCTGCTGCTGCGCAGCAACGTCATCCTGTTCGGCGTGCTGCTGGCGTTCCTGTTCGTCTGCAAGCAGTTTCACCTGTCCCGGTGGACGCTGTTCATCTTTTTCCTCCTCGCGACCGTTTCCGTCGCGGTCAAGCGATGGATGCTGCGGCGCGTGCTGCGCCGGTTCCGCGAGCACGGCTACAACCTCAAGCACGTTCTTCTCGTCGGCTGCGGCGAGCAGGCGCAGGCGTACTGCCGCGCGGTACAGGCCGACCGCACGCTCGGCTTCTGCATCGACCACTATCTCGCGCCGCGCGACTGCCTGCCGGGCATATCCTACCTCGGCACTTACGACGCGATCGCGAACGTTCTCGACCGGCAGAACCCCGACGAAGTCGTCATCGCGCTCGAGGCGAACGAATACACCTACTTACAGGGCATCATCGCGAGCAGCGAGAAAAACGGCGTCAAGGTATCCCTCATCCCGTTCTACAACAAATTCATGCCCTCGCGCCCGGCGATCGACGAGATCGGCGGCGTTTCGCTCGTCAATCTGCGCCACATTCCGCTCGACAACATCGGCAACGCTTTCCTCAAGCGCGCCATGGACATCATCGGGTCGCTGATACTGATCATCTGCACCTCGCCGCTCATGCTGTTCGCGGCGGTCGGCGTCAAGCTCTCCTCGCCCGGCCCCATTTTATTCAAGCAGGAGCGCGTCGGACTGAACAAAAAGCCGTTTTACATGTACAAATTCCGCTCCATGCGCGTAAACGACCGGCAGACGACCGGCTGGAGCACCAACTCCGACCCGCGCAAGACGAAATTCGGCTCGTTCATCCGCAAATTCTCCATCGACGAGCTGCCGCAGTTCTTCAACGTCCTCAAGGGTGACATGAGTCTCGTCGGGCCGCGCCCCGAGCTCCCCTTTTTCGTCAACCGGTTCAAGGAGAGCATCCCCCTGTACATGGTCAAGCATCAGGTCCGCCCGGGCATCACCGGCTGGGCGCAGGTCAACGGCTTCCGCGGCGACACGTCCATACAGGGACGCATCGAGCACGATATTTACTATATCGAGAACTGGACGCTGCTGTTTGACATCAAAATCCTGTTTATGACGGTCTTCAAGTTCAGCAATAACGAAACCCTCGGCAAGTAAGCCGGGGGTTTTGCTTTGGGTCGGTAGAGGGCATAAGAAAACCCCCGAGGTTTCCCTCGGGGGTCTTGCTTAGCTTAGTAAATCCAAAGACTTATTCAGTCGGTAGATTACTTAACCTTCTTGCTCAGTTCGCCAGTGGTGTCGATAACAACAATGTTCTTACCCTTAGCACCCTGGTAGATAACAGCGTTGACCTTGTAGGTGCCATCGCCATTATCCTGAATGTAAGAGGACAGATCCATGTTGTCAGACAGCTGAGTACCAGCATCCTTCTTGCCGTCGTCAGAAGTATCAACGAACAGAATGATCGCATCGTCATCGGTATCAACGGTCAGAGCAACCGGAGTCTCAGCGGTGGAAACAAACTTGTCGCCATCCTTATCCTCTACGTAGTAAACAGTGCCGGTCTTATCGGTGCCGTAGTCGCCGCCGGTAACTGCAACCTTGGTCCACTTATTGGTGGAGCCGCCGTAAACATTATCAACAGTGATCTCGGTCTTGGTGCCGTTAGCAGTCTCGATGGTGCCGTCGATGGAGTACTCGATTACATTGCCGGTGGAAATGTCAGCGGTGTCATCAGTCCACAGCTCAACAGTTTCAGAACCGTTCCATACGTAGTATACGTTGTACTCATCCTCGTCAGCGTTGGTGCCGGACTCCTTGGTGTAAACATAACCATAGTTTACATCAGAGCCGCCTGCCATGCTGTCGTCAGCCAGATCAGCCAGAACAACCTTAGCGTAGTTTACACTGTTGGAGGTATCAGCCAGAATGGTAGCATCAAAAGTAACAGTGTCCTTCCAGTTCTTCAGATCCTTACCGGTGATAACCTTGTAAGAGTCGGTCTTGTAACGAACAAATACGGTTGCGTTATCTTCGATTGCAGAAACAGTGCCAGAAGTGAAGCGCTTGTTCTTGACAGAAGTATCAGAAGAAACCGTGTAAACGTCGTAGCCAGCCTTCTCCTTGGAGGAATCCAGTTCCTTAATCTTGTACTCATCGCCAGACTTGGTGTAAGAAACGAGCTTTGCAGCTACGCCTGCACCCTTCTTAGCGCTGTCGAACTCAGGAATGGTAGAAACAGCCTTGCCGTTCTGATAGTAACCATCGGTCTTCTTGATGGTAACGGTCTCGGAAGAGCCGTCAGCCTTAACGATGGTAGCCTTGAAACGGTTGCCAGACTTGTAAACCTCGGTCATCATGCCGATGTCCTTAGCCTCAGCGTTAGCATCGTCAACCAGTACGAAGTAATCGCCCTTGACAACGATGGAAACAGTTGCGTTCAGCTTGAGCTGGTCTGCATTCTTCATGGTAGAAGAACCAGCCTTCTCGTAGGTCTTGCCGTCGATGGTGATCTTGTAGCCATCATCGGTGGTGTTCTTCTTGGTAGTGGTGATCTTGCCAGTTACGAGATCCAGCTTGGTTACGCCAACATTGCCGTCAGCGGTGTTAACGTCAGCGGTAACTGCTACGTAGTCGTCCTTCTTCAGGTCGGACGGATAGGTAACGTCGTCAGCCTCGAGCTTGGTCTTGAAGGTCGGGTTGTAGTTTACACCATTGTTTGCCTTGTAGGAAACGTTGATGTAGTCAGAGCCAACGTAGGTAACCTGAGCTACTGCGAAAGCCTCAACGTCCAGACGGCTAACCTTAGCGCTGTCGTTGTTGGAAATAGCGGTAGCATTGTAAGCCTTAACGATGCCCTCAGCCTTGTCAGCCCAAGTTGCAACGTCGGTAGCCTTAGCGTCCTGATTGTTGACATATACGCTGCTCTTAGAAGCCAGAGAGTACTTCTTGCCGTCGTACTTCAGCTTGCCGCCGTCCTCGCCGAAATCGCCTACAACGCCAGTCAGAACGGTGTTGGAGTCGGTCAGAGCGAAGATGCCGTAAACCTTGTCGGTCTCCTTGTAGAGAACCTTAACCTTCTGGTTCTTCAGGGAGTAGAAGTCCTTAGCAATCTTGGAGAAGTTCTGCTCGTCGATAACGTTCTTGCCGGACAGAGCGGTGCCGTCCTTCTTGGTGATGTTCTCAACGGTAGCGTTGTAGGTGTCCTTGCCGTCTTCCTTCTGGAAGTAGGTCAGGATA
>ERZ773252.2323-NODE-2323-length-16645-cov-4.523568_pt1 | contig 16645 bp, 18 predicted proteins | sample MGYA00580517_ERZ773252 | MGnify/ENA primary metagenome ERZ773252 (study PRJEB29015, sample SAMEA2737766) | human gut metagenome | biome: human gut; feature: human-associated habitat; material: faeces | place: China | collected 2012 ...
ATTTTCCTCACCTTTCCACTCATTTCGGCTTGACTTTTAATAGTTAGTCTTTCAACTTCTGACGTTTATTTATTCCGGCAGGCCGCGCACACGCCCTCAAAAAGAATGTCATAATGGGTAAGCTCGACATCTGAGGAGTCGGTCACGCGGTCAAGCAGGTCGGAGATGGGCGGCATGAATACATCGTAGACATTGCCGCATTCGGTGCAGCGCACATGATAATGCTCCTGCGTGTTGAAATCGAAGCGGTCAGCGCCCGTCGGCACCGGAACGCGCAGGATTTCGCCCTGAAGGGCGAGCTGGTTGAGGTTGCGGTACACAGTCGCCTTACTGATGGAAGGATGCTCGGCTGCAATGACAGCATAAACGCTGTCCGCTGTGGGGTGGTCGTGCAGCGAGCGCACCGCCTGTAAAACAATCTGTCGCTGAACGGTGTTTCTTGTCTGCATGAATATGACCTCACTTTCTAATTGATATTTAATCTTAATTAGATTATATATCCTATTAGCAGGTCTGTCAATAGCAGGAAGCAAATTGGCGAAAGATTACAGTACATACAGCATGACCATCAGATAATGGCAGATACTGCCGACGATAACGAACAGGTGAAACAGCTCGTGAAAGCCGAGAAGGCTGCTGAAATTCGGCCGCTTCGAGATGTAAATGATGCCGCCGGCCGTGTAGGCAAGACCGCCGGCTGCGAGCAGCGCAATGGCGGGGGAGGGCATGGAAAGTACGACACCGAAATCAAAAGCGATGGCCCAGCCGAGGGCCAGATAAAGCGCTGTGCCGATCAGGCGGGGCGCGTCGATCCAGAGCAGCTTGACCGCAATGCCGGTCAGTGCGATCAGCCAGATGACACCGAGAAAGAGAAAACTGCGCGGCGCAGGCATGAATTTCAGGATGATCGGCGTGTAGCTGCCGGCAATCAGAACGTAGATCATGCTGTGATCGAGCTTTTTCAGGCGGCGAAGCACAGCTTCTCCGCGCAGCGAGAAATGATACACGCTGCTCGCGGAATAGAGCGCGATGAGCGAGAGACAGAACACCACGGCTGCTCCTGCAAGCTGTCCGGAAATATCAGGATCAAACAGCAGCCGCAGCAGCAGAATCAACAGACCGGATACACTGAGAACGGCGCCGACAAAGTGTGAATAACAGGAAAACGGATCTCTGGCCTTGAGAAATGCACGAGGCATATAGACTCCTCCTTGAAGCAATGTAGAGTTTGATACTATGTAACACTTAATATGATACCATATTTTTGAGGGATTGCAAGAGGAAGTCTGTATGTAATTTTTACCGTTTTTTCGAACAGTATGCACCGGGAACAAAAAAGAGCACAGAACTTAATTCTGTGCTCTCGTTTTGCGAAAAATATGGAATTTTACGTTATGCAACAATTTTAACCGTCTGGTTTGCTTCGTCCCAGCTCACGTCAAAACCGCACACCGAGGCGAGGCTGCGCAGACGATAATAGTTGTAGTCGTCGATGCAGAACGCTGCGATCATGTGACTCTGTCCATCCACGATGGTCGGCTCTGTGACCGACTGCACAGTGCGCTTCTGAGGAGAAAGTACCTTGTTTTCCGTGCCGATGGGGGTGTACTGCTCGCGCGGAGAAAGCGTGACCTGCTGCTTTTCCTCGCTCCAGCCAACTGCGTAATCCCATTCGCAGCCGCTCAGCAGCAGCGCCGCGTCGCGCACGCGAACATAATTTTCATCACCGATGCTGTAAGCCTGAAGCGTGGTCTTTTTCCCGTTCAGAGAGACCGTGACGGTCGTCGGGGCGGCGGTCGCTCTCTGACGCAGCACCATCGGAACCGTGCGGTCCATACGGATGCCGTAGCGCGGCAGATTGTAAAGACCGTAGGTCGGACGCGCCATGCCGGCATTGGTCAGCGTTGAGATTTTGATGCCGTTTTTCTCCAGGATGGGCTGCATCCAGCGGTCATACGCGCCGTAAGGATAGGAAAAGTAATTGACGGTCGTCTGACCGGTGTGCTGCTTGATCAGGGAAATGCTCTGCGCGAGATCGTTCCCGACGCGCTCAGTGTACTGTGACTGGCTTTCGCCCTTTTCGCGCATGATGCCGTTGATGCCGTCTGGCGCATTTGCACCGCCGTACTTCGGGTTGTGGAGATCATAGGTATGGGAGCCGAACTGGAACAGACCGCTGTCATACATGGATTTTACCTCGTCCCAGTTCAGCGAGTGACGGCTGGTGTCGGTATCGTCCGCGTCCTTGATGTGGCTTGCTATGAGTGCAACGGTCGCCTTCATGCCGGTCTGCTGAAGAATGGGCGCTGCGATCGTATAATTGGAGAGGTAGCCGTCGTCAAAGGTGATCATCACGGGACGGGCGGGGAGGCTGCGCTTTCCCTCGCCGATCTCCTCGACTTCGCTCGGGAACAGCGGCGTATAGCCAAACGACTCCAGAAACTCCATGTCCAGACGGAAACGCTCATCTGTGACCGTCATGCTGGAGGTCTTGTTCGGGTCCTGAGTCAGATCGTGGTACATCAGAATGGGCATCGAGCTGCTCTGCGTCTCTGCCGCACCGGCGGCAAGCCCTGCCGTCAGCGCGAGTGCCGCAGCCGCAGCGGCTATGCTCCGCTGAAAAAACTGATTCATCGCTTCTTTCCTGCCTTTCTGTCCGGCGGAGAGGGAAATCCTTACTACGTCGGAGCCGAAACAAGTATAGCACAAATTTCTTCATCTGTCTACTTTCGTACTCCGCGGCTCTTGCACACGGCGAACGAAGGGGATATAATAGTACAGTAAACTATATGGTAAAGAGGTGGAACCTATGCCACGGCTGGAACAGACCATAGACGCGGTATTTTCCGACCGCGACATCACACCGTCTGACGTCCCGCAGCTCGATCTGTATATGGATCAGGTGCTCACGCTGTTCGACCGCACGCTCTCCGAGAGCAAGCGTGCGCCGGGTGACAAGCTGCTGACTAAGACGATGGTCAATAATTATGTCAAAGAAGGACTGATGACACCGGTCCGGGGTAAAAAGTATACCCGGGAGCAGATCATGCAGCTGCTGTGCGTGTATCATCTCAAGCAGACGCTGCGTCTGAGCGACGTCAAGGCACTGACAGGCCGGACGGATGTGGATTTCGAAGCCTGTTATGCCGCACTGCTTGAAGACAAGGAGCATATGCGCACATTTATCCCCGAGCTGCTGCGAAGCCAGCTCACAAACGACGCGAGCGACCCGAATGACCGCCTGCGTCTGTGCCTTGCGCTCAGCGAGGTCGCTAATTACCTGCGCCGCCTGTGCGAGAGCATGATCGACGCGATACCCTCGGAGGAAAAAGGAGACTGAGACTTAATGTCGATTGAAAAAGCTCGTGCATGGCTGAAAAAATATGATGCGGACAGCCGCATCGTGGAATTTCCCGTATCGTCTGCGACGGTGGAGCTGGCTGCGGAGGCAGTCGGCTGCGAACCGGCGCGTATTGCCAAAACGCTGTCTTTCCGCACGAACGACGGCGTGATCCTGATCGTCGCGGCAGGCGATGCCAAGATCAACAACCCGAAATACAAGGCTCGCTTCGGCTGCAAGGCGCGTATGCTCGCCTTTGAGGAGGTCGAGCCGGAAATCGGACACGCGGTCGGCGGCGTATGTCCGTTCGGCGTCAACGAGGGCGTGACCGTATTCCTTGACGAATCGCTGAGACGCTTCGAGACGGTTTTCCCGGCCTGCGGCTCGTCCAATTCCGCCATTGAACTGACTATCCCGGAGCTCGAAAAATATTCCGGCTTCAAGGCATGGGTAGACATATGCAAAGGACGGAGAGAAGAATGAGGATTGCAGTTGCTCAGATCGGTTCCGGCGAAAACAAGGAGATGAACCGGTATATGATCGAACGGCTTGCATGGAGCGCATCGGAGGCCGGTGCAGATATGCTGTTCCTGCCGGAATATGCGATGTTCTGCGCAGGAAACGACCGCGCGGCGCGCAATATGGAGGCCGCGGAGCCGTTCGACGGCCCGTTCGTCACCGCGCTCAGCGAGCTTGCAGCAGGTCAGGGCCTCTGGATCTGCGCCGGCATGTACGAGCAGACCGACGGTCTGCCGTACAACACGGTTGTCGTCATTGATGATGAGGGGCGGCTGCGCGGCACGCACCGCAAAAACCGCCTTTATGATGCTTTCGGCTATCGCGAATCGGAGGAGTGCCGGGCAGGAGAGCAGCCCTTTGAACCTGTCGAGACCCCGGCCGGCAGGCTCGGCATCATTACCTGCTATGAGCTGCGTTTCCCGGAGCTTGCAGCCGAGCAGAAAAAACGCGGTGCAGAAGTGCTTTTTGTACCGGCAGGCTGGGTCTGCGGCGAAAACAAGCCGCTTCACTGGAATACGCTGCTCTGCGCGCGCGCCATTGAAAACGGCGTGACGGTCATCGGCGCGGATCAGTATCGCGCGGATCATTTTATCGGCCACAGTGCAGTCTTTGCCCCGGATGGCACGACGCTCGCATCGCTCGGCGCCGGAGAGGGCCTGCTCGTCACGGAAATCACAGGAACAGAGGAAGAGGAAGAAGGAGAAGAAGAATGAAATTCGATCCCACATTATATGTCATTACGGACAGCACCTATCACACGACCGAAACGCTGCTGCACGCGGTCGAGGAGGCCTGCAGGGGCGGCGCGACGCTCATTCAGCTTCGCGAGAAGGAGACGGGCGGCCGCGCGTATCTGGAGCTGGCGCAGCTGGTCAAGGCGGTCACCGACCGCTTTCAGGTGCCGCTCATCATTGACGACCGTGTAGACGTTGCGATTGCGTGCGATGCCGCAGGCGTTCACGTCGGAGCGAGCGATCTGCCGGTCGCGGTCTGCCGAAAACTGCTCGGCCCGGACAAGATCGTCGGCGCGACGGCAAAATCGGTCGAGGCGGCAAAGGCGGCCTATGAGGACGGCGCTGACTACCTCGGTACGGGCGCGATCTTCCCGACCACCACGCATGTCACCACCAAGGTAACGCCGGTTTCCGTGCTGAACGATGTCTGCCGCGCTGTGCCGATCCCGGTCGTCGCGATCGGCGGACTGAATGCGGACAACATGGATGTGCTGTCGGAAAGTCCGATCGCAGGCGTTGCGGTCGTCTCCGCTGTTATGAAGGCGGCGGACCCTGCCGCCGCGGCAGCGCATATCAAGGAAAAATTCAACAAAATGCGTACAAAATAAATGCAGACTGCAATAAAAAGGCTCCCGAAAGCGTAATCGGGAGCTTTTTTCTGTATTCATGCGGCGTCCTGGAGTTCCTCGACCGCTTCCTGTCTGGTGTCGGCGGAAAACAGGAACGCGCCGTCTGCGTCATATACCTCGATGTGTCCGTTTACATATTCCAGCGTGCAGTTCATGTTGCGCGCCTCCCCTCGTTTTCGATGGTTTCATTATACCGAAGAATAAGGGAAATAAAGCGGACTTATTGCGCCGCTGTCACTCGATCTGCTGGAGGAACATACGCTTCTTGAGAAAGGTGCGTACTTCATCGGCCTGCGGGATGGAAGGCGCTGCGCCGGCACGGGAAACCGCGAGGGCGGCAGCAGCAGAGGCCTCGCAGAGTGCTGCCTGCGGCGATTTGTGTGCGCAGGCGGCCGCGAGGAAATAGCCGCAGAAGGTATCGCCTGCACCGGTCGTGTCCACGGTCTTGACCGGGAAGGCCTCCTGCGCGTATTCTGTGCCGCCGAGAAGAGCGATCGTACCGCGTTCGCCTGCTGTCACGACAAGATCCGCCGAGGGGAACCGGAGATGCAGATGCTCTAACAGGGTCGCCGGTGCAGTGCCGGGGGCGGCGTTTGCGAGAAGCGCTGCCTCGCTCTCATTGACGATAAACATATCCACATCGTCAAGCGGCAGCGCATCGGGATTCGCCGGGAAGGGTGAGGGGTTGAATACTACGCGGAAGCCGAGACCGTGCGCACGGCGGATGATGCTGTCGGTGAGGCTGGTCTCGTTCTGAAGCAGGACGATATCTCCGTCGCTGCCGCAGGCGAACACATCCTCAAGATATGCGTGCGTCAGCCCGCGGTTTGCGCCGCCCCAGACGAGAATGCGGTTCTGTCCGCCGGCGTCGACCTCAATGACAGTGTGACCGGTGGGGATGTCGAGCCGGAGCAGATGACCGGCATCCGCTCCGGCTTCTTCGAGCAGAGAGGCAAGAAAGCCGCCGTCAGGGCCGATCGCGCCGCCGTGGATGACCTCCGCGCCAGCACGCGCTGCGGCGATCGACTGGTTGAGGCCCTTTCCGCCTGCAAAGACCGTGTGGCTCTTTGCGGTAACAGACTCTCCCGGACGGACAAATTCTTCGACAGTGTAAACGTTATCAATGTTCAGCGAACCGAAATTAAGTATCTTCATGGTTTTCCTCCTGTTCTGAAACAGCCTTCCCGCCGCTCTGACGGTGAGGGCGAACGGATGCGAGCGGATTTTTCTGCGCAGCCTCGCGCAGACTGCTGTCCTCGATATGGGTATAGATCATGGTCGTGCTGACGCTTGTGTGCCCCAGAATAGTCTGGAGCGTGCGGATGTCAACGCCGTTCTGATACATGAGTGTCGCGGCGGTGTGGCGCAGCTTGTGTGCGGAATATTTATGCGTGTTAAGACCGGCCTGACCGACGTATTTCTTGACGAGCCATTTCACCGTCTGGGCACTGATGCGGTTGCGGTTGCGGCTGATGAACAGCGCGTTTTTATCCCTATCGTGCGGACGGAGGCGGTGCGGCAGGTACTGGTTGATCGCGTCGGCGCAGGCCTCGTTCAGATAAACTGTGCGCTCCTTGCCGCCCTTGCCGGTGACGCGCACGGTATCACGCTGAAAGTCGGTAAGATTGAGACCGACGAGCTCGGATACACGCAGGCCGCAGTTGAGAAACAGCGTCAGAATACAGTAATCGCGCTCGGCGTATTCGCCCTGCACGGCTTCGAGCAGCTTTACGCTGTCATCGGCGGTGAGATAGACCGGGAGCGTTTTGCGGATGGTCGGGGACTCGAGGCTTGCCATCGGATTGGTCTCGAGTATATGCTTTTTGTCAGTAAGATAGCGAAAGAATGCGCGGATCGCGGAGACCTTGCGCGCGCGCGAATTTACACTCAGGCCGAACTCGGTATCCGGGCTGTTCTGCTGCGTGGGGCGCTCGCCGGACATGTATTCCAGATAATCATAAGCATCGCTCAGCGTCACGGTTTTGAGAAAGTCAATGTCGACATCGTCGATGGCAATGCGGTCGATCGGCAGCCCGCGCGGCACGAGACCCTTGTTGTGCTTGAGCACACGCAGGAATAGCCGCAGATCGAGATAATATTCGTGGGCGGTCTTGGCGGACTTGCCCTGGATGGTCGAAATATAGGTCAGAAAATCGCGCAGGATGCGCGGCGCATCGGCGGCGTATTCGGACATCGGTCGCTCCATGCGGAAAACCTCCTTTGTATGGGGCATATCATTTCAAAATAAGTATAGCACAAAGCCTGCGGGATTTCGAGAACTTATTGATTTTTCACGCGCGCAGCGGTATAATAAGTCCAATAAAACACCCGGAAAGAAGGCGCGCTTTCATGCCGAAAAGCTCGAACCAGAAGCTGAAGCTCCTTTACCTGCGGCGAATCCTGCTCGAAGAGACCGACGATACTCATCACCTGAATGCAGAACAGCTGGTCTCCAGGCTGGAACAGCTGGGTATCAATGCCGACCGAAAGACGATCTATGCAGATGTGGCGGCCCTGCAGGACTATGGCATGGATATTTTTCTCCAGCGCGGTCCGGGCGGCGGCTACAGCGTTTCCTCGCGCGAGTTCGAGCTCCCCGAACTCAAGCTGCTCGTAGACGCGATCCAGTGCTCACGGTTTATCACGGAAAAGAAAAGCCGCGAGCTGATCGGTAAGATTGAGTCTCTTGCAAGCAGGGAAGAAGCGCGTCAGCTTCAGCGCCAGGTCTATGTCAGCGACCGCCTGAAAAACATTGATGAGAAGATCTACTACAATATCGACGCCCTGCACCGCGCGGTGTCGAGTGGCGTGAAAATTCGATTTCTGTATTTCAACTGGGCACTCGATTTCACACGCCGGGATAAAATCTACCGAAATTACCGCCATGACGGCGCATATTACTGCGTCAGCCCGTGGGCGCTGACATGGGACAACGAAAATTATTATCTCATCGCCTACGACCCGTCTGCGCCGGAAGGCTCGCGTATCCGCAACTACCGTGTTGACAAGATGGAGAACATTCAGCTGACTGAAGAAAAACGCGAGGGTGCGCAGCATTTCCGCGGCAGCTTCAGCCCGGCAGCGTATGCGCGCAAGATGTTCGGCATGTTTTCCGGACACGAGGAGATCGTGCGTCTGCGCTGCCGCAAGGATGCCATCAACATTCTGCGCGACCGGTTCGGCTCCGAGCTCATGGTGCAGCCGGACGACAGCACACATTTCTTTGCGAGTGTGACCGTTGCGGTCAGTCCGCAGTTTTATGCGTGGGTCGTCGGCCTGAACGGCGCAGTGCGCATCGTTGCGCCGCAGCACGTCTGTGACGGATTTCGAAAGCTGCTGCTGGAACAGCTGGAAGAATAACAGAAAACAGTCCTCCGCCGGTTTGACTGCCGGAACGGAGGACTGCTGTTTTTCTGAAATTATTCCCAGCTAACCTTGTGCTGGAGCGGACCGGAGCCGCGGCCGAGGTCGAGACCATAGGCGATGCAGGCGGTGAGGTACCGCTTGGCGCGGCAGACGCTCGCCGCAAGAGAATGTCCCTCGGCGAGGTTGCAGGCGATCGCGGAGGACAGCGTGCAGCCGGTGCCGTGTGTGTTGGGGTTGTCGATGCGCGGCGAGGGAAACCAGTGACAGGTCTCACCGTCAAACAGCAGGTCATCTGCACAGTCGGCAAGGTGCCCGCCCTTGACGAGCACAGCGCCGCCGGTTGTCGCTGCGATTTCCTTTGCTGCCTGCTCCATGCCGTCTCGGTCAGTGATCTCGTGGCCGCAGATGGCGGCGGCCTCGTGCAGATTCGGCGTGACGAGCGTGCAGAGCGGGAAAAGCTCACGGATGAGCGTTTCGGCGGCGTCCCGGCGCAGCAGCGTCTGACCGCTCGATGACATCATGACCGGATCGAGCACGATATTTTTCGCGTGATGCGCACGCAGACACTCTGCGGTCTTATGTATGATCTCCTTATCGTACAGCATGCCGATCTTGACCGCATCCGGGCAGATGTCCTCAAAAACGCAGTCGATCTGCCTGCCGACGAGATCGGCCGGCATAGCCTGCATGTCGGTCACATGAAAGGTGTTCTGCGCGACGACAGCAGAGATGACCGCCATGCCGTATACCCCGTGTGCCTCGAAGGTCTTGAGGTCGGTCTGAATGCCCGCACCGCCCGTCGGGTCGGTCCCTGCAATGCTGAGTACATTTTTCATTGTTCTGTTTCCTCCAGTCCGCTGCCATCAAAGGCAGGAATAAAGCTCTCGCTGATCGACTCGTCCTGCTGAAAGAAGCCGCCAAGACCGAGCTCACGGAACTCTCCGCAGGCTGTTTCGTATTCTTCGGCGGTGATCGTCCGGTCGAGCTCGGGATATTCGCCCATATCAAAGGGGGTGTACTGTCGCATGAGGCTGACGAGCACGCGGTTTCCCCAGCGCACAGCAATATCACGCAGTATCTGCGAGGTGTCGCCGCCGAGGCCGGGCAGCATGAGGTGACGGATGACCGTGCCGCGCGTCAGCATGCCGTTTTCATCAAATTGCGGCGCACCGGTCTGACGCACCATTTCATCGATGGCAGGAACCGCGAAATCGCGGTAATCCTGTGCGTGCGAGTAGAGGCCGGCGTAGTAGCTGCTGTAATACTTGTAGTCGGGCAGATAAATGTCGATCTGTCCGTCGAGCAGGCGCAGCGTCTCGATACATTCGTAGCCGCTCGAGTTGTAAACGACAGGGAGGGTAAGGCCTTCGTTCCGGGCAAGCGTGAGCGCGCGGATGATCTGCGGCACATAGTGTGCACCTGTAACGAGATTGATGTTGGCGGCGCCTTTGCGCTGAAGCGAGAGAAAGGTGGCGGCGAGGCTTTCCTCTGTAATCATTCGGCCGGCGGCCTCTCTGCGGCTGATGGCACGATTCTGGCAGAATACGCAGCCAAGCGAGCAGTGTGAGAAAAATACCGTTCCGGAGCCGTTTGCTCCCGAAATGACCGGCTCCTCCCACAGATGCAGCGATGCGCGCGCTGCTTCGATGCAAGCGCCTGCACCGCAGACGCCGCGCGTTTTCGTCCTGTCCGCACCGCAGGCGCGCGGACAGAGCTTGCAGTTTTCCAGCAGACTCATCAAAATTCGTTCCCTCCATTAAGATATATTATAGCGCATTTTTGTATGGAAATAAAGGGGGCGGCGTGTTATAATAAATCATAATGCCGAAAAATTATACGACAATAACAGAGCAATTATGTAGGAGATACAGGATATGAAAATTTCTGAACTTTTGAAGCAGGACAAGGTCACCCTCTCCTTTGAGGTGTTTCCGCCCAAGACGAGCAGCAGCTATGAGTCGGTAGCCAGGGCAACGCAGGAGATTGCGGCGCTGAGACCGGATTTCATGAGCGTAACCTACGGCGCAGGCGGCGGCACGAGTGAGCATACGGTCAATATTGCGGCTGACCTCAAGAAAAAGTATGACGTCACCGTGCTGACTCATCTGACCTGCGTGTCCTCGACCCGTGAGCATGTTGCAAAGATGGTTCAGAAATACAAGGAAAACGGTATCGAAAACATCCTTGCGCTCCGCGGCGACATCCCGGAGGGCGGCGCTCCGCACAGCGACTACCATTATGCAGCCGAGCTCGTGCGCGACATCAAGTCACAGGGCGATTTCTGCATCGGCGGCGCATGCTATCCGGAGGGTCATGTAGAGGCGGCGAACAAGACCGAGGACATTCTGCATCTGAAGGAAAAGGTCGAAGCGGGCTGCGAATTTCTGACCACGCAGATGTTCTTTGACAACAATATCATGTATAATTTCCTGTACCGCATTCGCGAGAAGGGAATCACGGTCCCGATCATCGCAGGCATCATGCCGGTAACCAACGTCAACCAGATCAAGCGCATCACTTCGATGTCCGGTACTTATCTGCCCGAGCGCTTCAAGGCGATTGTCGACCGCTTTGGCGACAACCCGGCGGCGATGAAGCAGGCGGGCGTGATCTACGCGACCGAGCAGATCATCGACCTGATCGCGAACGGCGTAAACCATATCCACGTTTACTCGATGAACAAGCCGGAGATTGCCGCCGGTATTCAGGCCAGCCTGTCGGAGATCCTCGGATGATCTCCTTTGACCGCAGAGAAGCGCTGCGCTACATGGGGTATCACGGTGCGGAGCCGGACGCAGCAGTAGCGGAGAGCCTGGAACGCTGTGCCGCTGAGCTTCAGACGGCTGTGCAGCCGAAAAGCATCTCCGCCCGCTTCCCGCTGTCCTTCATCGGGGAGCATACGATGCAGATCGGCGATCTCACCGTCACAAGCGCGAATCTCGCGCGCAACCTCAGGGGCTGCACGGAAGTATACCTGATGGCGGCGACGCTCGGCATCGGCGCAGATCGGCTGATTGCGCGCGCTTCGGCAGTCCGCATGAGCGATGCTGTTATTCTGCAGGCGGTGGCGGCGGCCATGATCGAGACCTGCTGCGATGAGGTGAACGATGCGCTGCGGCACATGGCGGAGCGGGAGGGGCTGTACTGCCGCCCGCGCTTCAGTCCCGGCTACGGCGATTTTTCCATCGAACATCAGCGTGATTTTTCCCGTCTGCTCGATACACCGCGCAAGATCGGTCTCACCGTGACCGAAAGCTGTCTGCTCGCGCCAATCAAATCGGTGACAGCGGTCATCGGTCTTTCGCCCGAAAAACAGGACTGCCATCGCAAGGGCTGCGAGGAATGCGGCAAAACAGATTGCAACTTCAGGAGATAAAGAGAAATGAAACTGACCGAACGTTTAGGAAAAGAATGGGTGTTTTTTGACGGCGGCATGGGCACGATCCTGCAGGCGCACGGGCTGAAGGCCGGAGAGTTGCCCGAAACGTGGAACCTGTCGCATCCGGATGAGATTATCGCGCTGAATCGCAGCTATTTTGAGGCAGGCTGTGATGTCGTCAACACCAATACCTTCGGCGCGAATGCGCTCAAGTATCCGGACAACCTGCGCGAGATCGTCGAGGCGGCGGTGAACCATGCAAAGACCGCGCGCAGCCTTGCAGGGCGCGAGGAGGCTTTTGTTGCGCTCGACATCGGACCGACCGGCAAGCTGCTCCAGCCGATGGGCGATCTGCCGTTCGAGCGGGCGGTCAAGCTGTTTTCCGAGACCATTCGCATCGGTGCGGCGGCAGGCGCCGACCTTGTTCTGATCGAGACCATGAGCGACAGCTACGAGGCCAAGGCAGCGGTGCTCGCAGCTAAGGAAAGCTGTGATCTGCCGGTTGTTGTCACCACTATTTTTGACGAAAAGGGCAAGCTGCTCACCGGCGGCACGGTGGATTCGGTCGTTGCCATGCTCGAAGGTCTGCGCGTAGACGCGCTCGGCGTCAACTGCGGCCTTGGCCCGGTACAGATGAAGCCGATCATCAAGCGCCTGACCGAGGTTTCCTCTCTTCCGATCGTTGTCAATCCGAATGCCGGTCTGCCGCGCAGCGAAAACGGCACGACGGTATTCGATATCGACGCAGAGGAGTTTGCGACTCTCATGGGAGAGATTGCCGGCATGGGCGTGCACGCGCTCGGCGGCTGCTGCGGCACGACACCGGCGCACATCAGTAAAATGATCGAGGTGTGCCGCAAAAAGCCGTTCGCCGCGCCGGTTCCCAAGCACAGAACGGTGGTTTCGTCGTTCTCGCAGACAGTCGAGATCGGCCCGAAGCCGGTCATCATCGGCGAGCGCATCAACCCGACCGGCAAGAGCAAGTTCAAGGCGGCGCTGCGCGAGAACAACATCGAGTACATCCTTGGTGAGGGCATGGCGCAGGAGGACAGCGGCGCACATATCCTTGATGTCAACGTTGGCCTGCCGGAAATTGACGAGCCGCTCATGATGGAGCGCGTCGTGACCCGTCTGCAAAGCGTTATCGCGCTGCCGCTTCAGATCGACACCTCGAATACCGAGGCGATGGAACGCGGCATGCGTCTGTACAACGGCAAGCCGATGATCAACTCGGTTAGCGGCAAGATGGAGAGCATGGAAGCGGTCTTTCCGCTCGTGCGCAAGTACGGCGGCGTTGTGGTTGGTCTGGCGCTCGATGAAAACGGCATTCCGGCGACTGCCGAGGGACGCATTCAGGTCGCAAGGAAGATCTACGAGACCGCGGAAAAATACGGCATTCCGCATGAAGACATCGTGATCGACGGCCTTGCAATGACGATTTCCTCGGACAGCGGCTCGGCACTCGTTACGCTCGAAACCCTGCGCCGCGTGCGCGACGAGCTGCACGGACACTCCATCCTCGGCGTTTCGAACATTTCGTTCGGTCTGCCGCAGCGCGAAATCGTCAACTCGAACTTTTTCACCATGGCGCTCCAGAGCGGCCTATCCTGCGCCATCATCAACCCGAACATGGACGCGATGATGCGCTCTTATCGCGCGTACCTCGCGCTCGCGAACCTCGATGAGCAGTGCGCAGGCTATATCGCCGCCTACGGCAATCAGCCAGCGACTTCGGCGGCTCCCGCGGCGGCGGGCGGCGCGGCAATGCCCCTCGGCGAGAGCATTGAACGCGGTCTGGGCGAGCGAGCGGTGCAGGCCGCGAAGGAAATGCTTCAGACGGCGGCGCCGCTCGATGTTGTAAACGGTGAGCTCATTCCGGCGCTTGACCGCGTGGGCAAGGGCTTCGAGAAGGGAACGGTATTCCTGCCGCAGCTGCTGATGAGTGCGGAAGCGGCCAAGGCTGCGTTCGAGGTCGTCAAGGAAGCGATGAAGGGTGAGGATCAGCAGACCAAGGGCAAGATCATCCTCGCGACGGTCAAGGGCGACATCCACGACATCGGCAAAAATATCGTCAAGGTCCTGCTTGAAAACTACGCTTATCAGGTCCTCGACCTCGGCAAGGACGTTCCGCCCGAGGTGATCGTAGACACCGCCATCAGGGAGGATATCAAGGTGGTCGGTCTGAGTGCGCTGATGACGACAACCGTTGTCAGCATGGAGGAGACCATCAGGCAGCTGCGTGAGAAAAAGCCGGACACCAAGGTTGTCGTCGGCGGCGCGGTGCTGACGCAAGAATATGCGGACTCCATCGGTGCGGACTGCTACGCGAAGGACGCGATGGCGACTGTTCACTTTGCGGACAGCGTTTTCGGCGTATAAACAGAAAAGAGGCATATCCGACGAGGAAAACTCTCGGATATGCCTTTTTGCTGCAAAAGAAAACCATGCGCTCCCGAATGAAGGGGCGCATGGTTTTGTTTATCTGGACGCGATAACGTCGTTCATATCGTACATGCCCGGCTGCGTGCGGGTCGCCATGTACTCGGCTGCGTCGACAGCGCCGACAGCGAAAACCTCACGGGAAAGTGCGGTGTGCTTGATCTCGATGATCTCATCGCGGCCGCAGAAGAGCACGCTGTGCTCGCCGACAATCGTACCGCCGCGGATTGCGGAGATACCGATTTCGTGCGCCGGGCGCTTTTCGCGGCGCTCGTGGCGGTCGTAGACATATTCAGCCTTGTAGGGCAGGGCGGAGGCGACTGCATCTGCGAGCATGATCGCCGTGCCGGACGGCGCGTCGAGCTTCTGATTGTGGTGCTTCTCGATGATCTCAACGTCGTACTTGTCGCCGAGAACGGAAGCCGACTTCTTGAGCAGCTCGCTCATCAGGTTGATGCCGATGGACATGTTGCCCGAACGGAATATCGGAATGGAGGCGGAAGCGGCACGGATGCGGTCGAGCTGCCCGGCGCTGTGGCCGGTGGTGCAGATCACGACCGGCAGACGGCGTGCTTCGCAGTAGTCGAGAAGGTTCTCGGTCAGTGCAGCGTTCGAAAAATCGATCACAACATCGCAGTCACCCTGAAATTCCGCGAAATCCTTGTAAACCGGGAAATCGGCGTACTGCTCCGTGCGGAGATCAAAACCCGCAACGATCTCCATGCCGTCACGGCCGGAAACAATGTCGCTGATGACTCGTCCCATGCGGCCGCTGCAGCCGGAAAGCGCGATTTTCAACATCTTTATCTGTTCTCCTATCTGTTTATGCAGGGAAAAACGCCTGTTTTAGATTTTGCAGCCCGCGTTCTCAAGCTCGCGCTTGATGTAGGCGATGTGCTCCTCGCTCGGCTCAACGAGCGGCAGACGGAGATCGCCGACCTTCCAGCCGAGCAGCTCCATTGCCTTCTTGACCGGGATCGGGTTGACCTCGCAGAACAGTGCGTCGATGAGGCTGTGATACTTGAACTGCATCTGAGCGGCCTCGGGATAACGGTTTTCAAGGCAGAGCTGCGTGAGATCGTGGGTCTCCTGCGGCGCAACATTGGAAAGGACGGAAATAACGCCCTTTGCGCCGAGCGACATCATCGGAACGATCTGATCGTCGTTGCCGGACCATACGTTCAGGTTGTCGCCGCACTTCGCCATGGTTTCAGCCAGCAGCGAGAAGTTGCCGGAAGCAGCCTTGAGGCCGTTGATATTCGGGTGCTTAGACAGCTCATACAGGGTATCGGCGGTGAAGGAAACGCCGGTACGGCTCGGCACGTTGTACAGAACGATCGGAAGATCGCAGCAGTCTGCGATTGCGGTGTAGTGTGCGATCAGGCCGCGCTGCGTAGTCTTGTTATAGTACGGCGTAACCGACAGACCGGCATCAGCGCCGCATTCAGCTGCAAACTTGGTCAGCTCAATGGCGTATGCGGTGTCGTTGGAACCCGTGCCGGCAATGACCGGAACACGGTGGTTGACATACTTGCAGCACCATGCCAGTGCTTCGCGGTGCTCCTTGTCGTGCAGGGCGGAGGCCTCGCCGGTCGTGCCGCAGACGATGATCGCATCAGTATGATGTGCGATCTGGTGGTCGATAATACGGCCGAACTCCTCGTAGTTTACCTCACCGGTGGACTTGAACGGGGTGATGATCGCAACACCCGCACCGGTAAAAACAGGCTTCTTCATAGTAAGAATGCTCCTCCTTAACGGTCCATATAGCCCTCAGCGCACAGCAGCTCTGCCATCAGGACAGCGCCGCCCGCTGCGCCGCGCAGGGTATTGTGCGACAGGCTGACGAACTTGTAATCAAAAATGGTGTCCTCGCGCAGACGGCCGATGGTGACGCCCATGCCGTTCTCGGTCATGCGGTCGAGCTTGGTCTGCGGACGGTTATCCTCTTCGCAGTAGGTGAGGTAGTGCTCCGGAGCGGACGGCAGGTTCAGCTCCTGTGCGCGGCCCTTGAAGTTGTTCCAGCGCTCGATCATGACTTCCTTGCTCGGCTTGTTCTTGAACTTGACGGAAGCCGCAGCCATGTGACCGTCAGAGCAGGCAACGCGCAGGCACTGCGCGGAGATAACGGGGGAGGTCGCCGACTCGATGTGGTCGCCCTCGATGCGGCCCCAGATCTTCATTGGCTCCTTCTCGCTCTTCTCTTCCTCGCCGCCGATATACGGAATAACGTTATCGA
>ERZ773252.2329-NODE-2329-length-16622-cov-4.603187_pt1 | contig 16622 bp, 7 predicted proteins | sample MGYA00580517_ERZ773252 | MGnify/ENA primary metagenome ERZ773252 (study PRJEB29015, sample SAMEA2737766) | human gut metagenome | biome: human gut; feature: human-associated habitat; material: faeces | place: China | collected 2012 ...
GGTGCTGGGTGCCCACGCCTACGCCACCACCGAGCTGGAGGGCGGCGGCCTGGAGCACATCGTGAAGCAGCTGGGCTACGGTGATGACCCGCTGAACCAGCGCGCGTCCGTGGGCTGGAAGGCCGTGAAGACCGCAGAGCGCCTGAGCGAGCAGTACATGGTGCGCATTGAGAGCTGCAGCGCACGCTACAGCGCCAAGGCACTGGCAAACTAAGAAAATCAAGGAGGTACGACGATGGCAGTAAAAAAGACTGAGACGGCCGTGCAGGAAACCAAGGCTGTGGAGAAGGACACGATGGACACCCAGGAGAAGGACACCGAGGTGATCCACCTGTTCAAGGACAGCCAGCGCTATAAGGCGCCGGTGTTTGTGGGCGTGAACGGCGAGACCTACCTGATCCAGCGCGGCGTGGACGTGGAGGTGCCGAAGGCGGTGGCCGAGGTGCTGCGCCACAGCGAAGAGATGGACAACGCGGCCATGGCCCGCATTGCCGAAGCAGAGGCGGCGGCCGTGCAGCAGGCACAGCGCGTGTAACAAAAGAGACAGAGGACCCCGGTACAGCGGCACATGGCTGTGCCGGGGCCTTTTGATTTGGAAGGAGAAGAGAAAATGACGGCGGGACAGGCCATGGAGCAGGCCGACGAGATGCGGCCGAACAATGAATTTTCGGACAGTCTGAAACAGAACTGGCTGCGGCAGTGCGACAGCCGCCTGCGCGGGAGCGTGGTGGAGCGCAGCGATACGGTGGACTTTGACGACGTGGGCGCGGACACGGCATGGGCCGAAGGCCTTGCCTACGACACCGAGCTGCTGGCCCCGGAGCAGTTTGCACCCCTGTATGTGCATTGGCTGTGTGCGCAGATGGACCTTGCCCTGGGCGAGGTGGCACGGGCGGCCAACGAGATGCAGCTGTACAGCGACTATGTGCAGGAGTTTGCCGCATGGATGCGCAGGCGCTATGCCCCGGCGGGCGGTGTGCAGTGGAGGTACTGAGATGACGGACGGGCGGAGCCTGAACATTTTGCAGAGCGGGCGGCAGATGCTGCGGGCCTTTGGCGGGGTGAACGAGACCTACGGGTGCAGCGAGGCGGAGCTGAGCAGCAGCCTGAATTTTTCCGGCCGGGGGTACCCGGCTTTGCAGACGCGGGCGACCCGCAAAAAAGTGCGGGAGGTACAGGACGTGAACGGCATGTACCACCTGAACGGGCTGGTGATCTGTCGGGGAACCACGCTGGAGTACACCCCGGACGCCGACGAGAGCCGGGCCGGGGCGGTGGTGCTGGAAAACGCGCTGACCGACAACGAGAAGGCCATGACCGGCATGGGCACGAAGGTGCTGATCTGGCCGGACAAGAAGGCCTTTGACACGGTGAGCGGGGAGCTGACGGACCTTGCGGCGGCGTGGACGCTGAGCGGAGGGACCATGACCGTGACCCCCTGCGACGGCGAGGGCCGGACCTACGCGCCGGACGGCGTGGGCACGACCGAGCCGGAGAGCCCGGCAGACGGGCAGCTGTTTTTGAAGGGGGACGCCGAGAGCCCTTACGGCGCGGGCAGCGTACTGCTGAAGTACAGCGCGAAGAACAAGAAGTGGAGCGAGATCCTGCTGACGAGCCTGCGGCTGCACTGCCCGGGCCTTGGCAGCGTGCTGAAGGAAGGCGACACCGTGACGGTGAGCGGGATGCCGGGCACCGTATGCAGTGCGGCGGCGGCCGGGCTGAACGGAGAGGTGAGCATCAGCACGCTGGACGGGGACGACGTGATCACGACGCTGGCCGTGCCGGAGGACAGCACCCGGTACTATGGCAGCTGGACCGTGACGGCCACCGGCACCAGCTGGCGAAGCGCCGACGGCAAGGTGACCGAGAACGAAGCGGCCGCAGCGCCGGTGAAGCTGGAACGGCGGGTGCCGGATCTGGACTTTGTGACCGAGCAGGGCAACCGGGTGTGGGGATGCAGCCGGGAGGAAAACAGCATTTATGCCTGTGCCCTGGGCGACCCCACCAACTGGTACAGCTACCGGGGCATTGCGTCGGACAGCTACGCGGTGAGCGTGGGCAGCGACGGCGCGTTTACCGGGGCGGCCAGCTGCCTGGGGTACCTGCTGTTTTTTAAGGAAAACTGCATCCACAAGCTGTACGGCTCGAAGCCAAGCGACTACCAGATGAGCAGTGTGCGGTGCCGGGGCGTGGCGGCAAATGCGGCAAAGAGCCTGTGCGTGATCGCGGAGACACTGTATTATCTGTCGCCGGACGGGGTGATGGCGTGGAGCGGAAGCCTGCCTGCCAAGGTGAGCGGCGCGCTGGACACCGGGAAGCTGACGGCGGTGGACCGGGCCGTGGGCGGGCCGCTGGATGCGCGGTACTACCTGTACCTGCACCGAAAAACGGACACGGGCAGCGGGCGGCTGCTGGTGTACGACACCGAGCGGGGCCTGTGGCAGGAGGAGAGCGCGGCGGGCACCGGGATGGTGAGCACCGGCCAGCAGCTGTACCTGTGGGACGGCAATGCCCTGTGGGCGGCCGACCCGGAGCGGGAAGTGAGCGGCGAGGACGAGACGGGGCTGAAATTTGAGGCCGTGACCGGAGACATCGGCCTTGCCGTGCCGGACGACAAGTACATCAGCCGGGTCACGCTGCGCATGGATGCCCTGGCCCACACGGTGCTGACCGTGGCGGTGAGCTACGACGGCGGGGACTGGGAGACGGTGAGCAGCTGTGCGGTGACGAGGGACCACCAGCGGGTGAACCTGCCCTTTGTGCCCCGGCGGCACGACACCATGCGGCTGAGATTTGCAGGCACCGGACAGATGGTGCTGCGGAGCATGGCCTTTACGTTTGCGGATGCAGCAGGGGCAAGGGTGAGCGGCGCGGTGCCGAGACGATGAAAGGAGAAGACAATGGCAAGCATTGCGGGACTGGCGGGCATCGGCCTGCCGCAGTTCAGCGACCAGATGCCCCAGGCGGATGCACGGGCGCTGACGAACTACCTGTACCAGCTGAACGAGCAGCTGACCTATGTGCTGACCAACCTTAGCAGCGAGAACATGAGCGAGGATTATCTGAGCGGAAAGGAGAGCTGAAGATGAGCAGACTGAGCAACGCGCGGAGCGAGCTGGAGCGCTTTGAACAGACGAAACCGGCCGACTACCAGAGCAAGTACCAGGGCCAGATCGACAACGTGATGGGCAAGCTGGATGATCTGGGCGGTTACGACTATGACCCGGCGGCCGATACGGCATACCAGCAGTACAAGAGCGAGTACACCCAGAAGGCGAAGCTGGCGAACCAGAACGCGCAGGCCAGTGCCAGCGCACTGACCGGCGGGTACGGCTCCAGCTACGGAACCCAGGCGGGCCAGAAGGCCTATGCGGCGACCATGAGCGACCTGGACACGATGCTGGACAGCCTGACGAGCCAGAGCCGCAGCGAGTACAACACGAAAAAGAGCGGGCTGCAGCAGGAGCTGAACGGCCTGCAGGAGGCCGAGCAGAATGACTACAACAAGTACCAGAAAGACCTGTCGAACTGGTACAACGACCTGAGCTACAGGCAGAACGAGTACAACAACGCCTATGCACAGCGGCAGCAGAACGTGAGCAGCACCCTGAACGGGCTGTTCAGCGTGCTGGGCATTGCGGCGCAGATCCTGCCGTTTTTCTTTATCTGAGAATGGAGGTAGAGCATGGGGACCATCAAGAGACTGAACGACCAGCAGAAACAGCAGGCACAGGCGGAAGCGGCCATGCCGGGAGCGTATGAGAACCGCTACGACGAAGGGATCCAGAACGCGCTGGCGGGCATGGACAGTGCCAACAGCGCAGGACTGGGTTTTGACAGCCAGAATGGCACCTACCGGGGTGCCCTGAGCCGCCTGTTTGGCAATGCAGGAGCGGGGGCCAGTGCGGCCGAGCAGGTGGCAAACAGCCTTAGCGGCGGGTACGGCACGGACTGGGCCAAGAGCGCGGCACAGCAGGCGGCGGCCGGGGAGACGGGCCAGACCGCCAACGTGTACGCCCAGGCGCGGGCGGATGCCCTGAGCCAGTGGCAGCAGGAACTTGCAGGCCGGGGCACCCAGCTGGACAACCTGCTGACGCAGGACGGGCTTGCGCGCAGCGAGTACGACGGCAGCGTGGCGGATGCGGCGAACTGGCGGAATTACCGGTACGGCCGCACCCAGCAGGCCCGGCAGGAGAACAGCGACTTTTTGAACAACGTGTGGAACGTGATCAAGAATGTAGGCAGCGATGTGGGCAAGGCCTATGATGCCTACATGGGTTACAGCCAGCAGAAGGCAAATGCCATTACACAGGCGAAGGAAGAGTACCGGAACGGCAACGTGGACGGTGCAAAAGCAATCCTGCGAATGTACCGAATGGACGAAAACATGTTTGACAACCTGCAGGGCGTGAGTGACCTGACGGTGCAGCAGAATGCGGCACTGCTTGAGGGATTCAACATGCTGCAGCAGGGTGCGCCGGAGGAGATGATCACACAGTATCTGCAGCCTTACGGGCTGAGCTACGATGTGCTCAAGAACTGGTCCGGCCTGTCGCAGACGGACAAGGACAATCTGGATTACCTGATCAAGGCGGGCGACATTACGGCATCGGGCAACGACAAACTGGGGCAGACCATTGCGAAGGCGGTGGGGTATGGAACGGACAGCATGGACGACTACAGCACCATTGCAAACCGGGTGAACCAGAGCAACCTGAACTATCTGGGCGGACAGCTGGCACTGCAGAACCGGTACAAGACCACCGGCAGAAGCGGCGGAACGGGCCGAAGCACCGGAAGCGGAAACAGCGGACTGAACTACTCCAGCAGCAACGTGACCAGCCTGCTGAAAGAAGCGGCGGGAATGGAAACGAGCAACCCGATGTACAGCGTGATCATGAACGAGCTGCAGCGGGCAGGCGTGGACGTGAACAGCGCACTGGGAACAGGCAGCGGCAGCGGGACGGCGGCCCGGAGCGGGAGCACCGGAAGCAAGCTGGCGGGCGTATTACAGCGCCCGGCGGTGTTTGGCACGGTGAAGCCGGTGGACGGCACCAATGGAAACAGCTTTGACACAGCACTCGACAAGGCGCAGAGTATGACGAACCAGGGAAAGAGCGCGGACGAAATTTCGGAATACCTGATCCGGCTGGGGTTCGGCGATGATGTGATCAGCCGGGTGTCCAACGTGATGGGATGGTAAAAAGGAGAAGAAAATGGGCTGGAGCGTAGACGAGGTGCGCAGAAAGCGCGAAGCACTGGAAAAAGAGGATGCAAGCAAAAAGGCCGCTGCGGCAGCAAAGGCCAGCACGAACACAAAGGCGGCCAGCACCGCAAAGAGCGGCGGGAGCACGGGCGTGACGGCGGGTGCTCCGCTGGCAACGGGGTTGAGCACGGTGAAGGCCGGAACGAGCGCAAAGACGACCGGCACGGCAGGCAGCAAAAAGACCACCACCACGGCAACGCAGAGCCTTGGCACGCGGGTGCTGGCACAGATGGACGGCACCCAGACCGCGGCGGCAACGGCCAAGACGGGAAAAAAGCTGCCGACGGTGCAGCGGCAGAACCAGCCGGAGTGGCTGCAGACAGAAAGCGGAACCCCGGCGGCGGTGGTGCGGGGCGCAAATGAGAGCCAGAAGGCCGCACAGCGGCGGCGCAGCGGCAGCGATGGCGTGCTGGCGCAGGGGGCGCAGGCCATCAAAGACCACACGGCGAAGGCGGAGGACGAGGACAAATTCAGCGACTTTACACGGCTGAACCGGTGGATGGATGCAGACCCGAAGCACCGGACGCTGGTGAGCCTGATCCGGATGGGAAAGAGCGGCGTGGAGGATGCTGCTGCACTGGGCAGCAGCACCGGCGACAATGCCGTGAAGGCCCAGAAGCCGTATACCGACGCGGAGCTGATCGCCAAGGGGTACAGCCAGTGGCAGATCGACGAGGCGCGGCAGTACATTGCCGAGTACGACGAACTGCCTGCTGCGGAAAAGGCCGTGCGGCGCTCGGCGGACACCGTGAAGGGCATTGGAGGGACGGTGGCTGCGGCCGTGCCGCTGGCAGGAGAAAACCTCGGAACGGCGATCTGGAATACATGGAGCACGAACGCCAATGAACGTGCGCTGGACAAGAGCCTTGCAGGAGATGAACGGGCAAAGCAGCTGAAGGATATGATCACGGCGGTGGACATGGACTATAAGCCGCAGTACACGGACGAGCAGCTGCGGGCCATGGGGTACAGCCAGAGCGAGATCACCGGCATGCGGCAGAAGGTGGCCGGGACTGTGACGAACGAGAGCGTTGACAAGGACGAGAGCGTGGGCTACCAGCTGTACGATTACGGCAGAAAGCGCACCGAACGCGCGACAGCGGGCATGAACGAGACCGCAAAGACGGCAATGGGAATTGCGACCAGTGCGGCGGAGAACCTTGCGGTGGCGGGCATCAGCCCGGCGCTGGTGCTGCCGGTGCTGAGCGCCCAGGGCGGCGCGGAAGCTATGGGCCAGAGCATTGACAAGGGCGAGAGTGCGGGCAAGACGCTGGTGGGCGGCCTTGCAAAGTTCGGTGCGGGGTGGGCCATCAACAGCGTGGGCGCGGCAGACCTTGCCCGGACCATGGGCAGCGACTATGCCAAGGACACGCTGGCGGGGAAGCTGGCAGACGTGGTGCGCAGCGTGGCAGACAACAGCGTACTGGCGCAGCAGTACCCGACGGTGGCGAATGCGGTGTCCGGCGGCATCGACAACGCCATGCAGGCCTTTGTGGAGACCTATGCGGACAAGGCAATTGACGCGGCCCTGGGAGACGAGCAGGCGGCGCAGGAGCTGTTTAACAGAGACACCTTTTTGACGGCACTGGAGAGCGGCCTGACGGGCGGCGCATCCGGCGCGCTGGGCGGTGCCGTGGGCACGCAGCTGGGCAGGATGAGCGCGGCGCTGGAGGCGGAAGGACAGACCGGACAGCGGAATGGACCCTCTCCGTCAGCGCAGGGCGCTGACAGCTCTCCCGAGGGGGAAGCCTTGGGGGACGAACTCCCTCAGTCGCCTACGGGCGACAGCTCCCTCAGGGAGGGAGCCTTGGGAACGGCGGCACAAAAGGCAGAGCAGACAGCGGTGAACGATGACCCGGCGGTGCACACCCCGGCGCAGAACGCCAGCATTGAGGAATACAAACAGAGCGTTGACCCAGGCTTTGCGGAATACGTGGACCGGGTGCGGGCGGGCGAAGATCTGGAACCCTACACTGTGACCGAGACCAGCGACAGGATGCGGGACGCCATGCAGCAGTTGACCGGCCTTGACAAGGTGGGCAAGGTGACGATGATGGATGCCAACGCGGTGAAACACATCACCAACCGGCACGCAGGCGGGGATGGCAGCGCCGACGGCACCATGAAGAACAGCGCGGACGTGGCGCGGGCGGCGTATGTGCTGAACCACTTTGACAATGCGTATCTGGCAACGCGAAAAGCGGACGGATATTATACCGGGAACCGCAAAAAAGCACCCATCGTGATCTTTGAGAAAAAAATAGACGGCTCCCACATTGTTGTGGAAGCCGTCTGTGATACAAAGAAGAGCCGAAACTTTATCGTGTCGGAATATTTATCTTCTGTAGGAGTACCGGAAAAAGAAATAGCGAAAGCTCTGCAGCCCTCTATGGATGCCGTTGCCGACCCCAGAGACACGTCCGGAACGTTAAGTGCAGTTACTTCCGCCGACACAACTGTATCACAGCGGGCGGGGGATGTCAACGGGAAAAGCGTGGAAAACACCGGGGAAACGGTGGAAACTCCAGCAGTCTCGCATTCGCTCGACAGCTCCCTCGGTGAGGGAGCCTTTGCACAGCAGGCGGAACCGACAGCCCTGCGGGAGACGGCCGGGCTGGAAGTGCGCAGCGAGGGCGCGCAGAAGAGCAGCGTACAGCGGGAGCTGCTGCGCTGGAAGGTAAGCGAGGGCGCGGCACAGACGCTGAGCCGGAACATGCCGACGGGCATTGCGGACGAGAGCCGGTATGCGGCGGCGGCCTCCAGCCTGTACCGGCTGGGACAGATGGAGGACGTGACCACTTTTGACAAGGCTATGGAGCTGGCGAAGGGTATGAACGGCCTTGCGGTGAACACGGACTATGTGCTGGCACAGCCCGGCGGAGAAGCGGCGCTGAAGATCGCGTGGCTGCAGGGCAAGGGCGAAGCGGAAGCCGGGGCCGTGCAGACCGGGACACCGGGCGGTGCGCTGAGCGCAAAGAGCGTGAGCGGCAGCGGACGGGTGCTGTACAAAGGCACCATGCGCACGGCAGACGAGGTAGCCACAAAGCTGATCGAGCTGAACGCGCGGGCGACCGACACCGATGCGGTGCTGAAGGCAGTGCTGGAAGGCGATGAGCGGGTGAAGGCCTATGTGGACACGGCTGCCGGACAAATCTTTTTTGCAGACAGCGCGGGAGACGTGTTCAGCACCGTGCTGCACGAGGACTGGCACTGGTATAACGCTTTGGACACTGAGGGCGCAAAGGCTGTGCAGCAGCATGTGCTGGAGTATCTGGCCAAGAGCGAGGGCTTTGAGAACATCGACGAGCTGATCCGGAATAAACTTTCCGACTACGCACAGCAGGGCCTGACCTACGGCGAAGCGGCCGAGGAAATGGTGGCCGATGCGTGGCGCGGCATCTTTGACAGCGAGGAGAGCTTCAAGCGGTGGGTGGAGTTCCAGCGCGGGCAGGCGGAGAAGAACGCAGGCCGGGCGGGGACCATCCGCAAGGTGATGAACGCGGTGAAGGACCTTTTGAGCGACATCGTGAGCCGGGCAAAGGAAGCGCTGACCCTTGACCCGGAGAACCGGGCGGCCCTGAAAGCCCAGCGTCTGGCCGAGGCGGAAAAGCGGGCCCTGCAGGACGCCTATTTTGCCCATGCGGAAAAGGCCATGGACAACCTGCGGGCGGCAAAAGAAAACGCCGCAGCCCTCAAGAGTGAGGGTGCGGCGCAGGGGGTGCGGTTCCAGCTGCACGAGGGAAAAGATTCTCTGGTAGAGCAGATGAACGGCCATCTGGACGAATTGGAAGAAATGAAACCGGTGGCGACAATCGAAGGAACAGAGGTGTCTTTCGGAAAAACGCGAAACGAAAACATTTCCAATGTTGAAGAATTCTTTGATTCTATAGGAAACAAAGTGATTCGTGAAAACTTCGGAACGGTGGAGTTGACAAAGAGCGGTGCACGTGCAACGGTGCAGCATGGGAACAGCAAAGCAAAACAGGTTGCGGTTGCTGCAGTCCCCGAAGTAATTCAAAAAGGAAAGCAAATCGGGTATGAGCAAAACTGGCAGGGACGAGGGTATGATACTTATGTCTTTGCAGCGCCCGTCGAAATTGACGGAACAAAGCTGTATGAAGGCGTGATTGTAAGAGAATACACCCGGCAGAATGGCATGAAGAATTTCTATGTTCATGAGGTATGCTGGACAGATGGAAGCTATGTGACGTTTGACACTGAGGGAAATATGACAAAAAAAGAAGATACTCCCACACAGCTCCCGAAAGCTGTGCGGAGCACCCTTGCGGATGCTCAGGAAGTATCTTCTGACACTACTATAGCACAAACCTCTGCCAAAAGCAAGGAAAACAATGCAGCTGTGCAGAAAAATGTGCGCTATCAGCTGGCGGAGCAGGATGAGCTGGCAAAGCTGCGCACCGAACAGCAGCAACTGACCAAGCAGCGCAGTGCCCTGAAGGAAGAACGCAGCGCATGGCTGAACAGTGCCGAAGTGCAGCAGATCGAGGCAAAGAAAAAGGCGCTGGGCGTTTTTTCTGCAGAGGGCAAGGCCTACCGGGAGAGCGAGGAGTACCAGGGCTACCTTGCCAAACGCAAGGAGTACAACAGCCGCCTGGCCGCGCTGGAAGAGCGGGACAGCGCCCTGACGGAGCAGATGAAAGCAGCCAATGAGCGTCTGCAGCAGCGGAAGGACGCCCAGGCCAAGGATGCACAGAACGCCTACAATGCCAGAGCCAAAGCGTACGGCGGCAATGCGGAGTACCGGCGGATGTTGGCGAAGGAGCAGTTCGGCGTGACGGAAGAATTCCGGCGGGCAGGGTACATTCTGCCGGACGGCCAGATGCTGGACTTTGCCCAGAATGACCGTAGCCGGGACACCGACCACCGGGAAATTCTGGAGGTGTTCGGCCCGGCGGAAGTGAAGAACGGCACGGAAGCTCTGAATGAGTTTTTGCTGGACGGCAATGTGCGTGTGATGGCCGAGGCACCGGGCGTGGACATTTCGGCGGACACGGCCCCCACGGCGCAGCAGCTGGAACAGATCCGGAAAATGGCCGAGCAGCTGGGCGGCGAGCGCGGGCAGTTCACGCTGGACATCTCCACAGCAGACGGCAGGGTTGCCGCCAGCAAGGAATACAGCGGGCGTGTGGATGCGGACAAGGTGGTGCGGGAGATCCGGGAGTATTACAAGACCAGAGAGCTGGCGCAGGAAAGCAGCCTTGCAAAGTTCCGTTTCCAGCTGGCGGAGCAGGCCAGCCGGGAGGCAAAGAAGAACGACCAGCGGCAGGCGAGCCGGGATATTGCGAACACGGCGGCGGCCATGGACACCCTGAGCCAGTTCTTTGGGGTGACGCGGGGCGTGAAGGTGAGCCAGGACAGCCTGGACGGGCTGGCGGCGCGGTGGACGAAAGCCAACGCCAGCCGGGCCGACCGGGCAAAGCTGGCCAACGAGACCCGGGTGCTGGTGGACTACCTGAAAGCGGACGGCGCGGACATGACAAAGGCCCAGGCGCTGGCCGAGACGCTGGCGGGCGAGGTGCTGGATGGGGCGACCTACCGCAACAGTGAGCTGTGGGACGAATACCCGGAGCTGCACCGGCTGGAGTACACCGTGAACAAGACCGGCAAGGCCAAGGCGGAGCTGGTGAAGCGGTACGGCAACTGGAGCGCGGCGGTGGCCGAGGCCCGCAGCCACGGTGTGGCCCTGCGGCAGGCCGACGGCGTGCGGGACGGCAACCCGGCGGAGCAGTACGAGAGCATTGTGAACGACACCCGGGCCGTGGGCGGCATCCAGGACGGTGCCCGGGCGCTGTGGAAAGCGGCGGCCCAGCAGGCCGGTGTGGAGGGTGTCATGAGCATGGAGAGCACCGAGTGGCTGGACGTGCTGATGAATCTGCATGACAGCATCAAGCCGGAGATGCGCAGCCGCTTTGCGGACGAGGCCGAGTACGAGGACGCCCGGGTGGAGCTGGCCGGGCGGATGATCGAGGACATTATGAACGTGCCCGAGATGACCGACGCCCAGGCTATTTTTGAGGGCATGCAGAAGCAGGCGCTGCAGATGGCCAAGGCGGCGGCCGGAGACGAGGCAAGGGCCGCCGAGGTGGAGAAGGGCATGCAGGGTGTCCAGAAAGTGCAGCGGCAGGAGTTTGCCCGCCGACTGGCCGCCAACCAGCGCACCGAGGCCCGGAGCGCTGTGAAGATCGACGGAAAGACCTTTACCAACCTGGGCGACGTGAACGAGTACATCACCTACCAGCGGGAGGAGTTCCGCCGGCAGCTGAAGCAGCAGGAGCAGCGGCTGAAAGCCCAGCGGCAGGAAGACATGGACGCGGCAAAGCTGTGGTACAAGGAACGCATGGGCGAGCTGCGGGAAGAAAACGACTACCTGGCCGACCAGGTGAAGCAGGAGCAGCGCCGGGCCGACCGGGCGGAGCGCTCGCTGATGATCCAGGACAACGAGATCATGGAGTGGGAGGCCGAAAACGAGCGCCGGCGGGAAGCCTGGCAGCAGAAACAGGCCCAGCGGAACGCCATTGCGCTGGAAGTGGCCCGCCAGCAGCGGGACGAGGACATTGCTGTTGCGAAGAAAGTAGCCGAGAACCGGGTGCAGCGGGCCCGGGACGCCCGGAAGGCGGACGAGCTGAAACGGAGCATCCGGGCGAACGCGGCCCAGCTGAACCAGATGGTGCTGCGGCCCCAGAAGGGCAAGTATGTGCAGAAGGGGCTGATCGTGGAGGCGGCCGAGGTGGCCAAGCTGGCGAACCTGGTGACCCTGAACAGCAAGGCTGTGAACCAGCTGACGAGGCTGCAGGACAGCATTACGGCCAGCATGGGCAGCGAGGGAGCCCCCAACGCCATGACCGAGGACTGGAAGCAGAGCAAGGTGCCGGAACTGATCCAGACGCTGCGGGAGGACCTGACAGCTGCGAAGAACGCCCGGCTGGACAAGCTGCACGAGCAGCTGGCCCAGGCGGAAGCTCTGCCGGACAGTGAGAAGGCAAGGGCATTGCAGGACCGGCTGAAAGCGCGCATCCGGGACACGGAGAACCGTGTCAGCCTGCCCATGACAGTGGACCAGCTGCGGCTACTGAAAGCCATTACCAGCAGCACGCTGCATGTGATCCGCACCGAAAACAAGACGTTGAGCCTTGCAAAGGCTGAGGAAGTGAGCGCCATTGCGGACGCTGCTGCCTACGAGGTGAAAACCAGCAAGGGCAACCGCCCCGGCGGGCGGTTTGACGGGCTGCGGAACACGCTGACCAAGTACCAGCTGGACATGCTGGGCGGCGAGCGGGTGTTCCGCATGCTGGGCGGCTACGCAAAGAACGGCCAGATGGAGAAGCTGGCGAGGATGCTGAACGACGGCCAGCGCCGGCAGAGCGAGATCACCATCAAGGGAGAGAAACTCTTTGCGGACGTGACGGGCAAGACCCACCTGAAAGAGATGGACGCCTTTGCCGGGCCGGGGGCCGAGACGGTGGACATCGGCCTGACCGACACCAAGGGCAACAGCGTGCCGCTGAACCACGCCATGCTGTGCAGCCTGTACATGCATCTGCAGAACGCGGACAGCCGCCAGCACCTGCTGAACGGCGGCCTGACGGTGCCGAGCATGGAACAGTACACAAAAGGAAACATTGAGCGGGCCTACCAGGAGGGCCAGACTGTGCACCTGGGCGGCTTGCAGAATGCCGACGGCACCCCGATGGTGGACACGGTGCTGCAGACGGTGGAAAACGCCCTGACCGACTACGACCGGGCGTGGATCGCGGACATGCAGGAGCTGTTCAACCGGTACACCACAAACCTGATCAATGAGACCAGCATGCAGCTGCTGGGCTATAACCGGGCGGGGGTGAAAAACTACTACCCCATTGCGGTGGACAAGAGCGCCCTGGCGACCCAGATCGAGGGGCTGAACCTTGACGCCACCATTGAGGGCCGAGGCTTTTTGAAGAACCGTGTAAAGAAAGCGGTGCAGCCCATTTTGCTGGAAGAGTGCAGCAATGTGGTGCAGCGCAGCATCCGGGACACGGCGGCTTATGCGGGCCTGGCCGCGCCCATCCGGGACGTGCAGAAGATCCTGAACGCAGGGGTGGAGACCCGGGACGGCGTGAAGACTCTGAAAAACGGCGTGATCAAGGAGCAGTGGGGCACGAAGGCCGTGAGCTACCTGGACGATCTGCTGACCGACCTGCAGACCACCCAGCGGCACCGCTCCAACGGCGTGAGCCGGATGCTGAGCACGCTGCGGGGCAACTACGCGGGGGCGGTGCTGACCCTGAACCCGGGCGTGGCCATTGCACAGGCGGCGAGCCTGCCGACGGCGGCGGCCGTGCTGGGCGGGGACACCATGGCGTCGGTGATGCCATTTGTGAAAAACCTGTCGCCGAAGCAGAAGGCGGCGCTGGAAGCGGAAATTGCCCAGCACGGGGACGTGCTTTTGCAGTGGCGGCAGCGTGGGACCGGAAAAGGCGAGCTGCAGAGCATCGGAAAGCGGGAGACGCTGGTGCAGAAGGGCATGGACAAGGTGCCCGGATGGCTGACCGGGTGGATCAACGGCATGGACGAGATCACGGTGGCGGCCCTGTGGGAGGGCAGCAAAGCCTATGTGAAGAACCACGCGGCGGAATTCGAGGGCGCGGGCGAGACCGGCAGCCCGGCATACTGGGAGGCCGTGAACCGCACCTACCAGAAGGTGATCGAGCAGACCCAGCCGAACTACACCGTGATGCAGCGGGCAGGCATCCAGCGCAACCCGGACGAGATGGTAAAGACCTTTACGATGTTCACGACCCAGCGCTTCCAGAATGCGGGCATCCTGATCGACGCGGTGGGCGACTGGAAAGCGCAGGCGGCGCGGTACAAGGCGGACGCCAGCGACGCGAACAAGGCAGAGCTGCAGCGGGCGACAAAGCAGCGGGACCGGGCCATCCTGAGCCAGGCGGCGCAGGTGGCGGTGTTTGCCGTGATGAAGATCGGCGCGGACTTCCTGCTGCACCGGTGGGACCGGGAGCAGGACGAGAACGGCGACGTGACCCTGAAGAGCATGGTGAGCCGCTTTTTCTCGCTGTCCACCGAGAGCACGATGGGAAACTTTTTGTGGGGCAGCGAGCTGTACAGCCTGATCGACAATGCCATCCAGGGCAAGGATTACGACGTGATCAGTGCCACGAACATCAGCGCAGTAAACGACATGGCGTCGGATGTGGTGAAGTTTACGGCGGAGCTGAAGAAGGACACCAGCGAGATGGACGAGGCGGAGCTGGAAAAGCACCACAAGAAGCTGATGGAGAAGGGCATGGCCCTGATCGAAAACGGCTTTGAGATCGTGGGGGTGCCCTACGGCAACGGCCGGAAGATGGTGGACGCAGTGCGCGGGTACTGGGACGATGCGCAGAACGTGGCGCAGGGCGGAAAATTTAGCTTCAACAGCCTGCCGGAGAGCGCGACCGGGCAGTATGACCGGCTGTACAATGCCTATGCCAGCGGCGACGCGGACGAGGCACAGGCGGCGGTGGAGAAACTGGTGGCCATGGGAAAGGAGGATGAGATCTACAAGCAGCTGAAAACGCGGCTGGTAAAATACGACAAAAAAGTGGAGGCTGCGGCAAAAGCACGAAATGCGGGAGACGATGAAACCCGCGTGAGGCTGACAAAGGAAATCATCAGTGATGTGTATGACGTGGCAGTGATCCGGAAGAATGTGAAGGAGGATGCAGAAAGGAGAAGTAAAGTTATTAACATGGTGACAGGAGATAACCGAGACGGAAAGGGAAGCAAAGGTGCTATCAATGTTAAAGCAGATGCGTTGCTGAAGGGCGACGCGGGCGACATGTACGCAGACCTGAGCGAGGCGGTGGACAGCCGGAAGGCGCAGGACGTGCAGGCCGAGTACGACCGGCTGATGAAGGCCGGACGGACGCCGAGCAGCGTGAAGAGCAAGCTGACCGAGCTGGCAAAGCCGGAGTATCTGGCGGGCAGCGATGCGGACAAGCAGCAGCTGGCCGACGTGCTGCTGGCCCTGACCGACGCGGACGGGAAGGCCCTGTACACGGAAAAGACCTTTGCACAGTGGGAAAAAGCGGCGGAAAAGGCGGCACAGGCGGAACCGGAAGAGGACCTGTATGCACTGCTGCGGTGACGACCAGATGCCAACCAAGTGCCAACCAAGTGGCAGCCATCCGGTGACGCTTTGTCACCAATAGAAAGCACCCCGGCGGGCAAGACCTGCCGGGGTGCTTTTGTAAAAGTACACGGTTTTTTGCGGGGCAGCGGGACGGTAGACTGGGAGAAAAACGGAAGGAGGAAAAGACCATGCAGGTAAGGATCGTGGAAAAGCGATTCGGTGGGGTGGAGTTTGCCCCGGAGATGAAGGTGCTGCACCTGGGCGGGCAGAGCAGCGCGAACGTAGAGCGGCTGGAATTTACCCTGCCGGAGAGCTGGCAGGGCAAGAGCGTGACGCTGCACATCCAGCGGCAGGACGGCACCCTGCCTGCCCCCATTTTGCTGGACGAAGCGCACAGCTGTGCGGTGGGCAAGGAGTTTACCGCGTCGAGCTGCGGCAGCTGGATGCTGCTGGCCCTGGGCGAGGACGGATTCCGGGCGCTGACACGGCCGGCAAAATACGACTGCTACGAGACGCTTGCCACCGACGGCGACGCGGAGATCAGCCCGACGCAGTACGAGACCTTTGTGGCGCGGGTGCTGGCGTACTCGAACAGTGCGGCGACCAGCGCGCAGGAAGCGCGGAACAGCGCAGGTGCGGCCGCGAAGGATGCGAAGAGAGCCGAGGCAGCACGGACAGAAACGGTGACGGCGGCCGGACAGGCCGGGGCGGCACAGAAAGCGGCAGAAAGCGGCGCAGCCCGGGCCGAGGCGGCAGCCGATCGGGCGGAGAAAACGGCACCGGCGGACGGGCCGGTGAAGAGCGTGAACGGCCAGGGCGGCGTGGTGACCCTGACGGCGGCGGACGTGGGTGCGCTGGAAGCGGGCAGTGCGGACTATGTGGAGCGCATCGAGCTGAACGGGCAGGTGATGACCCTGACCATGGGCGACGGCAGCACCCGGACGCTGCAGACCAAGGACACCACGGCACTGGATGTGATGACCGGCGTGCTGGGCGTGGAACACGGAGGAACCGGAAAGGACACAGCCCTGACGGCAGCGGATGTGGGAGCCTACAGCAAAGAGGAAACCTACGCAAAGACGGAGGTGTACAGCCGGGAGGAGACCTACTCGAAAACGGAAGTGTACAGCCAGAAAGAAGCCGACCAAAAATTCGGCACGCCGTACACCCTGCCGCCCGCTACGGCGGACCAGCTGGGCGGCGTGAAGGTGGGCGACTATCTGG